>JAEEGG010002267.1_pt1 | contig 50119 bp, 50 predicted proteins | sample 9134161 | NCBI WGS metagenome assembly JAEEGG01 (sample SAMN16246543, study PRJNA631951) | gut metagenome | biome: gut microbiome; feature: rumen; material: CR-attached | host: Bos | place: Iran: Karaj | collected 2018-10
GAAGAGGGCGACGTCCGCTGTATGGGCATCTTCCCCGCTGAGGTGCGCCGCTTCATTGAGACAGCCACCGAGAAGGTTCCGCATATGGGCTGGAACAGCCTGGGCGGCCTTAAGACTCAGCTTTTCGCCGGTCTGGACGAGGGCCCGTACGTCTACTTTGTCCACTCGTACTATCCCGAAATCTGCGCCGACACCATAGCCACAGCCACCCACGGCGTCACTTTCAGCGCCGCGCTGTCACGAGATAACTTTTTTGCCTGCCAGTTCCACCCGGAAAAGAGCGGCCCGGTGGGCGAGACCATCCTTAAAAACTTCCTGAGCATATGATCCAGATAATTCCTGCCATAGATATCATAGAAGGCCGCTGCGTGCGCCTTTCCAAGGGCGATTACGACCGGCAGAAGGTCTATGACGCCCAGCCGCTGGATATGGCCCGTGCCTATGAAGATGCCGGCGTAAAGCGCCTGCACCTGGTGGACCTGGACGGCGCCAAGGCAGGCGGTCCGCAGAATCTGGCCACCCTGGAGCAGATTGCAACCCGCACCGGCCTGGAAATAGAGTTTGGCGGCGGCATCAAGAGCGACGATGCCCTGCGCGCAGCCTTTGACCGTGGGGCGACCTACGCCATTGCCGGCAGCATCGCCGCCCGGCAGCCCGAGATCTTCAGCGAATGGCTGCTGGCCTATGGCCCCGAAAAGATGATACTTGGAGCCGATCTTCGCGACGGGAAGGTCTCGGTGAGCGGCTGGCAGGAAGATATGGACCTGACGATAGACGATCTGATAGCCCGTTTTCCCGCAGTGACGCAGATTATCTGCACCGACATATCCCGCGACGGAATGCTGCAGGGGCCGGCCTTTGACCTATACACCTCTCTGCAGGGCCGCTATCCGGCCATCGATTTCACCGTGTCGGGCGGTATCAGCTCTATGGCAGACATAGAACGCCTTAACGAAGAAGGCCTTCGCCGCGTGATTATCGGCAAGGCGATATACGAAAACCGCATCTCTTTAAAGGATATCGAGCGATGGTTGCAAAGCGCATAATACCCTGCCTGGACGTCAAGGACGGCCGCACCGTAAAGGGGGTTCACTTTGTGGGCCTTCGCGATGTGGGCGATGCCGTGGACCTTGGGGCGCGCTATGCTGCAGAAGGGGCCGACGAACTGGTCTACCTGGACATCAGCGCCTCTGTGGAGGGCCGCAAGACCTTCTGCGACCTGGTGAGCCGCGTGGCAGAGAAAATCAACATCCCGTTCACCGTGGGCGGCGGCATCTCCACACTGGACGATGCGGCGCGCCTGCTGGATGCCGGTGCCGACAAAATCAGCGTAAACACCGCAGCCATCTACAACCCTGGCCTGATAGACGCCATAGCCGGCAAGTACGGCAGCCAATTCGTTGTGATAGCGATAGATGCGCGTGTGGTGGACGGCCGCTGGATGGCCACCACCCACGGCGGGCGCACCGCCACCGACCGCGAGCTGTTCAGCTGGGCGCTCGAGGCCCAAAACCGCGGGGCGGGGGAGCTGCTGTTCACCTCTATGGACCACGACGGCACCCGCGACGGCTATCCCTGCGAAACCTACGCAGCCCTGGCCGACGCGCTTTCAATTCCTATAATTGCCTCTGGCGGAGCGGGTTGCATACAGCACATCGTCGAAGTGCTCACTGCCGGGAAAGCCGATGCCGCCCTGGCCGCCTCCATTTTCCAAAGCGGAGAGATACCCATCCCCATCCTAAAACAAGAATTAAGAAAACAAAATATACCTGTAAGATTATGAAATTCAGTGATTTCAAATTAGAGAAGTGCGCCGACGGCCTGCTGCCCGTCATAATTCAGGATGCCGACACCCTCAAGGTGCTGATGCTGGGCTATATGAACGAAGAGGCCTTTAACAAGACGCTGGACACGCAGCTTGTGACCTTCTTTTCCCGCACCCGCCAGACGCTTTGGACCAAGGGTGAAACCAGCGGCAACTTTTTGCACGTAGTGGATATGTTTGCCGACTGTGATGCCGACACCCTGCTGATCAAGGCTCATCCCGACGGACCGACCTGCCACCGCGGCACCACCGCCTGCTTTGACACCCGCGAGAACGAGGGCTTTTTAGGTACACTGCAAGCCTGCATCCTGCAGCGCCACCGCGATATGCCGGAGGGCAGCTACACCACCCATCTCTTTACCAAGGGCGTCAACAAAATAGCCCAGAAGGTGGGCGAAGAGGCCGTGGAGACCGTTATAGAGGCCATTGACGGCAACAAAGAGCGCTTCCTGTACGAGACCGGCGACCTGGTTTACCACCTGCTGGTGCTCTGCGAACAGATGGGTTTCAGTATAAAAGATCTTGAAGAAGAGCTGGCCATAAGGCACAAATAGCTATCTTCGCGCCCTATGAAACTTGAGACATTAAAGGGCTCGGTAAAGACGGCGCTTCCCGCCGCCGCAAAGATATGCCTGTGGATGATAGAGGTCACCGCAGGCGTCTCTTTTGCCATATTCCTTCTCAAGTATTTTGGGGTGCTGCAGTGGCTGTCGGTATATCTGGAGCCGCTTTTCAAGCACTTTGGCCTGCCCGGAGCCGCCTCGCTTGCGTGGGTGTCGGGCTACTTTGTGAATTGCTACAGCGCCATCGCGGCAGGCGTAACTATGGGGCTGAACGTTCGCGAGATGACCATCCTGGCGGTGATGGCCCTCTGCGCCCACAATATGCCCATAGAGGTGGCGGTGCAGAAAAAGACCGGCACCAGTGCCATAATGATGATTGTGGTGCGCACCATTGCGTCCATAGCTATGGGCTTTATACTCAATCTGGTGCTGCCCGAATGGGGTGCCGCCGCCCAGTCCGAGGCCGCCGCTGCAGCCAGTGCCGACCCGTTCTGGACGCAGTTTCTGGCCTGGCTGGTTGGGATGCTGAAGCTGGCGCTCAAGATGACCTGCATCATCTTCACGCTGAATATCCTACAGCAGATTATTGCCGATTCCGGCGCCGTGGAGCCTATGTCCCGCGCCCTCTCGCCCGTGATGAAAGTGTTCGGCTTGCCCACCAACTGCGCCTTTTTCTGGGTGGTTGCCAATATTATTGGTCTGGCCTACGGCGGCGCTGCAATGATGAAGGAGGCAGAAAGCGGGAAACTCTCCCAGCGCGACATCGACCTGGTGAATCTGCACGTGGGGGTCTCACACAGTAATCTTGAAGATCTGATTCTATTCTCCCTTGCCGGCGGTGTCTGGTGGGTAATCCTCTTCTCCCGCTGGATCCTCTCCGCGGTTATCGTCTGGATTGCCCGAGGCGTTTATGCCATTCGCGGCAGATAACTTCAGCATTTTTCCATTAACATTTTTGCAGTTCGTGCGTCTTATTGTCGTATGAAACGATTTTTATTATTACTCGCTATCCTGGTGCCGATTGTTTCGCAGGCTGCTTCGGCCACGGATAAGCTCACCAAATCCAGAATCAAAGCCTGCATTTCTGATTTCAGCAGTTGCGAAGGGGTTGAGGTCGTCCATTTGGGGCGGTTTGCCACCGGCGCCATCAAAGGGGCGGCCAGCGTAGCGGCGCTGGGTGACAGCGATGTGCGTGAGGCCCTTGGATTGATGAAGGGGATAAAAAGCATCTCCATTTTCGACTATGGTTCCTGCTCGGAAGCCGACAAAGAGGCCATTGCGGCACGCCTGGACGGAATATTGACCCACGGCGAAGTGCTTATGGAGGCCAAGGACGGCGACGACAAAGTGAAGATAATAGGCGTCATAGACGATAAGAGCGGTGTAATTCACGACTATGTGCTTTATGCACCAAATGATTGCGCTTTGATTTGTATCTTTGGAAACAAACAGAACGAAAAGCTTGTGCATATAGTGGACAATGACTGAGCAGCGCTTTCATAGTGAGTATATCGCCCTTGCCGACATCCTATACAGGGTCGCCTTCTATATGTTGGAGTCGGAGGCCGAAGCTGAGGATGCCGTGCAGGAACTCTACCTGAAACTGTGGGAGGGGCGCGGCCAGCTGGATGAGGTCCGCCAGCCAAAGGCCTACAGCATCAGGATGCTCAAGAACCTGTGTCTGGATCGCATCCGGCGCGCTCAGCATCTCACTTTTCCGGAGCGTCTGCCCGAGACGGAATTCGGCCGCGCCCAAGACGACCAAATAGACGGGCGCCACCGGCTGGACAAAGTGCTGGAGGCGGTCAAATCGCTCCCCGAGCGGCAGCGGCAGGTGCTTCTGATGCGGACCGTGCAGGGTCTCTCATACGAAGAGATCTCCGCCGCGACAGGAATGAATTATCTGACACTCAGAGTACTGCTTTCGCAGGCAAGGAAACGTTTAAAATCGATACAATGAAACGGATTGAAGATATTGAAATAATGACCGAAAAGGAGCTGGAACAGGCTGCGATGCAAGATTCCGCTCTCATCCCGGAAGGATTCCGCGCTCGGCTGGAAACCGCTCTTGCTGCCGCCAAGATCGCAGAAGAGCCCGCCGTAAGGCCCAAGGGTGCCTCCAGGTGGATTGCCTTGTCTGCCGTGGCTGCGGCTGCCGCCGTCCTTGCCATAGTTGCGATTCCCCGTTCCGGGTCAGTACAATTGAAGGATACCTTCGACGATCCGGTCCAGGCCTACGCGAAGGTAGAGGAGACTTTCCGCCAGATTTCCCAGAAAATGACACTCGGAGTTGCCATGGCCTCAGAAGCTGAGGCCGAAGCGGGCAAACCCATAGAAATAATGAATAAAATCAACAAAAAATGAAAAAGATAATTGTAATAGCAGTTATGCTGCTGTCAGCCATAGGGGCGTTTGCCCAGGACGGCAAGAGCATCTACCAGAAGTATTCCGATGAAAAGGATGTTTCTGCAGTTTACATCTCCCCGGCGATGTTCCGTCTTATGGGCAAGATCCCTGACCTTAAAGTCGAGGACTCCGACATCAATCTCGGTCCCATTATCAAATCGCTGTCAGGCCTCTACATTATAGACAGTACTAATCCAATAGTAAACGACACCCTGAAGGGTGAGGTGGACAGTCTGGTGAAAGCCGGCCGCTACGAGATGCTTATGGAAGCCAAGGAGTCAGGTGAAACAGTAAGGATGTACACCCTCGGCACCGAAGCCATCGTAAACAGTTTTGTTATGCTTTCTTTAGCAGACGATGAAGTAAGTTTCATCTGCTTTGACGGCAAGATGAACCGCGACGACCTGGAGAAGCTCCTTGCAGAGAAAATGACCGATTAACCGGCCGCTTTAAGCCTTTTTGCCCTTCTCGCCAAAGACGCACCAGCGTATCAGCGGGATCCGATGCAGGATTTCGTACAGTAGTGGGGAGAGGGCAAAAACGGCCACGGCCAGTATAAGATACATTGCCACTGGCGGCAGTTGGGTGTAGGTCTTCATCATATAGCCCAGGCTGGCAATTACCAGATAGTGGACTATATAGATGCCATAGCTGCTGCGGGTCATATAGCCGGCAAAGCGGCCGGTGGTGTTGAAGCGGGCCGCAAACCACCCCATCAGGCCCAGGCAGGCCAGCCATCCGTAGATGCAGTTGAGCGGCTGCTGGAGATATTCAGGAGAGGTGTTGTCACGGCCGAAAGTGGTGATAATGAGCACTGTACCTGCCACCACTGCGGCTGCCAGCAGCGGAATCCACGCCTTGGCCACTTTTTCCTGAACCGCTTCGTGAGAAAACACAAAGTAACCCAGCAGGAACGGAACCATATAGAAGATTGGCTTGTAAAGGTTCAGCAGGCCGTCGGGTGATTCGGGGCGGGGATTTCTGATCAAGGTCAGCTCTCCTGCCCAGAACAGGACGCCCAGCAGTATGATTACCACTATATTGGCTTTCCCGCACAGGTTGTAGAACTTGTCCTTTCTGTCCAGTGCGCGCACTATCAGCAGCACTATGCACAGCAGCCAGAGCACCTGTATGAACCAAAGCGGACCGGTGCCGCTGATGGACCAGGCAAAGTATTTCACGAAACCCGGCACGCCCTGTGGCAATACGGAAGAACCATTTGCGGCAGAAGCCACGGCCGTGTTGAAATAGCCGACAATCCACTGGAACACAAACAGGCCGATGGTGCCCGGTACCAGCAGTTTGCGAGAGCGGGAGCGGAACCACTCGCGAGCCGATTGTTTCTGAAGTGCATATCTTGAGCTGATGCCGGCCAGAATGAACAGCAGCGGCATAAACCACGGATACAGGATGTACATAATCACGTCCTGGTACTGAGGGCAGGCGGGGTACTCGCCAAAGCCGCCTATGCCGCCAAAGACTCCCTTGTTGTTATAGAAATAGAAGACGTGATAGAGCAGCACCAGGAGTACGGTGACCCAGCGCAGATTGTCAATCCAGTGCTTTCTCATTTTGAAAGTCCCTCCATCACCTGGTCTATTGCGCTCTGGAAAATCTCTGTCTTGACCAGCGCTATTCCCTTCTGGTCGCCCAGCACAAGCAGGGCGTCGCCGGGTTTTATGTCATAGATATTGCGGGCATCGCGAGGAATCACTATCTGCCCTTTGTCTCCCACCTTCACAACTCCGAAGATGTACTTGCCGTCGTTTTCTTGCATAATTTGTAGGAAAAGTTAGAAATTTCCCACAAATATAGAAATTATATCGGATAAATATCCGCCCCGACAAAATTTATAAGATCCTGCGGTGCGATTTTTATTTGAAGACCGCGGATGCCGGCGCTGACGTATATGTGGTCGTATAGTAATGCCGACTCGTAGATGAATGTGGGAAGGGGCTTTTTCATCCCGATGGGGGAGCAGCCGCCCCGGATGTAACCAGTCTCGGGCAGCAACTCCTTTACGTGGATCATTGCGCAAGATTTGTTGCCGGAGATTTTGGCGGCCACCTTGAGGTCGACCTCCATATCGCCGGGCATCACGCACACAAACAGCCCGTTACGGTCTCCGCGCAGCACCAGCGTCTTGAACACCTGCTCCACCGGTTCGCCCAGCTGGGCGGCGACGTGGTCCGCTGCCAGGTTGCTCTCGTCCACTTCGTAGGGGACCAGCTCAAACTGCACCCCGGCCGCTTCCAGCAGCCTGGCCGCATTGGTTTTGGAGATGCCAGCCAAATCAATATTCTATTTTGTCGGACTTCTCTACCCAGTGGCGGAAGGTGTGCAGCGCTTCGTCGCGAAGCAGCGGAGTGATGGGCACGCAGCGCGTTTCCATAGGCTTGTCCAGCTCTTCGTAGATGAAATTGTCGGCAAAGCTGATGTCGGCCGCGTCCTTTCGGTTGTTGCCGTAGAAAATCCTGTCGAGTTTGGCCCAGTATATGGCGCCCAGGCACATAGGGCAGGGTTCGCAGGAGGTGTATATAGAGCAGCCAGAAAGGTCAAAGGTGCCCAGCTTGCGGCAGGCTGCGCGTATGGCATTGATCTCGGCGTGCGCCGTGGGGTCGTTGTCTATTGTGACGCTGTTTGAGGCGCCGGCCACAATTTCGCCGTCTTTGACTATCACGGCGCCAAACGGACCGCCGCCCTTGCTTACGCTCTCGGTGGCCAGCCTTATGGCCTCCCGCATAAAGCGTTTATCATCTTCTGTAGTAGAATTCTGCATTATAAATCTGATAAATAAATGTTTTCCCTGCTGCAGCAGTGGTCATATAGGAATAAACATAAATTGGTGAGCAGCAGCACGATTAAGCCTGCCAGGCCGGGGCCGCCAATAAGCAGGTCGTTGGCAGGTTCCACCAGGATGTTGCTGATGCCTATCACGGCGTTGAAGGTGCCGTGCATCACCGCGGGCACAATCACGGTGCCGGATTTCTTGCGGAAGTACATCAGGATGGGCGTCAGCAAGATGCACAACAGCACCATCAGGAACACGCCCAGCACCGGATGCTGGGGGTAATTGTGGCCGTTTAGTATCAGCGGGAAGTGCCAGAAACCCCAGATGACGCCTATTATCAGCGCCACGGTGAGGAATTTGCGGCCCTTGAATTCCTTATACAGGAAGCCGCGCCAGGCGACCTCTTCGCCAAAAGCAAAAACGGCGTTTATGGTGGCGCCGGCCAGCAATCCGCTGAATATGGACAGGGCGACAAAGCCCCAGAGTCCGGCCCCGCCCATCTGTGCGGAAGCCTGCTTCACCACCTCACTTTCTGTGGCAAGCGCCTCGCCGGGCATCAGCAGACTCACGCCCAGGGTGGCCAGTGCCATAACCGGCATCAGCAGCCAGCCTATCCACCACCAGCGGTTGAAGCGCAGCGAAATGCCGCAGCCGTCAAAGACTTTCTCCTTGAAAATCAGCTGGGTGAATATCACAGCCAGCAGCGGGATAAGCATTGACCCAGCGCTGAACAGAAATGCGAATAATGCGTTGGGCGTAGCCGAAGTCTGGTCTATACCGCTGGCGTGCTTGTGAATCACCAGCCCCACAATCATCATAGGGATGTAGGCAAGCAGCAGGAATACTATTAATTTCTTTGCTTTCATAGTAAATACAAAGTTAGTCATTAGGCTTCTCAGAGCCAAATTCAGTTATGAACGTGTCAAACCAGGCAGCTCGCCTGTCAAAGAAGTCTTCCAGATAGTCTACTTCAGCCTCCCAGGAACCCAAGGCGATGAGTCCCACAGAGACGTATTGGTCCAGAATGGGCCAGCGCTCAAAGTTGTGATTCTGCGCCACGGAGATGGTTTCCGCAGCCTTGCGCACCCGTTCTTTGACTGCCGGCAGGGAGCTCTTTAGCGTAGCCCACTGTGCCCGCACCTCATCTACGAACGCGGGGTCCTGGAACAGCCGCTCGAAATACTTGTCTCGGCTCCATATTTCTATGTCTGCCGGCGATTCAAACGGCGGCTCTGCCCACCCCAGACCATTCGCGGCCCTGCCGGCCAGTCCCAGGCTCCACTCAAAGTCCCACAGCGGGTACATCATAAGGCGCGCGCCACGTGTGGGCATAACATAGTAGAAATTAGGGTCGTAGTTGCCCAGAAGTTCGTTGGCAAGATACCATTTCACAAAGGTATCCACGTCCAGCCAGGCCCGGTAGCCCTGCTCCGGGTCGCGGAACGAAGGGCCGTAGAGCGCTTCTTCCCTATTCCGCACATAGTCCCGGATATAGTAATAGTTTTCACTTACGCGGGTGATATCTTCGTCTTTGGCATCCGGATATTTGAAAGTATACCGTCTGCCCTGCGTGTTGGTGAAACTGAGCGGTTCATCTCCCCAGTAGTGGTCATCTTCTATTATGTATCCGTCGTCGGCAATGTTCACCCGGTTGCGGGCCTTTTCTACCTGTTCGCTGAGAAGATAAATGCCCAGATATTCCCCGTTCAGCGTGAGCTCTATGTATTGGAAGCGGATAGTGTAGGGCATTCCCACGGCATCAGAGAGGGCGCACATCCACATAGTGCGCAGCAGCGACTTGTCGCAATATTCGGCCAGCAGCACCCAGTCCCGGTTGGCCGGCATTCCGCATAGCGACAGCGACTCGTCCAGCTTTATCTTGTAGGGCTTCTTCTCGTAGGTCCAGGTGGCGTTTCCACGCCCGCGGATCCGGCCCCGCGCCTCTGTCTGGCTGCCGGGAGTGGTCAGGCGGAACACGGCATCCACGCTCTCCCGCTTGGATTCTATGGCTGCCCCGCCGGCGGTGGTGATTTCCAGCGATGGCAGCGGCGCCGGCTGTTGAGGTACATCAGGTTTGCCTTCGTCGGGCGCGCTTCCGTCATTGGTTTGCTGACCGTCGTGGGTCGGCTCGCGCCAGTCGATGCTTATGACATCGCCGCTGCAGGCTGCCGCCAGCACGATTATCGTGGCCAAAAATGCCAGTCGAAGCAGCCTTTTCATACGCATCTAAGAGAGGATTGACTGCAGTATGGCCTCAGGAGTGGGGCAGACTGTCAGGAATTGCATATCGTCACCGTCCATAAAGCCGGCGGCAATCATTGTCTTGAACTGCGCCAGAAGGCCGTCGTAGTAGCCGTCGGTGTTCAGTATGAAGGCGGGTTTCTGCCCCCAGCCCAGCTGCCATTTTTCCATCCAGTTGAAAGCCTCCACCATAGTGCCGAAACTGCCCGGCAGGAATATCATCGCGTCGGAGAGACGCTCCATAGTGGCGATGCGCTCAGGCAGGTCGCGGACCTCGATCAATTGCGAGAGAGCCAGGCCTTCCGGGCCCACGTGGATGCCCGCGGCGGCATTGTCCTTCTTCCCCTTGAATCCGGTCGGGAACACGCCCACGACCTTGCCGCCCGCATCCAATGCACCGTCGGCCAGGGCCTTCATTGTGCCCACCGACGCCCCGCCGTAAACGATATCGATATGGTTCTCTGCCAAAAGCCGCCCCAGCCCGCGCGCATTCTGCACGAACTTGGGATCATTTCCCGGCCGCGACCCGAGATACACCGCAACAGTCTTGATATTATTCATACTACCAAAGATACAGAAAAGAATTGAGTATATTTGTTATTATGAAACGGATTGGAATCGATATCGGGACAAGTTCCATTTGCGCGGTGGTGCTAGACGAGGCCACGGCAGAGGTTAAATCGGTCACTAGGGCCAATGACGCGGCGCTCGCGGGCGGGCCTTCGTGGAGTTTCAGGCAGGATGCCGCAAGGATACTCCGGACGGTGGAGCGGCTGCTGGACGAGATTGTCACCCCGGACGCAGCCTCGATAGGTTTTTCCGGCCAGATGCACGGGATGCTTTATGTGGATAATCAGGGGCGGCCGGTCAGCCCGCTTTTCACTTGGCAGGACGGCAGTGCGGCGCAGCCCTTCCGCGACGGGAAAAGTTACGCCCAGTGGCTCACGGCGCAGACCGGCTTCGAAACGGCCACCGGCTATGGCCTGGCGACCCATTTTCACAATCTGCACACCGGCAGCATCCCGTCCGGGGCGGTGAAACTATGCACGGTGATGGACTTTGTGGCAATGAGTCTGTGCGGCAAGAAGGTCCCGGTTTGCGAGCCGTCCAATGCCGCCAGCCTGGGCTTTTTTAACAAGCATAAGCTGCAGTTTGACCTTGAGGCGCTTGAAAAGGCGGGCATCGATGCGGACATCCTGCCCGAGGTGCGCCCGGCCGGCACTGTCGTGGGCTACTATAAGGGTATTCCGGTATATATCCCCATAGGCGACAACCAGGCCGCCTTTCTGTGTTCGGTTTCAGAAAAGGAAAAAACGGTCCACGTCACCATAGGCACCAGCAGCCAGATATCGGTTTATACCGACAGTTATGTCGAGGTCCCGCCGCTGGATACCCGTCCGCTGCCCGGCGGCGGATATATCCTTGTTGGCGCTGCTCTTTGCGGCGGTGTCTCATTTGCTATGCTGAAGGATTTCTATGCGCAGGTGGCAGAGCAGTTCACAGGAAGCCGCCCTTCAGACAGGGAGATTTACTACCGGATGTGCCAAAACGCCGCCTCGGATACCGACGGACTGGAGGTTCGCACCACTTTCGAGGGGACACGCTTGGATCCGGCCTTGCGAGGCCAGATCTCCGGTATAGACCTTCACAACCTCACTGCTGACCGTCTTACGACGGCCCTTTTGAAAGGTATCTGCCGGGAGCTGAAAGACTTTTACGATAAATTGCCGGAGGATATCCGCCGCGGCCGGTGCAAAGTCACGGGCTCGGGCAACGGCCTCAGGAAGAACCCGCTGCTGCAGAAACAGCTCTCCGAGGCCTTCTGCCTGCCGCTGGAGCTGACCTCAAATACAGAAGAAGCCGCCCTTGGGGCGGCTCTGTCTGCCTTGATCAAATAGACCGCTAAAGGTTGCGCAAGGGCGCCAGACGCAGATTTCTGACGTTGAATCCCTGTACATCGAAAACCAGTTCGTCCACAGAAAGACCGTACCGGTCGTCTATCATTGTGCGCTGGCCCGCTATCTCCACATCTATCAGCGAGCCCCCCCATTTGGGCTCTCCCTTGACTATGATGCGCACCTCGAAAGGCTTGTCTATTCCACGGATATTCTCTATGGCATAGTTCCAGGCGTTGTACGGGAGTCCGCCTTCGCGTAAAGATTTCTGGCGGCTGCCGTCGTCAGAGAACTGGGCCCGGCATTCGGCGGCGTCAAGGTTCCACTGGCAGGACCTCTCACCCGAGCCGAAATGCAGCGACAGGTTGCCGTCCGCGGCGGGTTCCACGTCAAAAGTCAGCATAAACGACCGGCAGCCGGTTTCAAACCGGTCGCCAGCTCCAACAGCCTCTGCCAGCCGCCGCGCAGGGCGGGTGAGGGGCATCATCTCCGGCATAAAACGGGTGCCGATGACCCCGTCGGGATACTGGATAAGCTCGCGCACCACCAGCGGACCGCCCCAGTGGCCGTTGACCCTGACCCATCCGGCCGACAGATACCGGCCGTCGCCAATCCGGCAGATGCTGGGCACGCACAGGCCGTCGTAAAAGTCCAGCCCTTGGGCGGCAAGATCTTCATAGGCATCGATGCCGGCTTCAAGAGGCTTTCTCCACATATTCGTGAAGCCGCCCACGATGTATTCCCATCCGCCCCAATTGAAGAAGAAGGTGCAGTCGCCTCCCGGAGGGAAATCTTCGCTGATGCAGGTCCACGGGCCGCGCAAGTCTTCTGCCGTCCAGGTGCCGCGCGAGGCGTAGTTGGCCAGCATACACAGCCGCTTGTCGTGGTCGTAATAAATGGTCGGATTCTCTGAAGGATGGATTATTATGCGGGATTTTTCAAAATTGCTGATGCCGTCCCGGCTGACGCTGAAGGTGCATCCGGAGGGAATCAGGCTGTCCAGAGCCTCGAAAGGGATGACCTCGCTGCAGCCGAACTGCTTTATGTGCTCCCATTCGCGCGGGCTGGCGGTCTTCTGGTAAGGGTACAGCCGGGAGGTGTGCATTCCGTAGCTGATCATAAGCGAATCGTGCCATACAAAGGGCACTCCAGTGCCGAAAGTCTCCCACTGCTCTTCAATGGGGGTGGCGGCCTGGTGCTCTGTCCAGTGCTTGAAGTCGGCGGTGCTGAGGTGCTCGAAATAGTGCCCGCCGTTGCCGAATTTGCTGCGGTGGCCGCGTCTGTCCAGCAGGTAAAAGACGTGGTACCGTCCATTGTACCAGATGGTTGCGACATCGCCGACCCAGGTGTTGTGGCCGGTGGGGGTGAAATACTGCGCCTGGGAATACTCTTGCTTTTGCTTTTTGGGCTGAGGCTGTATAAAAGGGGTCCAGATGCGGCTCTCTCCCACATACCGGCTGTCGCAACGGGCCACGGCAGCTTCCTCTGCCGGCTTGGGATAGCCAAAGGCAAAGTCTCTGTCCACCAGCCTGCTGTCCAGATACATTTCCCAGGCAACCCCGGTAAATTGCAGAACCAGCTCGTGCTTGCCCCAGGGGTTGGGAAGCTGCCCCAGCGGCACCCCTATGGTCATATCCCGGGAGCCCTCATAGGACGGCGACCACAGCGTTAGAGTAGATTCCAGCACCGGGCAGCTGCCGTCGGGCATTTTCCCCGCAGGATAATTCTGTGTCTCGACGTCTTTGGGGTTGTGGAGGCGCAACCTGACATTTACTGTGCCGGGGATGCAGAGCAGCTCGGTGTCTTTTGTAAAACTACTGAGCAACAGCGGAATAACAATAGTGAAACCATCCCTAGGCTCATCGGTGAATGAACTTGCAGGCCCTCCCGCCGCCGGCAGTATCACCGCAGGAGGAGTCTGAGTGTCAAAAGAAAATGAATCGCCGCGAAGACTCACCTTGCTGCCGTTGCAGCTGGTAAGAAACAAACTGGAGGCAATCAACAGGGAAAGAGAGAAAAACCTTTTCATTAACTGTATGCCGATGATATTTCTTCAAAGATAATCATTAAATTTGTAATCTATGAACTACATAAAGACTGAAATAGAGGGCCCTGTGATACTGGAACCGCTGGTGTTCGGCGACGAGCGGGGCTACTTTTTTGAATGCTTCCGTGAAGACGATTTCAAGGCCAATGTGGCCGACGTGGATTTTGTGCAGGACAACGAAAGTTGGTCGGCCCGCCGCGGTGTGCTGAGAGGCCTCCATTTCCAGACGGGAGACCGCGCCCAGGCCAAGCTGGTCCGGGTGGTGCGCGGCAGGGTGCAGGACGTGGCGGTGGATATCCGCGAAGGCTCTCCCACCTATGGCAAATACATCTCCGTTGAGCTCTCTGCAGAGAATCACCGGATGCTCTATATCCCGCGCGGCTTTGCCCACGGCTATGCCGTGCTGGAAGATGACACCGTGTTCCAATACAAGTGCGACAGCTACTATGCCCCCGGCTTTGAGGGTGCCATCCGCTGGAATGACCCGACCCTGGGTGTAAAATGGATGCTGGAAGAGGGCGAAGTGATACTCTCTGCCAAAGACCGCACGGCACCGCTGCTTGGTGACTGATATGTACAGGGTACTCGCCTGGATCATAGCGGCTCCGCTATATCTGCTCTCGCTGCTGCCGCTGCGGGTACACTACCTTTTTTCCGACATAATCCGTTTCCTGCTGCAGCGGGTGCTGAAATACCGCCGCAAGGTGATAGACATCAACCTTAAGGCGGCGCTGCCCGAAGCTGATGCCGCCGCCCGCAAAAAAATTGCAGCGGATTACTATGAATATCTGGCCGATGTCATTTGCGAGATGGTGTGGTCAATGACCCGCAGCGGCAGGCACATCGCCTGCAAAGGGTTCTACAGGGTTGACCCGGAGGGCGAAAAGGTTATGAACGAGGCCTACCGCACATCCCCCTCGGTGATGGTGCTGCTGGCCCACACCGGCAACTGGGAGCTGGCCAGCGACGTGCCGTATTATATGCAGGACCCCGCCTTTTCCAGCGACGATATGACGGTGGCATACCAGACGCTGCACAGCAAACTGTCGGAGCAGCTGTTCCTGATCCTTCGCCGCGTCAGGCTCCCTAAAGAGGGAGGCCTTGTGCCGTCGCACAAGGTCCTGCGCTATATGCTGCAGAACCGTGGCCGCAGGCGGATGTACTTCTTCATAAGCGACCAGTATCCCTACGGAGGAGTGTCCAAAACCACCAAATTTCTGGGACTGGACACCGAATGGGCCTTTGGCGGCGAGTCTGTAGCACGCAAATTGCATCTTCCGGTGCTATATGTTTACCTGGACCGGGTAAGAAGAGGTGAATATGTCATTAAAATTTCGCAAATTTGTTCCGACGCTTCGCTTTGCCGGGAGGGAGAGATTACACAGGCCTATTCTGCTCTGCTGGAAAAGGACATCCTCTCCCGCAACGAAAACTGGCTCTGGAGCCACAGAAGATGGAAGAATATATTAAATTACAAGATATGAAACACACTTTGACACTGTTGTTTGCCGCATTGCTGCTCACCGTTTCCACAGCAGCTCCGGCACAGATCCTGAAGGCCGGGAAAAGCGCTCCCTCCGGCAGCGTGGTTTATTCCCTGCCCGTGACATCCATCACTTTCCAGGTAGATGCCGTAAGGGAAGATTTCATTGCCGGCCCCTATGCCGCCTATGCAAAGAAGTATATGGGCAGCGAGGCCAAGACTTCCAACGAAGTGAATTATTATCTGAAGTCCATCAAGCTGGTCCCTTATCTTGAGGCCGACCCCACGGTGCGCTATGCAGTGAACCTCAAGGGCAAGTCTGCCGACTTTATGACGCTCTGCTCGCAGGGCCTGGTGGTGGCTTCTGACAGCTATACGGGCAAAGAAGAGCTCTGGCGCTTCCCCTCCCTGGCCGGGAACGACCGTTTTGCCGGCAAGGATGCAGGCGACAATCTCTCCACCGCCACCACAACCCTCTACAAGACTGTAAAGACAGCCAAGGGCTACGAGAGGGTGGCTGTATCACAGAGCCAGGTGGTAGAGAAATCTGCAGAGAAAAAGGCTGCCGAGACCGCAGCCACGATATTCAAGCTCCGCAATATGCGTATGGCCATCGTGACCGGTGATACCGATGCAACCTACAGCGGCGAGGCTATGGCCGCCGCCATAGAAGAGCTTCTCCGTATGGAAGAGGAGTATATGAGCCTGTTCTACGGCACCACCGTGGAATCGGTCCAGACAATGAATTTTGACGTAGTGCCCCGCTCCGACCGCAAAGAGCAGAAATATGTGGCATTCCGCCTCTCCGAGACCGAGGGCCTTCTGCCAGAGAGCGACCTCAGCGGCCGCCCCATAGTCCTTGATCTTGAGCTGGACGATCTGGCTGCCGGCGGCAGTGACGGCCGCGGCGACGGCATTTTCTACCGCGTGCCCCGCACCGCCACCGCCCGCGTTATGGACGGCGCCAATATGCTGCTGCAGACCCGCATCCCCATTTATCAGCTGGGCGAAACGCTGGTATTCCCGATCAAATAACCATAAGATATGAGTATTGCTAAGTTACAACCAGAAAGAGTGTGGAAAAACTTCTACGCTCTGACCCAGATTCCCCGTCCGTCAAAGAAAGAGCACAAGGCGGTGGAATTCGCAGAAAAGTTTGGCCGCGACCTTGGTCTGGAGACCTATCGTGACAAGTTGGGCAACATCATTATCCGCAAGCCCGCCACCAAGGGGATGGAAGACCGCAAGGGCATCATCCTTCAGGGCCATCTGGATATGGTTCCCCAGAACAACGCCGACACTCCGCACGACTGGGAGAAAGATCCCGTAGAGGCGTATGAATATGAGATTGACGGCGAGAAATGGGTAAAGGCCCGCGGCACGACCCTGGGCGCCGACGACGGTATGGGTGTGGCCACCGCAATGGCTATCCTTGAAGCAAAAGATCTGAAGCACGGCCCCATAGAGGCGCTGTTCACAATAGACGAAGAGACCGGTATGACCGGTGCCTTTGGCCTTGAGCCGGGCAAGCTAAAGGGAGATATCCTGCTCAACCTCGACTCCGAGACCGAGGGTGAGATTTATGTGGGATGCGCCGGCGGTCTGGATGCTCACTTCAGCTTCCCCTACCGCACCGAACCCGCTCCCAAGGGCTTGAAGTTCTTCAAAATCAACGTCAAAGGTCTCCGCGGCGGCCACTCCGGTATGGAGATCAACGAAGGCCGCGGCAATGCCAACAAGGCTATGGCCCGCGTGCTGCTGCCCGTGCTGCGCGACATAGATGGCCGTCTGGCAAGCATAGCCGGCGGTAACCTGCGCAATGCCATTCCCCGCGAATGTGTTGCAGTGGTGGCTGTTCCTGAAGACAAAGTAGACGACTTCAACGAAATCCTATCATTCACCTTCGATGCTGTCAAAAACGAAATCGGCAGCGTGGATGCTGCCGTGCAAATGTTTGCAGAGCCGCACGCTCCGGTGCGTGTGATGCGTGGCGGCGTGGCCCTGAGGATGGTCAAGGCGGTTATGGCCTGCCCCAACAATGTGGCCCGTATGAGCGCCGATGTCCCCGGCCTGGTAGAGACCTCCAACAACCTTGCGATGGTCCGTTCCAACGGCCGCACAATAGACATCGACTGTCTGCTGCGAAGCAGCGTGGACAGTGCCAAGAACTATCTGGCAGAGAGTATGCGCAGCGTTATGGAGCTTGCCGGCGCCAGCGTGAAAATGAGCGGCGGTTACTCCGGATGGCAACCCGATATGAAGTCGCCCATCCTGGCCACAATGAAAAAGGTATACAAGGATATGTACGGCAAGGAGCCCAAGGTTATGGCCATCCACGCCGGCCTGGAGTGCGGCATCATAGGTGCCACCTACAAGGGTCTGGATATGGTCTCCATTGGCCCGACCCTGTGCTCTCCCCACTCGCCCGACGAGCGCGTGAACGTCGCCTCCGTGGGCAAGTTCTGGGACTTTGTGGTCAAGGTTCTTGAAAACGCTCCCAAGAAATAACGAATAACCAGTATAACTATGTTTAAAAATCAACCAAAAGGTTTGTTTGCCCTAGCGCTGGCCAATACCGGCGAGCGCTTTGGCTACTACACAATGATTGCCGTGTTCGCCCTGTTCCTTAGGGCAAACTTCGGCCTTTCGGCAGGCACTGCCGGCACTATCTACAGTTCATTTCTGATGTTGGTCTATTTCTTCCCTCTGGTCGGCGGCATTATGGCCGACAAGTTCGGCTTCGGGAAGATGGTCACCACGGGCATCATAATAATGTTCCTGGGCTATCTGCTGCTCTCCGTCCCGCTGGGCAGCGGCACAGTGGCCCTGGTGGGAATGCTGGCCGCGCTGGTGCTTATCGGCTTTGGCACAGGCCTTTTCAAGGGCAACCTCCAGGTGATGGTCGGTGACCTTTACAATGACCCCAAATATGCTTCCAAACGCGACGCCGGCTTCTCGCTGTTCTATATGGCCATCAACATCGGCGCCCTGTTTGCTCCCACCGCGGCCATCAAGATCCGCGAATGGGCCATAAGCCTGGGCTTTGACGGCAATGCGGCCTACCACTTCTCTTTTGCAGTGGCCTGCGTATCCCTGATAGTTTCCATCATCATTTACTACGCTTTCCGCAGCTGGTTCAAGCACGTAGAGGGCGGTCACGCAAAAGGGGAGAAGGCCCAGGTTGTGGACACCCTCACCCCCGAGCAGACCAAAAAGCGTATGGTGGCTCTGTTCCTAGTGTTCGCCGTGGTAATCTTCTTCTGGATGAGTTTTCACCAGAACGGCCTCACCCTCACTTATTTTGCCAACGAGTTCACCCAGCGCAGCAGCGAGGGCATAGCTTCTATGCCTTTTAACGTATGGAACCTGGTTGCAGTGATTGCCATTGTATATGCCCTGTTCTCGATATTCGACAAAGAGGCTACCAGCCGTGGCAAATTGATTGGCGTGATTGTGGTGCTGCTTGCCTGCGGCTTCCTGTTCTGGCAGTATACCCGCCTGAGCGGATCCATCGAGATCAGCGCCCCCATCTTCCAGCACTTCAACCCGTTCTATGTAGTGGCCCTGACGCCCGTGTCAATGGCCATATTCGGCGCCCTAGCAAAGAAGGGCAAAGAGCCTTCAGCTCCCCGCAAGATTGCCTATGGTATGCTGGTGGCAGCCATCGCCTTTGGCGTTATGGCATTTGCCTCCATCGGCCTCAATACTCCCGAGGTTCAGGCAGCTGCCCGTGAAGCTGGTATGCCCGAAACGCTGGTATCTCCCTACTGGCTCATTACCGTGTACCTGATTCTCACCTTCGGTGAGCTTCTGCTCAGCCCTATGGGTATCAGTTTCGTGAGCAAGGTGGCTCCGCCCAAGTACAAGGGTATGATGATGGGTATGTGGTTCGTGGCCACCGCCCTCGGCAACTTCCTTGTTCAGGTGGGCGGTCACCTCTGGGGCAATCTTCCCCTCTGGGTCGTATGGGCCGTATTCCTTGGCGTCTGCGTGATCTCTGCAATCTTTATGTTTGCAATGATGAAGAAGCTCGAGGACGCAACTTCCGAGTGCTAAATGGAGGTTGCTGTTGTCATACTTAACTGGAACGGCCGCGCCTTGATGGAGCGGTTCGTTCCGGTTTTGCTTGACAATATCCCCAAAGAAAACTGTTTTGTGGTGGTGGCCGACAATGCATCCACCGACGATTCGCTGCCGTGGCTCCAGGCCAATTATCCTCAGGTTGAGGTCATTGCCCTTGATCAGAACTACGGCTTTGCCGGCGGCTACAACCGTGCACTTAAGATGGTGGAGGCAGACTATTATGTGCTGCTCAACTCCGATGTGGAGGTCAGTCCGGGATGGCTGGAGACGCTGGTGGATTTTATGGAAGACAACCCAGACGTTGGTGTCTGCCAGCCAAAGATCCGCTCGGTGGCCCGCCGCGACTGTTTCGAGTATGCCGGTGCCGCCGGCGGCTACCTGGACCGCTACGGCTATCCTTTCTGCCGAGGCCGCATCCTCTCCAATATAGAGAAAGACAATGGCCAGTACGACGAGCCCGATCAGTGTTTCTGGGCCAGCGGTGCCTGTATGATGGTGCGCAGCGATTTGTATCACTATCTCGGCGGCCTGGACGAGTTGTTCCGCGCCCATATGGAGGAGATTGATTTCTGCTGGAGGGCCAAGCTGGCGGGCCACCAGGTGTGGGCGGTGCCGCAGGCGGTGGTCTATCACGTGGGCGGCGGCAGCCTGGATGCTTCCAGCCCCCGCAAACTCTATCTTAACTATCGCAACAGCTTGCTTATGCTGCAGAAGAACCTGCCGGTGCACGAGCGCGGCAAGGTTATGGCGGCCCGTAAGTTTATGGATTTCTGTGCCTCCATGGTATATCTGTTTACCGGCCGCTGGAGCTATTTCAAGGCGGTATGGCAGGCCAAACGGGATTTCCGTCGTCTGGCTCCTGAGGTGGAGGTCTCTTCCTTTACAGAAGACGGCAACGATATCGGCCTGTACTACGGCAGCATCATCTTCCGCTACCTCCGCTCCCTTGGCCGCCTCACCTTCGACAAACTGAGGTTCTGAGGCCGGAAGCATTGCAAGCGCGAGCAGTAGTGGCGCCATATACAAAAGGGACACCCGGATGGATGTCCCTTTTGTATAGTGTGGGTGGAGAACTACTTCTTCCAGCGGAAGATGGCGCAGTCGCCGGCTTCCATATGGGTATCCAGACTGGTGCCGATGTTCTCTACTGAACCGTCGCGATTAACCATCTGTACGTCCTTTTCAAAGATGATGGAGTAGTCATACTCGGCCTGGTAGCTGCGGTTAACCAGCATAAGATAAGCCCATTTGCCGTTCTCAAAGAAAGAGACTGTGGCTTCACCGCCGTTGAGGTTAAGCCTTGAAAGCGGCGGGTTGTAGCCGGTGAGGGGAGAAGTGCCGTTAGGCTGATGATCGCCGGTCTGGTATACGCCGGTAACCTTGCAGCCCATAAACACACCTGCGCGGGCCTGAAGCTCATCGTTCATCTCCTGAACCAAGTCATAAACCTCGGTGGGAGTACCGTCCTCTGCAATGGGAGCGTCGTGGAAGTCCCAGGCGCCGGGAGTGGGGCACCAGTAGGTGAAGTACTGCAGGCCCTGAGCGCCGTAGGCCAGGTTCATATACATCTGCAGGCGGAGGTGAGACAGCTCGGGGATAGGGTAGGGATTGTGTGAAGTGCAGAGAGCAAATGCCCAGAACGGCATATCGGCCTCCTGGCTGTACTTCTTCACAATCTCCAGGTTCTCCCACCAGGAAGTCACTATACCTGTCTCGCGGATAGGATAGAAGTCAAATGATACCTGATTGGATTTAACCTTCTGAATCGACTGCTTCACATATTCTTCGTAAGTTGAACCCAAAGCCTCATCACCTACATAGTTGGGGAAAAGGTTGAAGTAGATGTTGTGCTCGCTGTCCAGGGCAAGGATGCGGTCTGCCAACTCTCCGAGGCCTGTAAGATCTTCAGTCTTGGGCTCGTCACGCAAGCAATATCCGTAGAGGGCGGGTTTGTCCTTCACTGCCTGAACAAATTCCTCTGTGTTGGCTTCGGGGCAAGGAACAATTACCTTGATGCCTGCCTGCTCTGCACAGTCGAGGGTCGTGATAGCCTCTTCCTGGGTAGTGGTGTGGGAGAAACTGAGGGTGAAACCACAGTCTTTCAGCTCCTGGAAGCGCTCTGCCGTAGCATACGCAGCGGGAATGCTGTACCACGCCAGAATGGGGATTTCTGCATCAGGCAGGGTGGTGTCGTCCTCATCGTCATCTTCGTCTTCATCGTCCCAACCCAGATCCTGATCGTTGGGAATTATGATGTTGCGGACGTGGTATCCGTTCACGAGGATAGTAACTCGGCTGGGATTCTCGCTCTTCTCGTAGTCCTTGAGATAGGAATCTACGTTTTTGCCGTTGTAAGATACCGACACGATATAGTCACCTGCGGGGATGCCGCGGATCACATAGTAACCGCTTTTATTTGTGGTATAGGTGTATGTGCCGTTGTCGCCGGTGTAAGACACTACGATATCGGCAACTTCACGGTCGCGGTATGACACGGTGCCGTGCACCTCTCCGGGACGGTTGTCGGGTTTACAGGAAAACGCTGAAACAAAGGCGAATAAAAAAGCAAGTACGGATATAATCTTTTTCATACTGCAAACTTAACCATTTTTTAGAATTCTACCCCCATAGCCTCGCATATTTTGCGGGGGATGTCGGTGTTGTCCATCTCTCCGGAGAACATTTCGCTGCCGGCGCCTATGGCATATACGGGTACGCGGTCGGCGGTGTGGCTTCCTGCAGTCCAGCCTATGCCGGCCATCTTGGAAATGTCGGAGTTGTTCTGCTCGCCGGACATATAGTTGTCCACGTTGGTTTCACCGGCCGGCTCGCAGATAGCCCTGATTTTGGACAGGGTGGGCTTGTTGCAGGCGGGGCCGCCTGTCTCGTGGTCTGCGGTGACCACAATCAGGGTGTTCTTGGGGTGCTTCTTGTAGAACTCCAGAGCTACCTCTATTGCATCGCTCATATCTATGGTCTCGTTTACCAGGCCGGCAACGTCGTTGCTGTGGGCCGCCCAGTCAATCATAGAACCTTCTGCCATCACAAAGAAACCTTTGGGATTGTCCAGAACATCTATGGCGCCAGTCACCAGCTCCTTGAGAGTGATGTCGTCAGGATTGGCGCGCTGAATGCGCTCCAGGCGGGTAGGGAGTTGGTTGGTGGCGTGGGTGGTATCCCTCTTCTGGAAGAAGATGACCTTGCCGTCGCCTTTCTTGGCAGCGAACTCTTCGCGGCCATAGGCTATGCTGTAGCCGGCATCCTGCGCCTTGGCAAAGCAGTCGGGCTGCGCCTGGTAAGGGCGGTTGAAATCGCCGCCGCCAAAGAATTCGAACCCGGTGCTGGCCAGCTGGCTGCCAATCTCATAGTAATTGCCGCGCGCACAGTTGCGTCCGAAGAAAGCGGCGGGAGTGGCGTGGTCAATGCATACGGTTGCGGCAATGCCAATCTTGTAGCCTGCGTCGTGCAGTTTGTAGGTGATGCTGGTAAGTGTGTCACCTTCCGGGCTGATGCAGATGCTGTCGTTGTTCACCTTTTCGCCGGCAGAGAGAGCCGATCCGCCGGCGGCGGAGTCGGTGCGCTGACGGTTGGCAGAGAATGTGGCGGCGGCACCCATAACGGGAAAGTCAGAGAAGGCCAGCTTGCCCATTCCTATGGCGGTGGAGTCGGTCTGCGCCAGGTAGGTTTCGGTAACGGATACGGCGCCAAAGCCCATACCGTCGCCTATAAACAGGAATACATATTTAGCTTTCTGCTTGCATCCGGTGGCGGAAAGCAGCGTCATGGCCAGGAAGAGTATAGTTACGATGCGTTTCATTTTAAATTTTTTAAAAAGAAATGGGCAACAATTGACTGCCACCCATTTCTTTTTGATTTATCTCAAGGAGCCTATTCAACTGCGTTTGCGCCGTAGAGAATCTTAAGCGCGTTGCAGCGGCGAAGCTCCTGTTTGATGTCGGTGATGATACCCATACGGGTGTCTTTGTCAGCTTTGATGGAAACGGTCATGAACGGACGGTCCTGCTCGCTGAGGTTCTCGCGCTCGGCAGCCACGAAATCGCGGATTTCATCTACCGTGCGGAAAGAATCGTTAAGCTGGATACGGCTGTCAGTACCATATTTACCCTGATACTTCCTCAGAGGAGTACCAACATAGATGTAAGACGAAAGGTCCTTGCGCTCCAGTTTGGAGATTTCACTAGCGGCGGGCAGATTCACCATAACCATATGTTCTGTCTGACGCATTGTGGTGGTCACCATAAAGAACAGCAGAATCATGAACACGATATCAGGCAGCGAGCCGGTAGAGATGGCAGGCATTGTCTTTTTACCACTTTTCTTGAATGTAGCCATACTGTTAACCTCCTATTGCTGAAGTTTGGTATCCTTAGGCTCGGCCTCGGAAATCTGCTGCGGGATACATTTACGCACGATTTTCTGCTTGTCGTCGTCCAGCTGGGCGTATGTCTTGCCGTAGTGGGCCACCGAGAATTCGTCGCGGATTTCGTTGATGGCCTTGACCAGCTCGTTCTGTACGGCGATATATTGGCTATATGTCGTACCGCGGTCGTTCTGCAGTGAGATCACACCCTTGGAAACGGCGTAGGGACCGAATCCCTCAATATCCTTGACAACCTTCTCCGGGAGGTTGGGGTCGTCTGCGGGATTGGTGAGGAACGTCACAATCTTATCTTTCAGTTGACTGACATCTATAGGTTCATCCCCGGCAAACACGCGGTCGTTCACGTTGATCTTCACGATGACGATGTTACGACGGTTGACCTTCTCGTTCTCCAGCTTCATGTTTTCATCTGGCATAGGAGGGAGACGACGGGGAAGACCCTTCTCCTGGTCCATAGTCGTAACCATCAGGAAGAATATCAACGCAATGAAAGCGATGTCGGCCATTGAGCTTCCATTAATTTCGGGAGTCTTTTTTGATGCCATTTTCCTTTCTTATTAACGATTCTTAATAGCGTTGCTGATTGCGGACCAGATGATTGCTGCAATGGCAGCGATAACCATAGCGTAGGTCACGTAAAGAGCAGCATCGGAGAACTTAGACACCTTCGGGGTATAAGCGGCGTTAGTTGCAACCTCTCCGCCGGGAGCCAGCAGCCAGCAAGCGGCCACCAGCACAACGGCTCCGACAATCAGCGCAATGAACGTAATCAAGCTCTTCTTGGACTTGCTAACGTCAAGCAGCAGAAAGAACAGAACCAGCACCAGCGCAATGGCTACGAGCACATAAGCCCAGATGATGTAGGTATCCACCATAGGGTCGCTCGTGGTATTGTGCGGCAGGAGGAAGAAGACAACCAGCAATATCGCAGAGATACCCAGAAGGATCCATTTTAAATATTTAGCCAGTTTCATTGTTTTGTTTTTTTCAATTGTTAATAATACTACCCTGCAGATTCAGATTATTTCTGGTTAGCTACCAGAAGGTCAACGAAGCTGATGGAAGCGTCTTCCATCTGGGCAACGATGGTGTCGATCTTGGAGATAAGGTAGTTATAGAACAACTGAAGGATGATGGCAACAACCAGACCGCCGACGGTGGTGATCAGGGCGACTTTCATACCGCCTGCAACCAGGTTCGGGGAGATATCACCTGCAACCTCGATGGCATCGAATGCCTGGATCAGACCAATCACTGTACCAAGGAATCCGAGCATAGGTGCGATACCGATGAACAGGGAAATCCAGCTCAGGCCCTTCTCAAGCTGAGCCATCTGAACTGAACCGTAGCTTGTAACGGCCTTCTCTACGTTCTCAACGCCCTGGTCCATACGGATAAGACCCTGATAGAAAATGCTTGCAACGGGACCGCGGGTGTTGCGGCAAACGTCTTTAGCTTTCTCTACGTCACCCTTCTTGAGAGCGTCTTCTACGCTGCCGAGAAGTTTCTTGGTGTTGGTCTGGGCAAGGTTGAGTGTGATGATACGCTCAATTGCGATGGCAAGACCAAGGATAAGGCAGATGAGCACCAATGCCATGAAGCCGGCGCCACCTTCGATGAATTTAGCCTTGAGCTGCTGGTGCAGAGGTTTGTCGCTGCCGGTAGCCTCAAACGGGTTAACGGGAGTCTCGGGTGCGGGAGCTGCAACTTCTTCCTGAGCCTCGGGTGCAGGAGCGGCCTCTTCATCCTGAGCCTTAACTGATTGGAAAGCAGTGAAAGTCAGAAGACCTGCTACTGCCAAAAACATGAAAACTTTTTTCATAGATTTTTAATTAATGATAATATAGATTTTGCGTTGTTTGCAATATTGTGGTGCAAGTTAAACAATATTTTTTGAAAATAGAAATAAATTCTCGGCATTGCGGGTTGTGACGGCGTTCACTTCTTCAAAATCCACCCCTTTTATCTGTGCGATTTTCTCTGCCACAAAGCGCACGTAGGCACTCTCGTTGCGCCGTCCGCGGTAGGGCACGGGCGTCAGGTAGGGAGAGTCGGTCTCCAGCAGCACATCCTCCAGCGGAATGCGCTCCAAGGCCGCTGCAACGTGGGCATTCTTGAATGTGACAACCCCGCCGATGCCCACAAAAAAGTCGCCGGCACGCTTGATCCGGGTGTACGTTTCGTAACTGCCGGTAAAGGCGTGGAAAGTGCCCCGCAGCGGCTTTGCAACCTTCTTGATGCAGGCAAAAATCTCTTCGGTGGCCTCGCGTGCGTGGATGATTACGGGCAGGTCCGCCTCGTGTGCCAGGTCCAGCTGGGCGCAGAAAACCTCCTTTTGCTCTTCGAGATAGTCCTTGCTCCAATAGAGGTCCATCCCTATCTCGCCTATGGCGACCCAGGGGCGGTCGTGCAGGTGGTCATATACAAACTGCAACTCTTCGCGCCAGTTCTCCCTGATTTCGGTGGGATGAAGGCCTATGGCAGCAAATGCAAATCCCGGCAGGGCGTCGGCGGCCGCCACCATAAGGTCGTGGCAGGAGGAATCGATGCCCGGCATCACCAGTTTCTCTACCCCCGCCTCCCTGGCGCGGGCAATCATCTGGTCAAAATCTTCATTGAAGGCCTCGTCGTATATGTGCGAATGCGTGTCAATCATATCAAGCGCGAATTTAATCAATTCGCGCAATACTTGTTTCCGCCCACCAGCGAGATTGCGCCCGACATCTCCAGCTCAATGAGCGGGAGCGAGAGGTCGCGGACGCTGCAGTCCAGGGCGGCGGCGATGGTTTCTGTGTCAGATTCGGGATGCTCTGTCAGGAATTTGACAATATTGCCCTTGACTCCGTCGCCGAAATCTAGTGGCAGGAAGCCTTGCCGGACATCCCAGTTCATAGCGCGGATTATGCTGTCGGCGCCCGTGACTATCGCTGCCACGTGGTCTTCTATCAGGTCGTTGCAGCCGCGGAAGGTGTTGTCGTCGAAGCGGCCGGGCACCGCAAACACGCTGCGGTCGTAGTCCTGTGCCAGGCGGGCGGTGATAAGTCCGCCCCCCTTTGCCTTGGACTCCACCACCAGCGTGCAGTCGCACAGGCCGGCGATGATGCGGTTGCGACGCACGAAATTCACCGGATAAGAGGATATAAAAGGAGAAAACTCCGTCACCAGGGCTCCGTGGTGCAGGATTTCTTCTGCGAGTTGATAGTTCGAAGGCGGATAAATGGTGTCGAAACCGGTGCCCATCACCGCCACGGTGTCCAGTCCGTAGCGAAGGGCAAAAGTGTGGACGTAGGTGTCTATGCCCAGCGCCAGGCCGCTCACCACCACCGGTTTGGTGCCGCAGCGGGAAAGCCCCTCCACAATCTTGTCGCAATAGCGCCGTCCGTAACCCGTGGCGGCGCGGGTCCCCACGATGGCGATAAAGCGCGGCCGCGAAAAGTCGCATTCGCCTTTCATATAGAGAATCAGGGGTGCGTCGGGGCACTGGCGCAGCCGCTCCGGGTAGCCGGCATCCTCTATGGTAATAACCGTAAGATTGTGCTTCTCCGCCCAGTCGATGTCCCGTTCGGCCGCCTCCATCCGGATGGGAGAGAAAAGTTTGCCGGCAAACTGTATCAGGGGAGGGTATAGGCGCAGGGCTTCGTCCTGGTCCAGAGAATAAAGATTGTCCAGAGACCCGAAGGCCTCCATAATTTGCCGCGTGGGGACGCTGAGCCCCTCGAAACAGCCCGCCAGACAGGCGGTGCGAATAAGAAAATCCCGTCTCATCTTGTTGCACTTTTTAAGGTGCAAGTTAGACGGACGGGGATTTCAAAACGGAAAAATTCCGGTTTTCTTCTTCCGATTGTCTGATTTTAAAATTAGATAATCAGCATTGCGTCGCCGTAAGTGCCAAATTTATAGCCCTCTTGCAGCGCTACCTCATAGGCGTGCATCACGTTTCTGTAACCACCAAAAGCAGCCACGTTCATAAGCATTGTGGATTTGGGAAGGTGGAAATTTGAAATCAGCGCATCGGGAATGGACACCTTGTAGGGCGGGAAAATGAACTTGTTGGTCCAGCCTTCGAACTCCTCTATCTCATTGGTGGTGGTCACAAAGGTTTCCAGGCCGCGGAGCACGGTGATGCCCACTGCAACCACTTTGTGTCCGGCACGCTTGGTGGCGTTGACCTTGGCGGCTGTCTCTTCGGAGATGAAGAGCGGCTCGCTGTCCATCTTGTGCTTGGAGAGGTCCTCTACATCCACGGTGTGGAAGTGGGCGTTGCCCATATGGAGGGTTATGAAAGCCGAATCCACGCCCTTGATTTCCAGCCTCTTGAAGAGGATTTTGCTGAAGTGCAGGCCGGCGGCGGGAGATGCCACGGCGCCTTCGTTCTTGGCGTAGATGGTCTGGAAACGCTCTTTGTCTATCTCCTCTGCGCGGGGGCGGATCCACTTGGGAACCGGCAGGGAGCCTATGGAATAGAGGGCTTTCTTGAATTCCTCGTAAGGACCGTCATAGAGGAAACGCAGGGTGCGTCCGCGGGAGGTGGTGTTGTCTATCACCTCGGCCACCAGGGAATTGTCATCGCCAAAATAGAGTTTGTTGCCAATCCTGATTTTGCGGGCGGGATCCACCAGAACGTCCCACAGATGCTGCTCGCGGTTGAGCTCGCGCAGCAGGAAAACCTCAATCTCGGCGCCGGTCTTCTCTTTGTTGCCGAAGAGTTTTGCCGGGAAAACCTTGGTGTCGTTGAACACACACAGGTCTCCGTCGTCAAGATAGTCTATAAGATCCTTGAATATCTTGTGCTCAATCTCGCCGGTGTCCTTATGCAGAACCATCAGCTTGCACTCGTCCCTCTCTTCTGAAGGATACTTTGCAATCTGATCTAGCGTGAGCGGGAATTCGAATTCTTTTTGTTTCATGCGCTATTAGGGGTAATTAGCCGACAAAATTATTCGATGAAACCAAAAAATCCAAATCAATTGCGTTATTTATTTCAAAATCACCGCTTAGGGTGCGTCTGAGGGCGGTCAGATGTGCGCCGCTTCCCACCGCCAGGCCCAGATCCCGCGCGAAAGAGCGGATATAGGTCCCCTTGCTGCAGCGCAGCGTCACGGTGGCCACCGGCCGGCCGCTTGGGCCTGTCTTGAAGCTGTCTAGACGGGCCTTTTCTATGGTGATCAGAGACGATTTCAGCTCCACGGCTTCGCCGGCGCGGGCATATTCGTAGGCGCGGGTGCCGCCCACCATCTTGGCGGAAAAGATGGGAGGAACCTGCTCCTGAGGGCCTATAAAGCCCTCAAGGGCATCCTCTAGTATTTGTTTTGTGATGTGTTCGTAAAGATAAAGGTTGTCAATCTCCTTTTCCAGGTCGTAGCTGGGGGTGGTTGCGCCAAACTCAATGTCGGCCACATATTCTTTTGTGTGGGCCTGCAGCGTGTCCACCAGTTTGGTGGCCCTCCCGGCGCAGATAATCAGCAGGCCGGTGGCCAGCGGGTCCAGGGTGCCGGCGTGCCCGACCTTGATCTTGCGGCAGTGGAAGTGCCGCTGGAGCCAGAATTTGACCTTGCGCACGGCGTCGGCGCTGGTCCAGCGGTAGGGCTTGTCCAGCGGGAAAATGAGGCCGTCAGGGTAGTCTTCGAGATTGCCCGACAGCGGCCAGGCAAAATTGCGGTCTGCTATGACGGCACCTATCACAGGCTATTTGCAGGGGATTTTCTCTATCCTGCGCTGGTGGCGGCCGCCCTCGAACTTAGCGTCCAGATAGGCATCCAGAATCCTGACAGCCATCTTGCGGCTTATGAAGCGGGCCGGCATAGAGAGGATGTTGGCGTTGTTGTGCTGCTTGGCCAGAGCCGCGATCTCGGGCTTCCAGCAGAGCGCGGCGCGCACCTTCTGGTGTTTGTTCAGGGTCATTGTGATGCCGTTGCCGCTGCCGCACATAGACACTCCGAAATCTACCTTTCCTGCCTCCAGGGCCTCTGCCAGGGGGTGGGCGGTGTCGGGATAGTCCATACTCTCGGGGGAGTTGGTGCCAAAGTCCACCACCTCGTTGCCCCGTTTCACAAGAATCTTCTTTAGATATTCTTTAAGCTCGTAACCTGCGTGGTCGCAGGCCATTCCAATCTTTGCCATTATTGTTCTGCCTGTTTTTCAAAGTTCTGCATTATCTGTTCTTTGCGCTGCTTGCGGAGCATACGGTCGCGGCGGTCAAAAGCGGTCTCGCTCTCTTTCTGCTGCAAATCTTCTGAATTGTCCACAATAAGCGCCGGTTTGCCCGCATAGCGGTCTTTCTTGGTCACCGAAACCAGGTCGCCGGTGTTGATGGGCAGGCCGTGGCGGACGTAAGTCAGATCTTCGTCGTTGATATTTACGGTGATAATCTTGTCGCGGTTTATCTGGTCTATGTCCACCTGCGGCAGGTCGGTCATCTCGTAGCCGGTGGCCACGATGGTCACGCTGATCATCTCGCCCAGAGAGTCGTCGCGCACCACGCCGCACTTGAAGTTGCTGGCGCCGCCGGTGGCGCTGTTCACATAGTCCATAATCTGCTGCTTCTCTTCTACGCGCAGCTCGCTGGCGGTGATGTTCACCAGCGCCTTGTTGGCCTTGGTGATGTCGCAGTTGCTCATCAGAGGCGATGTCAGGGCTGCCTCCACGGCATCGTGGGCGCGGTTGGTGCCGTCTCCCACGCCGATACCCATAAACGCCATACCGCTGTCTTTCATAATGCGCCTTACGTCGGCAAAGTCGACGTTGATGACGCCGCGGCAGGTGATTATGTCGGTGATGCTCTTCACGGCCGTGGCCAGCACTTCGTTGGCCTTGTTCAGGGCGTCGAAGAATTTGAGGTCGGGATATACGTCGTAGAGCCGCTGGTTATCAATGATAAGCAGCGAATCCACGTGGCGGCTAAGTTCGCGGATACCCTCGGTGGCGCGGTACATAGCGTCGGGGCCCTCGTCGCGGAAGGGGATGGTGACCACGGCCACTGTGAGCAGGCCCTTGGATTTGGCCGCCTCGGCAATCACGGGGGCTGCGCCGGTGCCGGTGCCGCCGCCCATACCGCAGGTCACAAACACCATCTCATTGGTGCCGGTGAGGATATTGTTGATGTCGTCAATGGACTCGGTGGCAGCTTTCTTGCCCACCAGGTAGTCGGTGCCGGCGCCCAGACCTTTGGTAATGACGCCGCCCAGCTGCAGTTTCTGCGGCACCGGGCTGGTGCTCAGGTGCTGGAAGTCGGTGTTGCACACCACATAATCGATGTGCTCCATCCGCTGCTCGTACATATAGCTCACGGCATTGGTTCCGCCGCCGCCTACGCCAATGACCTTGATAATATTACCCTTCTCAATCCAGTCGTCGGGAATTATATCTTCGTATTGCTTTTTCATATCACTAATTGCCTGATGTGTCAAATAAATCACGGATAAAGCCGGTGAGGCGTTTCTCTACCTTGCTTGGCTCGCGCGGAGGTTCGGGCTCCTCAACTTCCTCTTCCTCCTCTTCTTCCTCTTCCTCTGCGAGTTCTGCGGCCAGCTTGGCCTTGCGCTCGGCCTCTTTCTGGGCGGCCTTGGCCTCTGCCTGCTGCTGTTTGATGCGGCGCTTCTCTTCTTTTTCAAGACGCGCTTTCTCGCGGCGGCTCAGCTTGGTAATGTTCTGCCCTGCAAATATGTCATTCTCTTTTACCGGGGCGGCTTTGATGGTGCTGCCCACCCGCCAGCCGTCAATCTCGCTCTCGTGGTTGAAGCTGTCTATCAGCGCGCCCACGATAGAGCTGGAGTTGGTGTCAAAGCAGCTGATCTTAGAAGATTCGCTTATGTTGCCCTGGGCGTTTGCCAGGCGGACGCGCATTCCGGTGATGGCCCTTGCAAGCTCTTTGATGTGCTCCAGATAGGCCGTGCCGCCGGTAATAACCAGTCCGGTGGGAATCTTGTTCAGATAGCCCGATTTCTCAATTATGTAGTAGGCGGCTTCCAGAATCTCGCTGGCGCGGGCCTCTACAATCTGCTCCAGGAAGTCCAGGGGGACATCTTTGGTCTCGCCCTGGCCCACACCCTGTATCACAAGCTTCTTGTTCTCCGACAGCCCCTCGTCCAGGCAGGTGCCGTATTTCATCTTGATGATTTCGGCGATGTCGGTGGTCAGGCAGGTGTGGAAGCGGATGTCGCTGGTGATGGTGTTGCCGGCAAACGGAATCACGCCCACGGCGCGCACGATGCGGTCCTTTACCACCACCACGTCGGTGGTGCCGGCTCCGATGTCCAGCAGGGCGGCGCCGTTTTCCCACTCGTTTTCATTGAGGGTGGCGATGGCGCTGCCGATAGGGCTCAGAACGGTGCGGACAACCTTCATCCCGCACTTTTCCACCACGTCGCGTTTGTTGCGGTCGGCTGCGACCTTGCCCAGAATCAGCCTGTACTTGGCCTCGACATACCGGCCGGGCATACCCTCCACGGCGTCGGGCGGATTGCCCATACTGTCGTCTATGTCATACGACTGGGGGATGGCATCCAGCACCATTTCGCCGGCCATTGTTTCGGCATTGAGGGCGGCGGTGCGCCAGCGCTCAATCTCGTCGGCATTGATGTAGTCGCCGCCGGAGCGCTTTGCCTTGAGGGTGAAGTCCACGGTGCGGAGTCCCTGGCTGCCGGCGCAGAGAATCACCTCTTCCACACTCTCCCCAAACTCCGATTCTATCTCGCGCTTGCAACGCCCCAGGGCCTCTATTATGCGCTGGGAGTTCTGCACGTCGCCGCGGGACATACCCTTGCTCACGGGCACGACCTTGTGGTGAATCACCTTGATGCCGCTGGCCGTTGTCTCGGCAATGGCCATTGCGACCTTGGAGGTGCACAGTTCAACTGCTACTAAGTAATCGTTCATATTTATTTGCAAATAATTTGATCTTTATATTTGAGATTTACAGTCTTGTAGGTCTTGCCTTCGGCCTTGGCCTTGGGCTTGATGGTGCGGTAGTAGCCCGCCATCTTGGTCAGCTTGTCGTCTATGTCGTTAAGCGACCCGAATATGAATTTTTCGTCGCCGCTGCGGGTATACAGCACCACGTCGGAGTTCTCTTCTACCCATATCTGCTCTATCTCGCGACTCCAGTAAGAGTTGTTGCGGATGGTCTCGGTCAGCCGGAGCATACTTTCCAGATAGTCGCGGCCGCGGGTGGGGTAGCCGCTCATTCTGGCGGGCAGGTCAAACATCAGCTTGCCGCTCACCACCGGCAGGTCCAGGGTCACCTTGCCCAGCAGGGGGAGGATAAAGCCACTGCTGTCGCAGTAGAAGCCGCCGGATGCCGTCTGGAAGCGGGCCACCGGATTGCGCTGGGTCACCTCCAGACTCAGGGTGGAGGGCATCCTGAGGTAGGCTTCTGCCTTGCAGATGGCGCTGGAGGCGCACAGCCGCTGCTCCAGGCCGTGGATGTTTATCTCATCCATCTTTTTGCCTATGGCGGCCGAACGGACCATTTCGGTGACCTCTTCTTTGGATATGAAGTCCTGTGCGTTGCTGTTGGTGATGACTACATCGATCTTGTCGCAGCGCACCCCGGCGGTCTGCTGGCGTGCGTAGCGGTCGGCGCAGTAGAAGTATCCGCTGAACAGGGCGCATACAACCACGAAACCTACTATGACAAGTATCTTGCGGAACATCTGCTACAGGGTTTTGAGGTATTCTTCTATCTTGGGTATGAAACGGTCTATGTCGCCGGCGCCAAAGGTCACCAGGCAGTCTATATCTTTATTTTTAATAGTGTCCATAAGGGCATCCTTCTCTACCAGCATCTTGTCTTTGAGGGTGACCTTGTCCAGAATCATCTGCGAATTGACGCCCTCTATAGGGAGTTCGCGGGCAGGGTAGATGGGGAGCATTATCAGGCTGTCCAGGCCGCTGAGCGCCTGGGCGAATTCGTCGGCGAAATCGCGGGTGCGGGTATAGAGGTGGGGCTGGAAAATGCCGCACAGCCGCCTTCCGGCAAATATCTCGCGCATAGAACTTATGGCAGATGCAATCTCGCGCGGATGGTGGGCATAATCGTCTATATATGCCACTTTGGGGGTGTTTACGTGGATGTCAAACCGGCGTTCCACGCCGCGGAAGCTGGTCAGCGCCTCCCTGATCTTCTCAGGATCCACGCCGTAGAGCAGCGCCACCGACCCTGCGGCCACGGCATTCTCTACATTGACCCAACCCGGAACGCCCACGGTGCAGTCGGTGAGCTTGCCGCCGGGATGGTTCAGGGTAAAGGAGAAATATCCCCCTTCCAGGGGCTTTATGTCGGAGGCGTAGAAGTCGCACGGCTTGTCGTAGCTGTAGCGCAGAATCTTGGCCTTGATGCCTTCTGTGTGGAGGTCGGCGCAAAGCTTTGCAATCACGTAGCCGTCGGCGGCAACCTGTCCGGCAAATAGGCGGAAGGCCTCCTTGACCTCTTCGTGGGTGCCGTAGATGTCCAGATGGTCGGCGTCTATGGATGTCACAACCGCAATCTTGGGGTGCAGCTGCAGGAAAGAGCGGTCAAACTCGTCCGCCTCTGCCACCAGCACGTTGCCGCGGCTAAGCAGCAGGTTGTTGTGGTAGTTCTTGGAGATGCCGCCCAGAAAAGCGGTGCAGCCGTCTTCTGTGCCGGAGGCAAAGATATGTGCCAGAAGGGTGGAGGTGGTGGTTTTTCCGTGGGTACCGCTTATTGCCAGGCAATCCTTGTCGCTGGCAATCTCGCCCAGCGCGCGGGAGCGCTTGCACATACTGTAGCCCTTCTCCTGCACATACTGCATCTCGCCCAGGTCGGCGGGGATGGCGGGGGTGTATATCACAAATGTCTTGGCCACGTTAATCGGGACCAGGTCGGGACGGTCTTCGTAGTGGATCTGTATCCCTTCGCTCTCCAGCTCTGCGGTGAGGCGCGACGGGGTGCGGTCGTAGCCAGACACGTTTTTGCCGATATGCTTGAAATAGCGGGCCAGGGCACTCATCCCTATGCCGCCTATACCTATGAAATAATAATTGTCGTACATAATGCCTATTTGCAAAGTTTCAAAACCTCGTCCGCAATGTCTTTAGCGGCTCTCTTCTTGCCCAGCTTGAGTATCTCGCGCTCCATAGAGGCAATCTTGTCGTGGTCGGCCAGCAGCGCCTCGGCGGTATCCATCAGTTTCTCACGGGCTTCGGCGTCCAGCACCATCATAGCGGCGCCCTTGTCCACCAGAGCCATCGCGTTGTGCCGCTGGTGGTCTTCGGCCACAATGGGACTCGGCACAAATATGGTCGCCTTGCCCTCTACGCACAGCTCGGAGATGGTGCCGGCGCCGGCGCGTGAAACAATCACGTCGGCCACCGCATAGGCCAGGTCCATACGGTCTATGAAGGTCAGGTTCTTGACATTGGCTGCCGGATGCTCTTTAAGGAAAGCATCCACCTCGTCTTTATAATATTTGCCGCTCTGCCAGAGTATCTGGAAGGGAGCCTCGGCGCTCTTGTCTACAATCCATTTCTGGACACTCTCGTTAAGGGTGCGGGCCCCAAGGCTGCCGCCCACCACAAAGAGGGTTTTCTTTTTGGAATCCAGGCCGTAATATTCATAGCCTTCGCGACGCTGAGCCTCTGTGGGCGGGTTTATGTCGTCGCGCAGCGGGTTGCCGGTAAAGATTATTTTTTCTGCCGGGAAAAACCGCTCCATACCGTCGTAGGCCACGCAAATCTTCTGCACGTGGGCGGCGAGTTTGCGGTTGGTGAGGCCGGCGTAGGAGTTCTGCTCTTGAATCAGGCAGGGGATGCCCATCTTGGAAGCCGCCATCAGAAGGGGGGCGCTGGCATAGCCGCCGACTCCCACAGCCACGTCGGGCTTGAAGTTGCGCAGTATGCTGCGGGCCTTGACAAGGCTGGCCAGAACCTTGAACGGAAGCACCAGATTCTTAAGCGAAAGCTTGCGCTGCAGGCCCGCCACGGGAAGGCCTATAATCTTGTAGCCCGCCTTGGGCACGCGCTCCATCTCCATTTTGCCCTTGGCCCCTACAAACAGTATCTCGCATTCGGGATCCTCTGCCCTAAGGGCGTCTGCAATGGAAATCGCCGGGAAAATGTGGCCGCCGGTGCCGCCTCCGCTTATTATGAATCTTCTCATATTGCCTGTTGTTCAGTTTCTTTTGTCTCTGTGACGGCCGTCTGGGACCCGTCCTGATTTTCTGCCGCAGCTGCGGCCTCTGCTGCCAGCCTCTCCTCTTCCATCTTGCTCACGGTGCGGCTCACAGAGAGAATAATGCCAAAGGCGGCGCTGAGCACCAGATATGCGGTGCCGCCGTGGCTGATAAGGGGCAGGGTATGCCCCGTTATGGGTATCAGGCGCACATTCACCAGTATGTGGAGGAACGCCTGGGTGGTAATCAAAAATGCAAGGCCCAGCACCAGCGCCTGCGAAAAGGCGTCGGGGCACTTGAACGACAGCCGGATGCACCGGAACAGGAATATCAGGTACAGCAGCACTATCACAATGCCGCCTATAAGTCCCGTTTCTTCTACAATAGCCGCAAAGATAAAGTCAGAGAATGCCATAGAGAGGCTATAGCGGGCGGTGCCGTTGCCCACGCCTTTGCCAAATATGCCGCCCTCTTTGATGGCGATTTTTGCACTTTCGCTCTGGCGCTCGTCGCGGTCTATCTGTTCCAGCTGTTCCCGTGTGAGTTTGGTCAGGTCGGCGGTGGAATCCTTGTCGTTGCTTGCAAAGTTCTTGACGCGGTTTTCCGCCGTCTTTATACGGTTAAAGATTTTTGCCTCGGCCGCCTTGGGGCTGATGGCCAGCGCGGCGTGGTAGATGCCGAATACCAGCACAATCAGCGCCACGGCTCCCGCGGCGGTGATGGCCAGATACTTGAATTTGACATCCATAAAATAGAACACCATCATACTCACCACGCCCAGCAGCAGGGCGCTGGAGAAACTGTTCACCATAATGATGGCGCACACGCCAATTACCCACACCAGAAGCCTCAGGGCAAACCCCTTGAAGGTGCGGATGTCCTTGCTGTATTTCTCTATGCCCCAGCTGATAAACAACACGAGGCCCACCTTTACGAACTCGAACACCTGAATGGTGTGACCCATAAGCTTGAGTCCGCGCACGGCGCCGTTGCGCTCGTCCTGAAGGCCGGGCACGAACAGCATCACCAGCATCAGCACGGAGATGCCGAACACATACGGCGCAATCTTCCGGTAGAAATTATAGTTGAAGGCATAACACAGGAACAACGCCGCAAAACCCAGCGCCACACTGCCGAACTGCTCCAGCCAGATGTCGGTCTTGCTCATTATTTCGGGGTTGTTCTTGGTCAGGAAAGAGCCCACGGAGAAGACCGCGATGATGGATATCATCGCAAATATGGCCACTATGAACCATATCACACGGTCTCCTCTGAGTCTTATCTTTGCCATTGCCTACAGGTTTCTTACTGCCTCTTTAAACTGGCGGCCGCGGTCTTCGTAGCTCTTGAACAAGTCAAAACTTGCGCAGCAGGGGCTCAGCAGCACGGTGTCGCCTTCAACTGCCAGCTTACTGGCTGTCTTCACCGCCTCTTCTGCACTGGAGGTGTCCACAATGGTGGCCACCTTGTCTTCAAACGCGGCGTGAATCTTGGCGTTGTCCACGCCCATACATACTATTGCGCGCACTTTGTTCTTCACCAGGTCGAACAGGGGAGAGTAGTCGTTGCCCTTGTCCTTGCCGCCCAGAATCAGCACCACGGGGGTGGTCATACACTCCAGTGCATACCAGGTAGAGTTTACGTTGGTGGCCTTGGAGTCGTTTACATACAGCACGCCGCCCACGCTCAGGACCTTCTCCATACGGTGCTCCACCGGCATAAACGATGTCAGCGCCTTGCGGATGTTCTCGTTGGTTATGTTCATCAGCTTGCCGGTGAGTGCGGCAGCCATAGAGTTATATACATTGTGGCGTCCCTGCAGCGTGAGGTCGCTGATCTCCATCTCGTAGGGGTCGTGTCCGTAGTTGACCCGCATATGCCCGTCCAGGGTATAGGCGCCCCTGGCCACCTCCTGCTCCTGGCTTATGGGGAGCATCTGCGCCTTGATCACTATCTGGTTGAGGTTCTTGATGGTGATTTCGTCGTCGGAGCAGAAAATGAAGCAGTCCTCAGCCGCCATATTCTGGGTGATGCGGAACTTGGCGTTGACATAGTTCTGCAGGTCGTAGCCGTAGCGGTCCAGATGGTCGGGGGTGATGTTCAGCAAAATGGCGATGTCGGCCTTGAAGTCGTACATATTGTCCAGCTGGAAGCTGCTAAGCTCCAGCACGTAGATGTCAAAGTGCTCGGTGGCCACCTGATATGCGTAGCTGCGGCCTATGTTGCCGCCCAGCCCGACGTTCAATCCGACATTCTTCAACATATAATATATAAGTGAAGTGGTCGTGGTCTTGCCGTTGCTGCCGGTGATGCATATTTTTTTTGCGGTGTCGTAGCGCCCCGCGAACTCAATCTCGGAGATGATGGGGATGCCCGCCTCAATGGCCTTTGCCACCAGCGGGGCGGTGTCGGGGATGCCGGGACTCTTTATGATCTCGCTGGCATTCAGAATTTTCTCGGGAGTGTGGCCTCCCTCTTCGTATTCGATGCCGTATTTCTCCAACACTTCCTTGTGGTCGGCACGCAGGGTGGACATATCCGACAGGAATGTGTCAAAACCCTTTACCTTGGCCAGTACCGCTGCGCCTACGCCGCTTTCGCCGCCGCCCAAAATCGCAATCCTTTGCATATTATCTGATCTTAAGTGTTACTATTGCCAGTACGGCCAGGATTATTGATACAATCCAGAAGCGGGACACAATGCGCGCCTCGGGCTGTATCTCCCGCGGCCTCTGAATCAGGGCCTTGGGGTCCTCTTTCTGGAAATGATGGTGCAGGGGGGACATTCTGAACACCCTCACGCCCTCGCCGTATTTCTTTTTTGTGTATTTAAAATATCCTCTTTGGATAATCACAGAGAGGCTCTCTGCTACCCAGATTCCGCACAGGATGGGGAGCAGCAGCTCTTTGCGGATGAGCACTGCGCACACTCCAATCACGCCGCCCAGCATAAGGCTGCCGGTGTCTCCCATAAATACTTTTGCAGGGAAGGAGTTGTACCAGAGGAAGCCCAGCAGGGCGCCCACCAGCGCAGCCATATACACCGCAATCTCTCCGCTGTGCGGTATATACATAATATTCAGGTAGTTGGCGTAGCCGACGTGGCCGGAGAGATAGGCCAGTATGCCCAGCGTCGCCCCCACTATGGCCGTGACTCCGGCCGACAGTCCGTCCATTCCGTCGGTGAGGTTGGCGCCGTTGGAGCAGGCGGTTATAATAAAGATGATGACCAGGATATACAGAATCCAGGTCCACCACTGACCCGCCTTGCCCTTGAGGGGAGAGAGCCAGGAGTAGTCGAATTCGTTGTTCTTTACAAACGGAATGGTGGTCTTGGCGTTGTTTTCCACAACCACAGAGGCAACCTGCTCTTCGTTCTGGTCGCCGTAGCCGTTGTTGCTGCCCACGCGGAAGCCCAGCTGGCTGCTGAAGCACAGTGTGAGACCCACCACAAGGCCCAGGATGACCTGCGCCAGAATTTTCTTTTTGCCGGAGAGGCCGTCCTTGTTGTGCTTTACAATCTTGGCGTGGTCGTCAAGATAGCCAATGAAGCCCATCCAGACAGTGGCGATAATCAGCAGGATGTTGTTCAGGTTGGTCAGGTCGCCGAAAAGCAGAATCGGCACCAGGATAGAGAGGACGATGATCATACCGCCCATAGTGGGGGTGCCCTTCTTGCTGAGCTGCCCCTCCAGCCCCAGGTCGCGGATTTCCTCTCCTATCTGTTTCTTTTTGAGTTTGGCAATTATGACTTTGCCCGACCACAGCGCAGTGATGATGGACACCAGCGCACAGCAGACTACCCTGAAAGAGATGTAGTTCATCAGCCTGACGCCGGCAAAGTCGACGCCGTTTTCCTGAAGCCAGTTGAAAAGGTGGTACAGCATATCTTATTGTTTCTTTATCGAGTCAAACACTCCGGCGATAACCTCTTTGTCGTCAAAGTGATGTTTTACGGTTCCAATTATCTGATAGTCTTCGTGGCCCTTGCCTGCAACCAGTATCACCGCACCGGCGGGGGCAAAGAGTATGGCGCTGCGGATGGCCTCGGCGCGGTCGGTGATGAATACCGACTTGGCCCTGGCGGCAGTGTCCATACCGGCCTTGATGTCGTTTATAATGTCCTCTGGCTGCTCGGTGCGCGGGTTGTCAGATGTGACCACCACCCGGTCGGCATATTTTGCGGCAATCTGACCCATTTCGGGACGCTTGGTCTTGTCGCGGTCGCCGCCGCAGCCGAACACGCATATCAGGTATTCGCCGCAGGCGGCTGCCTTGAGGGTCTTGAGCACATTCTCCAGGGCATCGGGGGTGTGGGCGTAGTCTACCACGGCGGTGATGTTGTCGCCGCCCTTGATATATTCCAGACGTCCGTCCACCGCTTTCATAGCGCTCAGGCGGGTCAGGGTCTCGTCTTTGTCGGCACCCAGAAGTATCGCCGTGGAATAGACAGCCAGCAGGTTGTAGGCGTTGTGGGCGCCTATGAACCGGGTCCAAACCTGGACGCCGTCAATTACCAGCTGCATACCGTCCATAGTCTCTTCCAGCAGACGGCACTTGAAGTCGGCCATCTTCTTGCAGGAATAGCGGTAGATGTGTGCCTTGCAGTTCTGCACCATCACCTCGCCGTTGGCGTCGTCTATATTCACCAGCGCAAAAGCGTCTTTTGGCAGGCCGTCAAAGAAGGCCTTCTTGCAGTCGCGGTAGTTGTCAAAGGTTTTATGATAGTCCAGATGGTCGTGTGTCAGATTGGAGAAGATGCCTCCCTTGAAGGTCAGGCCGGCAATGCGGTCCTGGCTCACGGCGTGGCTGCTGACCTCCATAAAGCAGTAGGCGCAGCCTTCGTTCACCATCTGGGCCAGCAGGGCGTTGAGCTCCAGCGGGTCGGGAGTGGTGTGCTCTGTGTGATAGCGCTTCTCGCCCACATAGTTGGCTATGGTGGATATCAGGCCGCAGGCATAACCCATAGAGGTAAACAGGCGGTAGAGCAGGGTGGCGGTGGTGGTCTTGCCGTTGGTGCCGGTCACGCCCACCAGATTCAGCTTGGAAGATGGATTGTCATAATATTCCGATGCCAGAGCGGCCAGTGCCTTGCGGCTGTACTCGACCTTGACGTAGGTTATCCCCTCCTGCTTTTCAAAGGCGCCGTCGTTCTGATACACAACGGTGCGGGCGCCGCTCTCAATGGCCTTGGGTATGAACTTGTGGCCGTCCACAGCATTGCCCTCCACTGCCACGAACAGGCAGCCGGGGGTGCATTTGCGAGAGTCGGTCTCTATGGCGCTTATCTTTTTGAGATCTATATCTTCCAGTTTCATAGCTTTTCTGCCAGCTGAAGTGTTACACAATTGTTTTCTACGTCCATACCCACAATCTTGCCGCGGCCCTTGGATTCCACTTTATATCCTTGTGATTCAAGCAGATATATAGCGTCGCGCAAGCCCATGCCCTTGACGTTGGGCACGCCGGTGGAGTCGCTGCCGGCCTCTTTGATCTCGGCAATCTGCGGCATTGCGCCGGAGGATATCACGGGCGCATTCCATTCGGGAGACTTGGCGTAGATGTTGTCTATGATTTCGCACGCCACCGGGCCGCCCCAGGTGCCGCCGTAGAAGTTCTTTGCCGCCAGACGGGAATAAACCACCACGATAATCGAATACTTGGGATTCTCGTAAGGGAAGAAGCCCACGAAAGAACCCTGGTGCTTCTTGCGGCCGGAGGCGTCCATATACCCGCCGCGCGGGAGTGCGATACGGGCCGTGCCGGTTTTGCCGGCCACGTGCACCTTGCAGTTGGCAAATGCCCTGCGGGCAGTACCGTTCTCGCCAATCACCACTCCGCGCAGCGCCTCCTTGGCCAGCGCGGCGGTCTCCTTTGAGCAGACGCGGCCGACGGTCTCGATGGGGTAGGTGTATTCTATGTTGCCGCCGCGCTGCAGATTCACAAACAGGTGCGGCTTTACCATAACGCCGTCGTTGGCAATGGCGTTGTAGAAACTCAAAATGTGCAGCGGAGTCACCTGCACGGCATAACCCATACCTATCTGGGGCAGGTCAGAAGGGCTCCAGAGCTTGTCTTTGGGGTCGCGGGCGCGGGCCTTGCCCATACCGGGCAGGTCAAAGTCATAGTTGTAGGTTATGCGGCGCTCTTTGTTGATCTTGTCCACAAAATCCTGCGGATTGCGGCCGTATTTCTCGCCGGCGATGCGGCGGAACACGTTGTTGGAGGATATCTCCAGGCCCTTGCGGACGGTGATGCTGCTGTAGTTGCGCAGATAGGTGTCTTCGAAGGCGGTTTTGCCGTAATGCCATATCACGTCGCCCGGCTGGCGGGTGTCCAGCGTGACTTTCTTGTCTTCCAGGGCGGTGACCAGGGTGGCCAGTTTGAACACACTGCCCGGCTCGCCCAGGCGGCCTATTGCGTAGTTGTACTGCTCTGTGAAGCGGCCCTTCTCGTCCTTTTCCATATTGACCATAGCGCGGATTTCGCCGGTGGCAACCTCCATCACTATCACGGTGCCGGCCTCCAGGTCGTCCTCGCCCTCAATCTTGTGCAGCAGCGCCTTCTGGGCGATGTCCTGCATATCAATGTCGATGGAGATCTGCACGTCCTGGCCGTTGATGGCGGGAATTTCCTGCCGCTCGGCGTCGGGAATCCAGATGCCCTTGTCAATCAGGCGCATCGGGCGCACGCCCGGCTTGCCGCGGAGGGTGGAATCCAGGGCGCCTTCTACACCGATGTGGGGGCGGTCTTCGCTGCTGCGGAGGTAGCCCAGCGCGCGGTAGGCCAGTTTGTCGTAGGGATATTCGCGGTGGTCTATCTGCTCTACCAAAAGCCCGCCGCGGGCGCGGCCCAGGTTAAGCAGGGGATACTGGCTTATGGCCTTCATTTCGTCGTAGCCCACGTGCTGGCGCAGCAAACGGGTGTAGCCCTTGCCCTCGGCGCGGCGCTGGCGCAGCAGGCGGACATATTCGTCGGCGCTCTTCTCTTTGTAGTTTCTGGCCAGAGCCTCTGCCAGGGGACGCACGTTGGCTTCGAACACGGTGTCGTGGGCCACGGTGCAGTCCAGGGCTATGAAATATTCCGGGGTGGAGAAGGCCAGGTGGCGGCCGTCGGCGGCCAGGATGCTGCCGCGCATAGGCTTTATAGGGTCTTCACGGACGGTCTTTTTGCCGTATTCCTCGGTCTTGATGTCCTTCTCAAAAAACTGCAAATCCACCATCCTTGCCACAGCCGCACCGGCTATCAGCAAGAAAATCACGTAGATAATAGCGACTTTGATGGCGTTCTGCTTCATTCTATCACAATCCTTTTGGGAGGATCCATGGGGGCGTGCAGGCTGGTGTTGCCGCTGCCCACCAGCATTTTCTCTATGCGGGTGCGCTGGTCCAGGCCGGTCAGCTTCAGATCCTTCTCGTGATATTCTATCTTGAGCTCTTCAATAATCTTTTCATTCCTGTTGATGGCCGCCATACGGTCCTCTACCCAGAGACCCCACACCAGATAAAGGCTCACGAGCATAAAACAGAAAAAGATGAACAGAAGTTGTCTGTCAACACCTTTTTTTGTGATATACTCGCCACCGAACAACCCGGTGAACCAGTCTTTCATTCTCTGCCCGAATCCCATAGCAGCTATCGATATTCCATTTCAGTCCTTTTTGCCACGCGCAGTTTCGCGCTGCGGGCGCGCGTGTTGCCCTCAATCTCGCTCTCGGCCGGCAAAACCGGTTTTGAGGTCACCTTTTCCATAAGGCCATCGTGAATGGCGTCACGAATGGCATTCTTCACAATCCGGTCTTCCAGGGAGTGGTAGGTTATCACCGCCAGTATGCCGCCCTGGGCAAGCGACTTGACGGCCATCGGCACAAAGTGCTCCAGCGCCGTCATCTCGTCGTTGACCTCTATGCGCAGCGCCTGATAGACCTTTGCCAGATACTTGTGCTGCCCGAATGCGGGCGTCGCCTTTTCCAGCGCGGCGTTAAGCGCGGCGGTGGTGTTCACGCACCCGCGCGCGCGCGCTTCGCATATCAGTTTTGCCGCAAACCGGCTGTTTGCCACCTCCCCATATTCCCTCAATATCTTTTCCAGCGCCTCTTCGCTGTAACTGTTCACTACATCCTTTGCGGTTTTCAAGGCCGCATCGCTCATCCGCATATCCAGTTCGCTGTCAAAACGGAAAGAGAAGCCTCTCTCTTCTGTGTCAAACTGGTGCGACGATACTCCCAAATCGGCCAATATGCCGTCCACCTTTTCAAAGCCGCTGTGGCGGACCCAGTTGTGGACAAACCTGAAGTTTGACCTGACCGGTATCAGCCGTTCGTCCTGCGGCGCGTTTGCCAGCGCCTCGGCATCCTGATCAATGGCGATAAGACGACCCTGGGCCGACAACTGCTCCAGTATGGCTTTGCTGTGGCCGCCGCCGCCGAATGTGGCATCTACATAAACTCCGTCCGGTTTAATGGAGAGGGCCGATACACTCTCTTTCAGAAGAACAGGTGTATGATATTCAGACATAACCCTTTAGCCTCCCTAACCAAGCGTCTTTTCTGCAAGTGCTACATATTCGTCATCGGATAATGTGGTGCTTTCTAGGCTATCCTTGGCCCAAATCTCTATCTTGAAGTCCCTTCCGCAGAACACGGCTTCCTTTTCGATACCTACCGAGTCCAGAAGGTTCTTCGGGATGGAAATCCTGCCGAGTTTTTCGTCCGGAACAACGTAGGTGCGGTTGCTGGTGTATGCACGCCAGAACCGCTCGTCGTCCCTGTTGAAAAGGTTCAACCTTGATCGCACTGCCTCGGACTCTTTTTCCCACGATTCGTACGTGTACATCTCGAGGCAGTTCGCGAACAAAGTTTTCTTAACGACGAATCCCTGCTTGATGCTGTCGCCGCAGATGGCCTTGAAGGCGGCAGGGAAGACCAGCCTCCCCTTGTCGTCCACTTTAGCCTTGTATTCGCCGATAAAGTTGATCATATAAATAGAGTGATGTGTGTAGGCAAAGGTATAACACTTTTTTCGAACTTTTTACATTTTTTTACAAAAATTTCCAAAATTTTACATAAACCCCTAAATTTGTGTGCGACAAACGATTTGGATATGAGATTAAAATATATGATTACAGTGGCGGCGGCTTTGCTGATGATGGCCGGCTGCACCGCTCCGGGCGGCGGAAATACCCCCGAAAAACCCGCTTCTGAGCGCCGCGCAAAAGCGCCCCGCGCCAAGGCCGAAGTGGACACCACCGCGATGACCTACGAGCACGGAATTCCCGTGGACCTCTATTCTGTGGACGACGGAGTGGTAGAGGAGGGCGACTATTTCTCTGTGCTGATGGAGAAGCTGGGAGTGGGGCAGACCACCGCCAACGAATTGATAGAGGCCTCCCGCAAAGTCTTCGATGTTAAGGACATCCGCGTGGGCAACCATTATCACGCATATTACGCCCCCGATACCACCGGAGACGACAACCTGGCTTACTTTGTCTACGACCGCGACCGCAAGAGCGTGGTGGTCTTCGCTTTGGAAGACGGGCCAAAGGTTTATATAGATCAGAAGGAGTCGGTCTCACGGCTCCACTACGACGAGGTTACCATAAACAGTTCGCTCTGGTACGACACCCAGAAGGCGGGCTGCACCCCGCTGCTGGCCATCAGGCTCTCTGACATATACGCCTGGACCATAGACTTCTTCGGTCTGCAGAAGGGAGACAGCTACAAGGCTGTCTATGAGACCGAAGAGTGTGACGGACAAGTGTTGGAAGTCGGCAAGGTCTACTATGCCTCATTTATCCACGCCGGCAAGGAGTATCAGGCATATTATTTCGACGAAGGTGCCGGCAAGGGCAACAAATACTGGAACGAAAAGGGCGAAGGGTCGCGCAAGGCCTTTCTCAAGGCCCCGCTCAAGTACTCCCGCATCTCCTCAGGATTCTCCTATGCCCGCCGCCATCCCGTGACCCGCCGCGTGCAGCCGCACACCGGTGTCGATTACGCCGCGCCCAAGGGGACCCCGGTGGTCAGCATCGGCGACGGAGTGGTGACCGCGGCCCACTATGCGGGTGCCGGCGGCAACACTGTGCATATCAAGCACGACCGGGTATACCGCACGGCATATCTTCATCTCTCACGATACGGTAAGGGCATCCGCCCCGGCGTACACGTCACCCAGGGACAGGTTATCGGCTATGTGGGCAGCACCGGCCGCAGCACCGGCCCGCACCTCGATTTCCGCATCTGGGAAAACGAAAAGCCGGTGAACCCCTTGAAGATGATAACGCCTCCCGCCGAGCCCATCTCCCAGAAGAATATGCCCGCCTTTGAAAAGGCCAAAAAGCGTGCCTTTGAAATGAGAGATTCGCTGCAGGTAGTCTCTTACTACCGGCAGGCCGTGCTCGCCCCGCTGGGGGAATAGCCTGGTAGATTATTTTTCCTGAAACTTACGGTAGCGCAACCACTCGGCCTGCAGGTCCGATGTGTGGTCGCCGGTGAAAAAGGTCGCCTCTATCTCCGGCCTGAACGGGGTCCAGTTGCCGCATATCAGGCCGTCGTGAGCAATCACGGGCTGGAAGATACCGCTGTTGTTGTGGGCCTTATGTGAGAATTCGGGCGAGAGCACAATGTCGCGGCTCTTGTAGCCAATCAGATACTCATCGTATGGGGGAATCAGCAGGTAGCCGCCCTTGCGCAGGCCACGGGTGCGGCAGTTGTCGGTGATGAAGAATTCGCGCCCTCTCCAACGCTCCGGATGGATTTTGTTTCCCAACAGTTCTATGCCGCGGAGGCACTCTCCTTTGCCCAGGCCGGACCACCATTGGAAATCTTCAAGTGTGGCGGGCTGGTGGCTCTGGAAGTACTTGAGTGTGAATCGCATCAGGGCTTCGTCGCGGTCAATGCCGCCGGGCCGCCGGCCCACTTTATCTTCTGTGAGGGCGTAGGTCGCCTTCATAGGCAGCAGGTCGCCGCTGCAAAGCACCCCGGATATTTCTGCCATCCGGATGTGGTACGACAGCCGGTGGGCGTCCATAGTGATGCCTTTGCTCGCCAGAGCCTGCACGAAATCCTCTTTGGTGGCGCTGCCTAAATCCGAGGCTGTCCGGGCCAGAATCTCGCGATAGCGCAGATACTCTTCTTCAGGTATGTGGATTTTGTTGCTGGCCATCCATCCGTTGGTCACTGCCGCCGCCTTGGCACTGCAGAGCTCCACAAAAGGCCAGTAGTCCTCTGCCGTGACCAGCTGCCAGGTGCCGCGCATCAGGTGCAGCCTCACAATCCTGCCGCTGTCAAACGCCGCCTTGAACCTCGCCGCAGAAGGCCGCCGGCAGCGCATCTCCACCGCCCACCGCATCAGCCTGTATTCTTGCGCCTGCATAGCCCCGAAATGTCCCACCACCTCCGCCGCATCGCTGAATTGCGGGGCGGCGAGCTGCTGGTTCAAAAGGCGTATCGAGACGGGATTCATCAGCGCAAAGATAGAGCAAAAAAGAAAGCGGGCAAGGTGTCCGGTATTCGATTCCGGCCTTGCCCGCTTCTTGATGAATAGAAAACCCTATTCTTTCTCACCAAGGAGTTTCATAATCTCTATGACGCACTTGGCGATGCGGGTACCGGGGCCGAAGATGGCTGCTGCGCCCGCCTTGTAAAGGAAGTCGTAGTCCTGAGGAGGGATCACGCCGCCCACAACCACGATGATGTCCTCGCGGCCGTACTTCTTGAGTTCGGCGATAACCTGAGGCACGAGAGTCTTGTGACCAGCTGCCAGCGAGGATACGCCCAGCACGTGAACGTCGTTTTCTACAGCCTCTTTCACAGCCTCTTCGGGAGTCTGGAACAGAGGACCCATATCCACGTCGAAGCCGCAGTCGGCATAACCGGTGGCTACCACCTTGGCGCCGCGGTCGTGACCGTCCTGGCCAAGTTTGGCAACCATAACGCGGGGCTGACGGCCCTCTTTCTTTGCGAAAGATGCCACCATCTCCTTGGCTTTCTCAAACTCGGCGTCCTTCTTGATTTCTGAAGAATATACACCTGTGTTCATACGGATAACGGCTTTATAACGTCCAACAACTTTTTCGCAAGCGTCGCTGATCTCACCCAGGGTGGCGCGCAGCTTGGCTGCCTCCACTGCGAGCTCCAGCAGGTTGCCCTCGCCGGTCTCTACGCACTTGGTGATAGCATTCAGGGCAGCCTCCACAGCGGCGTTGTCGCGCTTTGCGCGAAGCTCTTTGAGGCGTGCCACCTGGCTCTCGCGAACCTTGGTGTTGTCCACGTCCAGAATCTCGATGGGATCCTCGTGGTCAAGCACGTACTCGTTGATACCGATAATCTTCTCCAGTCCGGAGTCGATGCGGGCCTGCTTGCGTGCAGCGGCCTCCTCGATGCGGAGTTTGGGGATACCGGTCTCGATGGCCTTGGCCATACCGCCAAGCTCCTCCACCTCCTGGATGTGCTTCCAGGCAGAGTGTGCCATCTCGTTGGTGAGGGACTCGATGTAATAAGAACCTGCCCAAGGGTCAACGCTCTTGCAGATGTTGGTCTCTTCCTGAATGTAGATCTGGGTGTTACGTGCGATACGGGCACTGAAGTCGGTGGGCAGCGCGATGGCCTCGTCCAGCGCGTTGGTGTGCAAGCTCTGGGTGTGTCCCAGGGCGGCGCCCATAGCCTCGATGCAGGTACGTGCCACGTTGTTGAACGGATCCTGTGCGGTCAGGCTCCAGCCGGAAGTCTGGCTGTGGGTACGCAGCGCAAGACTCTTAGGGTTCTTGGGGTTGAACTGCTTTACGATCTTGGCCCAGAGCATACGTGCTGCACGCATCTTGGCAATCTCCATAAAGTGGTTCATACCGATGGCCCAGAAGAATGACAGACGCGGTGCGAAAGCATCCACCTCTATGCCGGCCTTGATGCCGGTGCGCAAGTATTCCAGACCGTCGGCCAGGGTGTAGGCGATTTCGATGTCGTTGGTGGCACCGGCCTCCTGCATATGGTAACCCGAAATGGAAATCGAGTTGAACTTGGGCATATACTTGGAGGTGTAGGCAAAGATGTCACCGATGATACGCATAGAGAATGCCGGCGGGTAGATGTAGGTGTTGCGCACCATAAACTCCTTGAGGATATCGTTCTGGATGGTACCGGCCATCTCTTCCAGGGCAACGCCCTGCTCCATACCGGCCACGATGTAGAAGGCCATAATGGGCAGCACGGCACCGTTCATAGTCATAGATACGGACATCTTGCCCAGAGGGATCTGGTCGAAGAGCACCTTCATATCCTCTACCGAGCAGATGGATACACCGGCTTTGCCGACATCACCCACAACGCGCGGGTGGTCTGCGTCGTAGCCGCGGTGGGTTGCCAGGTCAAATGCGACCGACAGACCTTTCTGGCCGGAAGCCAGGTTGCGGCGGTAAAATGCGTTGGATTCCTCTGCCGTGGAGAAACCTGCGTACTGACGGATGGTCCAGGGACGCATCACGTACATTGTGGAGTAAGGTCCGCGGAGGTTGGGGGCGATACCTGCTGCATAGTTCAGGTGCTCCATATCCTCGAGATCCTTTGCGGTATACAGACTTTTGACGTCTATCTTTTCGGGGGTGTGCCAGAGTTCTTCCTGGCCTTTGCCGCAGTCACAAGCCGCAGCCTTGCCGCCCTTGAATTCTATATCTTTGAAATTCGGTCTCATAGTGATGATGATTTAGAGCTCCTTGATACCCATTTTAGCCTGATACTCTTTGAGAGTGTCAAGGACGTTGCACCTGATGTTAATGTAGTTCATAATGCCCTTGGCCTCGAGGTCGGGACGGCATTCGGGATCGCCGGCCACAACTACCACAGCCTTGTCACCGATAGCCTCGGCAATCTGGGGAACAGCCTCGGCATATTCATCGTCGGCAGAGCAGGCCACCACGATGTCGGCCTTGGCCTCCAGAGCGGCCTTGACGCCCTCTTCGATAGAAGAGAAGCGGTTGTTGTCCACCACCTTGAAACCGGCCACTGCAAAGAAGTTGCAGCTGAACTGGGCGCGTGCGCGGCACATCGCAAGGTTGCCGAAGGTGAGCATAAACGCCATAGGCTGCTTGCCGCTGCGGTCGGTTGCCAGACGCAGGGCCTCGAAAGCCTGAGCGCCGCGGTAAGCCTCCAGGGGCTCTGCCTCGGGAGTGCAACTGCATTCGGGCTTGGAAGCGCCCCTCTTCACGATTTCGGGAGTGATTTCGTCAGAAGCCTTCTCCAGGAAGTTAGGATACTGGTTGGT
>JAEEGG010002272.1_pt1 | contig 49985 bp, 40 predicted proteins | sample 9134161 | NCBI WGS metagenome assembly JAEEGG01 (sample SAMN16246543, study PRJNA631951) | gut metagenome | biome: gut microbiome; feature: rumen; material: CR-attached | host: Bos | place: Iran: Karaj | collected 2018-10
CCTCTCTGTCCTTGTAACCGTCAACCTTCATTGAAACTGGAGTCTTTGCCATAATCTTTTTCCTTTCTTTAATTTTTTGTTGTTAATACTGTTGTTATTTTGTTTTGATGTTGCAAAGATACGATGGTTTTTAGCCTCATTCCAACTTTTTTCTCACTTTTTTGTTGAAATGCTTGCGACACAAAGCCAAATTTGCGACAAACTCCGGGAAGTGCCCCGAAATCTGTCGCAAAGGGATGCCTAACCAACGCGATAATTAGGCTAAAACGGGCCGTGGCCACTATTTGGATCCTCCTGAGGGGGAAGGAGATGACGGAATGTTGACAACGACATTGACCTTGTCCGTATACTGGCTGTTGGCGGTAGACATGACGGTGATGACGGCCTTACCATTAGCGACGGCTGTCACTGTCCCTGTGCTGCTGACTGTGGCCACAGCCGTGTTCGATGATGACCACTTGACAGCCGCTGCCTTGCTGTTCGTCAGCGTGAGGGCCTGCGTCTGGCCTTTCTTCGTCAGCGTGATGTCACTCTCGGCGATATACAGCGTGCGATTCTGTGTCACGGCGACTGTAAACGATTGGTTGCCGGCGGCATAGAGAAACCTCACGCTACCATTGCGCTGGGCTGTCTTCGAGGTAAAGGGCGACACGACAATCTGCTGCGTCCAGTAGCCGTCACCAATGCCTGTCTTTCCCCCTGCTTTCAGCCAGTTCACCTGGGGTTTCACATCGACGCTGACATTGGCCGCCACATTGACACCCAGAGTGCCGCCCAGCTCATCGACCTCAAGAGGCGTTTCATCGACCTTGAAGCTCGTGGTGAAAGGCTGGGTAATAGTGATGCCCGAAGAGACTCCCGCACTGCTGTTGCCAATGGTGACGACGGCACTACGATCGCTCCCGCTCTTATTCTCATCGACACGGAGCACGACAACCGAAGACCTGGTTCCACGGGTACGCGACGAGCCGACCTGTGTGATCCAGTTGCAGTCGGACGGAATCTTGACGTCGTAGCTCACGTTGCTCTCTACATTGGCAGTCACCGTTCCCCCCTTCATCGGTACCTCAAAGGCATTGTTATCGACTTTGAACACAGTGGCGAAAGGTTGGCGGATAGAAATACCGACGGAGACGCCTGCCTCCTTGTTGGCAATAGTGACGACAGCCTCACGGTCCTGATAGCTCGTATTCTCTTTCACGCTCAGCACTACAGCCGTCGTGGTAGTACCCCGAGTCTTCGACCTTGACCTGGCGGCAGTAGACTGGGTAATCCAGTCGCAGGTGGAAGGGATGCTCACGTCATAGCCGACATTGCTCTCCACATTGACCGTCACCGTACCACCCTCTATCGGCACTTCGAACTCGTTCTTATCGACCTTGAACTGAGTGGCAAAAGGCTGATGGATATACACGGCGACGGAAACGCCTGCCTCCTTGTTGCTGATGGTGACGACTGCCTCGCGGTCCTGATAGCTGGTATTTTCCTTGACACGGAGCACAACTGCCGTCGTGGTAGTACCCCGAGTCTTCGACCTTGACCTGGCGGCAGTGGGCATCGTGATCCAGTCACAGCCGGCAGGTATGGTAACATCGTAACTGATGTTGCTCTCCATGTTGATGGAGATGGTGCCACCTGCCATATCCACATCGAAGGCAGTCTTGTCGGCCTTGAATATGGTTGTGAACGGCTGGTGGACGGAGATTTTTATCTCAGCCCCGGCATCCTTGTTGCCGATGGTGATGACGGCATCCCGGTCCTTGTAGCCAGGATTCTCCTTCACCCTCAGCACGATGGCCTCAGTGGTCGCACCCCTGCTCTTCTTACCCTTTCCAGCCTGTGCTCCTGCCGTCCTTGTCTTCGAGGTAACTGGAAGGGTGATCCAATCGCAGTCCTCTGGAATCTTGACATCGTAGCTGATATTCGTCTGGAGATTGACCGTGATGGTACCGCCAGCCATATCGACATCGAAGGCTGTCTTGTCGGCAGTGAAAATGGTATTGAATGGCTGGTCGATGGTGATGGGTACAGAGACGCCTGCATCCTTGTTGGCAATGGTGACGACAACCTTTCGGTCGTGGTAGCTCTTATTCTCCTTCACCTCGAGCGTGACAACCGACGGTTTCACTCCCCTCGTGCGCGATGATGACGGAAGCGTCACCCAGTCGCAGTCATCCGGGATGCTGACATCGTAGCTCACATTGCTCTCCATGTTGACCGTCACCGTACCGCCCTCCATCGGTACCTCAAACGTCTTCTTATCGGCTTTAAACACAGCAGTGAAAGGCTGATGAACAGTCAGGGGGGTGGCGATGTCTGCATGCTCGTTGACGAGAGTGATAATGGCATCTCGGGCGTCGTAGCCTGTATTCTCCTTCACGGTGAACACGATTTCCGTGGCCTCCGTCTTAAAGTCCAGATCCTTTTTCTTGATACTCGGGGTTATCCAATCGCAGTCTTCAGGAAGCTTTACCTCATAACTGACATTGCTCTCCACGTTGACCGTGAAAGTGCCGCCATCCATCGGAATCTCAAAGTCTGTGGAATCGACTTTGAACACGGTGTCGAACGACTGTGAGACAGAGACACTTCCCGAAAGGTTCTCATCGGTGTTGACCACCTTAACGATGGCACTGCGATTATTATAACTCTTATTCGCATCGACCTTAAGCGTGAACGACGACTCTTCAAGTCCTCGGGACTTCGCGTCGTCAGTTGCCAACGACAACCAGTCGCAGTCGCCGGGTATGACCACCTCATAGTTGACATTGCTCTCCAGACTCACAGTGACACTGCCACCCTCCATCGGAACCTGGAAATCGGTCTCACCAATAAAAAGTCCGGTATTGCGTTTCTGAGACACGTTAAACGTGCGTTTCTCTGCATTGTTCTTATCTGCAACGGTAATGACGGCCGTACGGGGATCGTATGTGTCGTTGGCAGTCACCTGGACTGTTATCTTTCGGTTTGGCACGTCAATGCTCACCTTACACCAATCCTCACTACTCGCACACTCGTATGGCGACAGGTCCTCATGCCTGAAGACCAGTTCCTGTGAGGACTGCCCGTTATCGAAGCTGAGGTCCTCCAGGATCAGCTCCCGAATCCGGCTCTCATAGCCTTCCTCAGAACACGCCAGGAGACCCGCGCATACAAGAATGAATAACAGCCCTATCGGAAAACTTCTATATCTTAGCATATTCTTCATTATTTCAGATCTTTCTCTACATAGGTAAACGTCGTATTCCCGACAGTGAAACTGCGGCCGTGATAGAGCCACACTTCCTTGCCAACGGGCAGTGGCTTGTCGCCAATCATCACGCCCTCCTCAAGGGCAGACAGGCGCATACTACTGATGTGCTTCCTGATTTCAGCATGTATGGGAGCCACATGACCATTCACATCCCAGGACAACTGGATACTGCAATCGACCGACTTTCCTATGGTCACAATGTGATCAGGGTCAGAGCGCATCCACTTGTAAAGGGCTATATCCATCTCCTTGACAGCGCCTTCAACATGGAGGAAATAACGCTCCGAACTGGGCGTGATGCGGGCCACGCACACAGCGATGGCCACAGAGTAGATAATGAACCCCAACAGAAGCGCCTGACGGTAGTTCATAAAAGAATTGTAATAGATAAATGCCCACATGAACATGGATAGTACAGCAACGATACAGGCCATCAGAAGAAACGACTTCCGTACGGTCGTACGTGTCTTCACCGTAACGCTAAGCATAATCACAAAACTGAGAAGCGCCCAGGGGATCCAGTCGATGAGGAAGGTGTCACTATTAAGATGGAGAGCGATGGAAATGACACAGCCTAAAAGGCAGCAGAGCACACCCGCCACAGAGGCTATGATGGCACGGAAGAGAATCTCGGCAATCCGATACAGCCACTGGCGACGACGAACGGTAAGCACAGACAGGAAAAGTGTCAGCAGGAATCCAACTATCTGACCGAAGCCTGGCAGATCGCTGAGGTGGGATCCGTATTCCTGGAAGTAGTGCTCTGCACCTTGCGTACCCGCTTTCTGATCAGAGAGCATCGTACTGAGCTGTTGGATAATCGCTGACGAATATGGGTGTTTATGACTGGTAAACAGGAGCCATGCCATAAACCCGGCCACAATGGCAACCAGCACCCATTTCAGGTAGTACAGGGCATTACGGGAATCTAACAGATTGTGACAATTATAATAATGAGAACCCTCCTTGCAGTGCCGCCCATATTCCGGACAGTGATACTCATTGTCATCCCAGCAATCTTTATGCGTGGTGTGCTTGCACTTCACAACAATCTCATCGCCTGCCTCAAAGGGAGACTTACAGAGATAGCACGACTCTGACACGGGCTGGCCGTTATAGCTCATCTTGCTGCCACTATACACCACGACATACTTATGCTTGAACACACGATAACGGATGTATGGCTCGATGAACTGTAGAATGATCCACGTCAGCAAAAGAATTAACAGCGTTGTCAGTACACCGGCAATCACGACATCAAACCATGAGCGGTCGCGGATGATGATGGGGTCATATATCGTACCGAGCGAGAATGATGTTGTGCCACTGGCTACTAAATCTCCACTTTCTTTATCATAGAAGCCAATCTGCAACTGATGAAGATTTCCACGGAACACCTTACCGTCAGGATTTTCCAGTCTAACCTTATATTTGGAAAGCTCTATATTGAAATCCTTGAGGATGTCGTCCGATATCTCCTGCCAGTTAAATGAGGTTTGATAAATGCCGCCCAAGTCCTTACACATGACATGGATGATATTGGAATTATCGCTGTTGTCCGACACGGACAGGAAATCCAAATCACTCTGACTGGCCAATGCAAAACTGCTATAATAAAATCGCAGCATACCTCCCTGAAGCCTGCGGGCATTGTCGGCCAATAACTGCTGAAGCTCAAAATGCATAGGGTCTACAGGCTGGTCGTCCTCGTAGGTCTTTCCACCCGACAAGACAACCATGACTTTGTATTGAGCCTGGCCCAGCGTCATCTTGGGATCCTGGAATTCTTGCATTTTGGTCAATATCGACCTATAGAGGAAGACTGATGACGGATCCTTGTGCTCGAAGTAGTTTTCAATGACATAGTCGGTGGCTTCGTAGGTCTCCGACACATTATCACCCTGCATGAAAGCAATAAACAGATTCTTCTGACCGAAGAGTGCCTTGATCTCCCAGACAGCTTCCTGCTCAGCATCTATCTGGGCCTGAGGCAGACTCAAGTCAACCAGCACGAGCAACTTGAGGTTCAGTTTCTGAAGGGCCTCCCTGCTGATGTTGGTAACACCCGTAATGAGAGGCTGCGTCTCATCGGCAAACTTACCCGGCAGCAACCTGACCTGCTGCTTCGGTCTGGCCACGACAGAGGAGGAATCGGTCAGATCATAGCCTCCGACATCATGCAGCAGACGCATCGACAACTCCATGTTCTTGTAATCGTTGGAGAATTCATATCCGGTAATCTGCAGGGCTTCGCCAACAGACTCTCCCTTATCATGGGACGATAACATGTCATCAATGTCGGGATCACTCTGCTCGTCGCAAGAGACAAGGAGACAGGTGAAGACAACAGCCAGCACCAGTTGTCCAATGGTGAGTGCCTGTCGTCCCCATGTCTGCAAAAGTCTTATCTTTGATTCTATTCTCTTCATATTCAATTATTATATCGTCGGATAATTATGCTGTCCACTCATCATATCACGCATCTTCTTGGCCTGCTCACGTGCCTGTTTGATCGTCTTGATCTTTGCATTCAGAAGATTAAAGAACATCAGCAAGATGGCAACGGCGGCCAGTCCTATCAGATAGTCTTTGATTCGCTGAATGAAAGGTTTGTAAGCCATCTCCTGAATCTTCGCCGAAACCGTCTGCAGCTCAAAGAACTTATTGTCGATGCCCTTCATCCGCAGCTCCAAGCCCGGGAATGCTTCAGCGGCTTCCTTGGCCTGGCTATACGAAGTTTGTATTTGGGCAAAGAGTGCCTGTTCCTCTGCTTTTACCTTCTCGAGCTTGCCGGCCAGCTTCGGCGACACAGCATACTGCTTCGCCTGCTGATATAGCCGACGGTAGGCTTTATCCTGGCCCCAAACCATTTCCTCTGCCTTGGAGAACGCCGTCAGCTGGTCGTATTGTGTTTGGCGGGAGGCCAACGTGTCGGCCACAATCTGGCGCATCTGCTGGATCTCAGCCAACTTATTCAGGAGGCTGTCGTTGTCGGCAATATATACCTGCTGCGCCTGCGAATAGGCATCCCAGCGGGCATTGAAAGAGTTCATGGCCCTTGTCAGCGTCTTGAGTCGCTCACCCACCACGTCGAGCAAAGGCTCCGTCAAGGGCATATCCATGTCTACATCAACGCGGAACCTGCTGAGGGCATGCAACTGCATCAGATCTTCCTGAAACAGGAGCAAATGCTCACTGATGGCTGTATAAGTGGAGTCTATCTCCTCATAGACAGTCATCTCTTCCTGTGCTCGTGTTACCATGGGCAATACGAACATCAGGAGTGTGAACAGCAGCAGATTCTTCATTCTCTTCATTGTCGTCTGCAATTCTTCTGGTAATATCGCTCTGCCTCACGGAATACCGACAAGGCTTTGCGCTGTTCAGCCGAATACACACCTTGTGTGCTGACGGCCGTATTGACAGTCTTAATCAGTTCCTCCATCCGCGAGACAATGTCTCGACGCTCGACGGGATCAGCCGACAACAGCCATCGGGCAACGGCCGTATCTATCTGGCGGGCTCTCGAGAGCAGCAGTCTGGCGCTGATGCCTTCAGAAGAATTTCTGGAGCCACCGCCCACCGGAACAAGCCTACACTTCAGGCCGCTAATGGAGTCTGCATACATATTGTAGGTGTTCCATGCCTGCTCTACGTCAGGACAATCGTTCTTGACATTCTTGCGGGGATATTGCTTCATGAGCAGTTCTTTCAGTTCCTGGAAGGCAGCCAGAGCCTCCTCACTGCCGACGGTGCCGTTGGCGAATCTCCTGTGGATATTGCGATAACTCTTTCTGACGCCGTCAAGGGCTGCCTGTGCTGAAGCGATGTCATCCTCATGCCCGAAACATGGATTGCGCTCAATCGTGACATGATACTCTGTGTAGAGGTCGCGCCCGAACGGTATCTCATACCTCTTCTTATTCATATGCTTGCTGATATCATTCATCAGCATCACGTCACGTAACCTGACCACCACGCTGTTCCGTTTCTTCAGGATGTCAAACGTCTGACTGATATAGTCGTTCACCATCGAATACTCTTGCGGAGCAGGCTGTAGTCCCTCGTAGTCAATCCAGCGATGGAACACGTATTTGTTTCGGGGTTTGGGCACCGTACTCTTGAACAGTTTCGAAATCCGGTATTTCTCCGTCGGATCATACGTCACTACGTATGGGAGCTGATCCGGACGAAGCGTCCTTCCCTTGAAGAGGGGTTTAAAACGGACATCTTCCCTGAACACGAAGATCATCCGGTGGGAAATAAGACTAACCGTCAGTTGGTTGGCGGCCTCGTCGAATACGAACTTAACCATGATATCCTTGTCCGTGACATCCCCCTCCAGACTGATGTGATCGGTATAGGCATTATCTCCACTAACCGCAATATTCTTCACGGTCTGGGCCGATAAAGGTAAAAGGGTAAAAAGGTAAAAAAGTAAAGTACTTATTACCATTCTCTTTCCCTTTAATATATGTATCATTCTATAGATCATCTATTCTTTCGCCTTTTTATTTATTTACCTTTTCACCATTAAAACACCGTCCATCCGTTAGGTTCCCCCTGCCTGATAACCCATGAGGCAACCTTCTGGTCTTCGGGGTACGGTGGTTCGTTCGTGGCGTGGTATATCTCATAGCGCAGGTATTGTGCCACGCGCTGCACAGCCCAAGCCAGGTCAGTATAAGTGTCTGGCATATTGATACACACCCTTCCTGCAAAATCGCCAAAGAAGCGGATATTCGGATGCCAAGGATGGGGAATTGGTCGTCCCTCGTCGTCGTGGGTCAGGAATCCGAATACCGCTGGCGCATCGACCGACGGATAGCCGTCAGTCAAGTTAATCCTCATCTGATAATCTGCAGCGAAGATGGGCGGGTTCTGCACATCATGCTCTCCGAAATGTTCCATATCAGCAACACCACAGATACTTTTTATCCGATAATTGACGAGATAGGCCGTAGGAAGACCGGTGGCATTATAACGTATAGGCTGGCACGAGATGTCATGCCGTCCGTCAAACCTGGCTTCCAACTGCTGCCATTCATACAACAGTCTCCGGTCGCGTCCTCTCAATTTCTCCCTATCCATCACTTCTCTCTATGAACTCCGGGTTTTGAACTGTTAACTTCGCCATCATCCAGGGAACGGGTCTGGCATCAAGAACACTTTATCGCCACTCTGAACATTATAGTCGAGAAGCGTCTGGTCATTACGGCCTATTCTCGGACGAAGTACACGTATCTCATGTACTTCGGGGTCTTCTTTCCCAAAGAAATAGTCGAGCGGAGCCCCCGTCTCATCAATCGATGGGAAGTCAAAGATAAACTTACCATCTTCACCGATAGCATGGCGAAGGTTGGTCATCAGCGCACTCAGCGGCGCACTGGGATTGACCACCTTGAACCGAACGGTCTTGTTCTTATACACAATATCCAATAAAAAATCATCCATATCTCAAAAATCCTTCAATGTAATCAACTGTAAACCATAAACTATAACATCCTAATCGTCACTGTCACCGGATAAATATTGGTGCTCCTTACCTCTATCATCTTCTGCATCAAGATCTCCACTTGGGAGATTTTTTCTGCAAAGCTACGTTTAACGAAAGGATTGTCAGCCAAAACAATATCCACCACAATCTCATACCCGCAACTATGCCGGTCCTTCTGAATACGGCGGTTAACTGACAGCTGCTTCACCATCTCCCTCACAATGCCATATCGCGTCAACAGTTCGTTGTAACAGAACAGTTTGATGTCAGCCGGTGTCACGATACGGTCACACGTAGCGATATAATACCGTGAGAGGCTCGCCATGGCACCCTCTTCCGTAATCTCATCCCTGCCCAAGACAGGAACGGCAATCTGATGCGTATCCCCAGCCGCCAGACCCACCGGCACAGTGAACGTGCTGTCTGTGTTCAGCGAAGCGTTCACAGCAGCCCCTGCCGTTGTAAGATAGCTGACATCCACACTGCCTTTCCCTGACTGAATAAGGTTGGAGTTACGAAGAAGTAAGTAGACTCCTGGAATTTGACGGAATTGATCCTTTTGGGCCGCTTCCATCAGTCGAGTAAGAATCTCCTGCAATGACTGTATTGTCTTGTCTCCAGAGATACCCTGAATATTCTGAAAGGCATAGTAGTCGGAATAGAATCTTGCTATGACAGAATTCAGCAGCTTGACAAGCCGTCCCTGATTGAAGCGATCAGCTGCCACCCTGCGTACCTCCACCAGACTGTTTCCATAGATCTGTTCCTCAGAAGGACGAATGGCGTGGAGGAACTGCTGATTGGCGGAACTTTCGTTTTTATCGAATCCTGCCACACGGGCAATAGGTGTCTGTCCTGATAAGGTCGTCTGATGTTTCTGGGCATTCACTAAAATGACGGGGTTCAGTGAAAGATTCTTCGCGTTAAAGACGAAATTTTCGGTGATGCCAGAGAACTCAAAGATAAGATCGACCGATTCCACTCCCGATGCAAATGCCGGCAATGGTGTGAATGGTTGTATGACGAAAATGCGAATATTCTGCCGGGCAAAAAGGTCCAGACTGGCAGTCGAAGCTTCATAGGTCTGTGAACGGTTGTAGATAATCGTGTCCAACCCAAAACTGCCGGATAGTGGCAACTCAGAATAATTCCAGGGCTTAATGAGCGGCAGTTGCATACCTTTGATGCTCACTGTGAGATCCTGGTAATTAGGGCTGTTGACAGCAAATGCGAAACCTGAAAGGTCACGTACCGGCGAATTGAAACTGAGACCTACTTTCCATCGCCGACCGTCGATTCTGACCACGGAATTCACCTTGGCATTCAGAATGCGTGTCTTCAGCAGAGGCATAAACGCGAAATTCGTTCCAGAGAGAAGGAAGCTACTCTGGTCATCGACATCCATTTCAGTCAGTGAGTCCTGCGGCAATGTCTCGATGACAGCGGTAGCTGGTACGGCATGCCCTACCTCATAGGGCGTCAGCAACTGGGCAAATTCTTCCAAGACCTCGGTCTTCATCATTTCCAGGTCACTGATGCTCTCGTTAGTCTGATAGGCAATGGCCGTTATCATGAGCCTGAGCACGGGATCATTTTCCAGTCCTTCAAGCTTATCGTTGTCATCGCTCTGCCTCCAGATATTGATTGCCTCAAGCAACAACTCCTCCGCCCTTTGCCGTGTCTCAAATATGGTTTGTTTCATTCACTCTGAACTTTATATTTATTGTCATTCCGTCAATTCCAGACTTTGATGACCTTGTTAAAAACATAATCTTCCTTACTATTTGCAATAACGCCTTTTACGGTAATATAAATTTGACGTTCCTCCCTGATATAGGTCATCGACACCGAGATGTCATCCAAGCGTTGCTCATACTTCATAATGGCAGTCTTCAGTTCTGCAGCAAAAGTATTGATACTTTTCGAAGAACCGGAGATCTTCTTGTCGTAGATTCCCTGAACATAATTCATGGTGTCCGTGTCACCTGAGTCGAAAATCACGCCTTCATTCTCGTTGAACATCTCAAAACGCAGATTGTTGAACACGAACCCAAACTGTGCATCGGCCGGAGTGCTGAACCGCTCAGTTGATATAATGAGCCCGATAGCTGCATCAATCGCCCTCTTTTGGTCTTCCTCCCGTCGCAGTCCCTTGCCTGTCAGTTGTAGTGGAATGCTTATACTAGTCATAACCTCTTACTTCTTTAACTTCTCAAATCAACGGAACAAACTTCTCCTCTTCAGGCTCTGGCACATAAAGAGCATTGAACAGGTTCTCGAACAAATCGAAGTACAACTTTTCGTAAAGTGTTTCACTGAGTTGTTTGCCCATTTCGCTAAACTTCTCTGACAGCATCTCATTCAGCTTGGTACGCTGGTCTATCATCTCATTATTCAGCTGATTCAGAATATCGGTCTTCAGTGTCTCATTGATATAAGTCGTCATCTGCTCCGCATGCTGTCTCATCTCCTGTTGTAATTCCTCCTTCATGTCGGCCAACAGTTTCTGGATCAGTTCTGGATGCAATTGATCGTACAGTTCTTTCTTAGCCTGGGCTAATAACATATCATAGTCTATTGTATGGTCTTCCAATACCACACCATCTAAGATAACGGCTGCACCTGACATATAATCTTCGAGCCATTTCAGCCACTCCTGTATATCAACCTGCTTTGGAACAGGCACCTCGATGGACTCTTCTCTGTTAGGCTTGACAATGTAATAATCAATGGCCTGAGCGATCTCCTGTGTCAGCAGGATAAAGTCATGCATTGTGTTCTGCAACCTGTAGCCCTTAAGCATAAATACATAGCGTAACATCGCGCGTTTGCCCTCACCATCCTCAAAGTTCGCATGGGTCGCAAGTACGTTCATCAGCTCAACATATTTGTCGATATAAGTTTTGAAACCCGAGTTCTCTGTGAGCAACAAACATGGCGGCATATAGTCGAGGTCGACGGAAAACACCCCATCTACGGAATGGAATCGAGCCAGTGGGAACAGGTCATTTGCCTCAACCTCCTCCATAGTGTGGATACCGTAAGTATAACGTGGCCTGACGAATGGGACTCCCTTCTTTTGGAACTCCGCCTGATCGCTACCGAATCCTACAGTCAGATAATACTTGTCGCCGAAGAGCATGGGAATAGGCACTTGTACATCTTCGTCGGCATTGACGATCCTGCCCGAAAGGAGCAGAGCCATGCACTGGAAGCCGGTAATCTCGAAGCGGTTCGAGACAAACGTACCACTGCAGTTAAATGGTGCGCCGGGCACCAAGCCCATACGGTTGCTGCCTAATGCCGCACGTATCGCAAGCCTCTGACTGAAGTCCCACTGTTCTGCCATTCCGGAGAACGTCTCAGCCGTCAACTCCATACCTGGCATCCAGTTTATTCTCGCATTTATATCCATATCTGTAAACTATAAACCCTAAACCTCCGTATTATATCCCAGAGTCAGCCGTGTGTCTGTCTGCTGGGGCACATCGTGCTCTTTAATCACTATCTGGCACCATACCTCGAAAGGCATAAACCACTCGGAAATAAATTCACGTAGAGGTTCAATTCCCTTGTCCATCTCACGGTATTCCTCAGCACTCAGTCCCGATATCATCAGTTCGTATCTGATCATCGGCAACCACTGCCGCGTATCATCGGTATGGCTATAGCGGCCTGTGTCAGTCACGACCTCACATCTCAACAACGTCTGGAGCAGATTAGCAATAAATCCGAAGTCTCCGCGACGGCGACTCACATAGGGCAGCAACATGGCGGCCTCACGCACGTAGGGACTTTCAATCTGCTCAAGGTCAATGCCGAAATACGTATTCAGGATATACGCCAGTTTATTCTGAAGCAGGCTATCTACCTGACGCTCCATGAAAAGACTGTCACGGAACCGGAAGGAATCGATGGGCTTGAATGTCTCTCGCAGAAGTCTGAGTCTCAGTTCCGTCTGCTTGAATTTCTCAGCCGCATCCTCACCTTTCATGTCATCATCCAGAGTAAGGACACCCTGCGGCAACAATTTGATGAAACTGTCGCGTGCCGTCTGGGCCTCCATCCGCTCATCGTTAAAGGTAAGCAGGTCACTATTGTAGTTGCGGTAAAAAGATCCTTCGTTTTGGGCAATCCATTGACTGTCTGCCTCTGGATAGAGGTAGTTCAGCAGAAGTTCTGCCCTTATCTCAGGTAAGTCATTAACTATTTTCACTTTCCCCTCTTCATTTTTAGATAATAATCTTGTCCATCAACCTTCACCCGTACAATATCTTCTTGCGGAATACCGAGTTGCGCCAGAGTCAGATGCTTATAGAGAAAATCAGAACCTATATCGTGGTACTCGTGCTGATATAGAGCACTTAACGGTAATCCCCTCAGTGCACATGATTGCTCCACGAAAGCTTCTACGGCACGGCCTGGCAGCATGACGGAGACACGTTCATCATTGTCACGACGTGACACATAGTCAACAAAGCAGTCGTTGCTCAGACAAAGCATCACTGATTCCGCTCCGCTTTGCCGCTTGGCTATGCCAAGAACCCCAAATTCATGCGCCCATTGTTGCAGCGCCTCACTGACGGTCTGCGTTACACGGACCTCTGTTGGTCGGACTGGAGTCCACTCTTCATGCTCCGGGCAGTCGTCATCGTATGCCTGATAGTCCGCGATACGAACGGTTGCATGTTCCCCATCATAATAAAACATCCTGCCACAGAGTGACGTACCAAAATCGGCCTGTATCAGTTTCAGGGCTTCTTGGACCTCAATGGCTCCAATGATAGAAGCAACGATGGACGTCGTAGGAGCCGATCCTGCCTGTTCCTGCCGCCGGATGATACCTGAACAGGGCATACGCCTTGCCAAGTCTTTCAGGCCCTCTGGTCCGAGGTTACAGGCATAGCAGTTCTTCCCCGGAATAAACACCCTGGCAGTCCCTTCGAGCCCGTTGATAGCCCCATCCACCCACGGTATGCCTGCCCGCATTGAAAGACGGTTGATGCAATAGCGTGCCCAACGGCTGTCAACGCAACCTATGATAACATCCATTTGCCGAATCAATCCCAAGCCAACATCGTAGGCGATATCACCACAGATCGTTTTGATATCCACTTGCGGGTTCATCTCTCTAAGCCGCTCTGCCACAACCTCCACCTTCAGTCGATGCTTCTCTGCGTCAGTTTTTGAAAAGAGAACGGAACGGGGGAGATTACCCATCTCCACGACATCAAAGTCGATGGCCACAATATGAGTGACACCCATCAGCACCAAGTTCTTCAGCACCTCGTTACCCAAGGCGCCGCAGCCCACCACCATTACATGGGCGGCACTGACCCGATCCTGTATGAAACCTGCACTCATATTCGTTTATCTTCTTTTCTTCAACTTCAAATCAATGTCTGTCAGATCATTCCCAACTATTCGGACTTCCTTTTCAGCCTCATAGAAGCCGGCTTTTACCAGCCTCACCTGACAATTGCTGCCCGACGGCAGATCCTTGACCACACAGGGCGTCTTCCCTGCCAACTTGCCATTGATGTAGACATCCGCTCCTATTTCATTGCTATGCACGTTTATCATGCCATAGCTGCCCATCGGGGCAAGAAGCTCAATCATCTTTGGCGTGTCATCGTCAACCCAGAGGGTCGTAGACCTTGACTCAAGCCCGTCTTTTTCTGTACTAATCAGATAGAAGCCTTCAGCCAATTCTCCTTCCCAACTGCCATAGCCTTTCAGTTCACGATTAACCCAAATGCTTGTATTATCATCCAATGCCTTGATGGTCACTGGAGCTATGATGGGTTTGATGGGTTTATCTTCTTCTTGTTCCTGGTTCCTGACAACCCTCTCACGTTCTTTCGTTTTAAGTATCGGACGCAAATCATCTGATGTCAATTCGATAGTCTTCTTCTCTCGCCATCCTATATTGAAATCGGCATCATAATACATCAAGCTATCCTTTAACACCGTTAGTCGGTGAAGACCCTCACGCAGATGTCCACTTGTGCCACGCATCTGTCCTATCGGTTGGCCGTCGATCAGAATGTCGCAGCCCTCCAAAGATGTCCGTACAGTCAGATATGAGTAGATCGGCTGGAGGGCAATCGTCACTATCTGCCGCTCATCATCGGTCAGTTCAAAAGAGCCCTCCTCCTGCTGATGGAACGGCGCCTCGGCTAAATAAGCATGCTTTCCGATAGGCAGATAGAATTGCTGTTTACCACCCTGTACGAGCGTCATTGTGCTGTCGATGGTCAGTATAGCATCCTGAGGCTGTATTTCAAAGATCACCCACTGCTTCTGCAGTTTATATTCTTTATCAGGGCTGAATGTCAGCAGGTTAGCCGTATAATGTTTCTTCCTGCGCAGTCCTTTTTTCGTCGGCACCTTCCATGTCAGCTGGCCATAGTCTGGATGCTTCACCACTATGAAAGCGGTCTTGTCAGGCGTCTTGAGTGTCAGCACACCATCACCTTCATCAGCCTGAATCTCCATCTTACCATCAGCCAAGAACGCAAACCCCTTCTCACTGGTCTTCAAGTCAATGATGGCCTGTTGCTTATTTGTCACCACATGGTTCATATTCAAAGGTCCTTTCTTGAGTTTTGCAAACTCCTCGATATGCATCTCCTGAGCCCATGAAGTGACAAATGAGAAACAAAGAGCGATGAGCAGAGGCAAGATTCTTTTCATTTTCCCTGCGTCATCATGCTTCCACTGGGATTGGCGATAGAGATATTTCCACCCCACATACACATACACTTTGCGTTATTGATGAGTGCTGGCATATTCATCACCTTCACCTGTCCTCCAGGACTCCATGGTGCTGTTATCACAGGTATACAGGGCATAGGCGTAAGTACACCCATCGCCGCAGCAGTAGCGGAGGCAACTTGCGGATTTGCCATCGACTGACACATGCCAAAAGGCATAATGTTCACCATTGGCGCGAAATCCATAATATTTGCCATCAGCATATTGCCACATTTGGGGCGTAACGGAACGATCACGTTCAGTGTCGATGGTGCCATACCGAAACTGCATTGGAGCATTGCTCCCTGACAAACGAAATTTCCCATAACTATTTTCTCAAAACAATGTCTTTGCAAATCTGACATTTAATACTGGATAAGCCTTCAGAAAGTCTATCACTCCAACAAGATCACCAAACCCGCCGGGGATATTCTTGACGTCTCTTGACAAATCCATGCCGTCGTGCATACGCTGCGATGGAGAACCACCCCATATCAAAGCACCCAGTTCTGCCGATACTTTCCAGTCGTCTCGGTATCTCAACAAACGTCCTGTATAGCCAATACTGAAATAGGGCTTGACGGCATTAGACCTGATACTGACACTAACTTTCCGTTGTTCGGTCGGTTCTGTCAAATAGGGATCTCCGGTTCGATGAACCGTCAGCCCCTGTATGATGTCATGAGCATAATCACCAGGATAGAGGGCAAGTTCTCCATAACCCTTAATAGCATCATCAGGACCTGCCTGATTGTACTGTTGATTATAGGATGCCATGAGATTCAGTGTCTTTAAGGACTCCTGAGTATTTTCCGCATAAACAAACTCTTCCGGACCCCAATACACACCTGCCGTGAGATGCCAATGCTTGTTGTATTTCAGAGGATAGATATCCAACAGAAGCTTCAGATTATGCATGGTCATCTTTCCCTTCATGACAATATGGTCGTCCAAATCCATCCCTGTCTGATCGTATACGTATTGCTCTATCTTATCAAACGGAGTCCTGACTCGGTAACCCTGATTGTTATACTGTCTGGCAGCTTGACCGCCACCTGCAAGATTTATATCAAACGACTTCTTGAACTGAGGCATATGGTCATAACCTGCCCTGAACTGCATGAACCGGCATAACGGCACCGCGATATCGAGGCCGATGCCAGTTGTTCCAGCAGTTAGCGATATCTCTAAGTGCCTGAATGCATTTCTTCTACCCCAATATTCAGTGCCAGGATCCCTTTTTTCTTTATTGGGGAAAGCCGGAATATACTGGGCAAATGCTGCCACAGTTAGGCATAGCGTCAGACAGGTAATGATGACTCTTCTCATACAATCGTATTAACACGGCAAATCAATTGATCCAGCTTTTTACGGCTGAACCAATTGATTATTTAGCATTGGAACTTTACTTCCAAGGATTTTCGAAAGCGACGGGGCCATTCTCGAGCTTCTGGCACACGATTTCCATTTCCTCAAAATGTTCTTGACCGTCTTCCCAGTTCTCCTTGTAGTTAATGCAATAGCATCCCGTGCCCTTCAGCTCCTTCATAGTGGAGCCGTCAACGGTGTTGAAGAATGTGACTTTGAAATCACGGGGATCATTCGGAGCCAGCATCCATTGCAGCATCTGGGTGTTGCCGTCGTTCATTGCCTTCACACGGATAGTGAGCCTGCCGCCACGGGGGATACCAGCAATCTGTCCCTCACGGTCTGTAGCCTGATCAAACTTGTAATCGATCATCATCACCTCACGGGGTTCGAAATCCTTAACCTCCAAGGTTACCGGTGTTATATTTTCTGCCATAATATGTTTCCTTTCTTATTTTTTTTTACCTTTTTACCTTTCTATCATGCCCACTCGTTCTCATACTTCACAGAACCGATAGCGAAATCCTTGCAGGTGATGGTGATCTCCTCGAAGTGTCCCATCTTGTCCTCCCACTTCTCCTCGAACTCTACACAATATCCGTTTGTGAACTCAATGGTCTTCATGGCCTTGCCCGTCTTGGTCTCGAGGAACTCGATCTTGCCGTTCTTCGGCAGATTGCGCTCTACCATCCATGCGAGCAGGTCGGGTGTGCCGTCGTTCAGAGCCTTCACGCGGACAGTGATCTTACCGCCACGGGGGATACCAGCCATCTGACCCTCTACATCAGTAGCCTGATCAAACTCATAGGTTACCTTCAGGACCTCTCTGTCCTTGTAACCGTCAATCTTCATTGAAACAGGTGTCTTTGCCATAATTGTTTCTTTTTTAATTTGTTAATACTTATGTTTATTTTTACCTATTGGTTTTTGCTTATGCACCAGCTAAAGCAGCTTCCTTGTCCTTCTTATCAGCAGCCACCTTAATGATGAAGTTCTTGGCTGCATAGAACGGAGTCAGCGTGATGTCACAGGTGATCTGCTTGGTGACAGGATCCTGACGGGGCTCACCAATCTCATAGTTCTGGAACAGGTTACCATAGCCCTTGTACATATTGAGGAACTCCTGGATCTTGGCCTTCAGGTTCTTTGGGCTGTTGTACGGATCCCAGTTCTCGAGGGCCACCTCATGTACGAAGTTCATCAGCACCTTCTTCACCCAGTCGAACACGCGGACGATAGGATACTCCTTCATGGCATCGAGATCGCCATTATAAAGTGTGGTGTTGTTGAAAGCCATCACACGACCCTCGCTATATACCATAGGAATCACTTGATTATCCATGAGGGCTGCAATCTCCGATTTCAGCAGGTCGCTCTTCACACCCTTCACACCGTCAAGAGTACCATACTTCTTACCACCAGCACCCTGAGCCATGTTGGCGGTCTCGTCATAGAGCTTTCCGCAGAGGGCAGCTGCAGGGGCAATGTAGAAGGCTTTCTGGTCCTCCTCATCAGAAGACATCTTCTCTGCCTCACGTCCAACAATCCAGTTGGCGGTCATCACCACATTCATCAGTTCCTGATCACTGTCACGATAGCCCTCAGTGTTGGCCTGCAAATCGTCAAACGAGTATTCGTCAGCATGATCTGTGATAAGCATTACCTTATATTTAAAGGCCATCTTGGCCCACTGCAGCAGGTCTACCTTGTCGGTAAACACGGCACCCGGTACACATACAAGGCTGTAAGCATCCTTTAGGCTTAATCGGTCGAAGCCGTTGCGCAGGAGATTCTCCACCTCACCGGCAAAACCGGAGTCGGCATCAGCAATGTCTTCCTTCAGGACATTGATGATACGAAGATTCTTAACCTTGTCTGTACCGCAAGTCTTAAAGAATGAATCCAGTTCACGATACGAACGCTCTAAGTTCTGAGTGGCATAGAGAGCATCGGTGATACCCTGCTTCAGCACGCCAGTGTATTTATCCTCAGCTTGCTTACAGGCATCGGCATAGCCTGTAGCACTATCAATGCTGTCGTCGCTGAGCAGTTCGAGCCAGCGGGAGATCTCCTTCTTCAGTCCTTCACGCTTGTCCTTAAAGCGCTTATCCTTCAAAAATACGTCCTTTGCAGCCTTGCGGGCGGGATTCATATTATCTGCGTCTGGCATAAAACCACGGACGGCATTGAAACCACCGAATGATTTAAGCAACTGAGAGACGTCTTTCTTACCTTCTTTCTCTTGAAGCTCGGCACCTGCCTGTCCGGCGGCCTGGGCTTTCTGCATTTCTACATCTGCCATAATCTATAAATATAAACTGTAAACTGTAAACCGTCAACTAAACTCACTCTGCTCCGTTCAACTCATCGAGCATCGACTGCAGCATTTCCTTCAACTCAGCACGGCTACCGGCCTCCTTCAGGATGTCACGCAGTTTACGATTCTGCTCAATACTCTTACGAATCTTCACATTGGTGTCAATCTGTTCCTTGGTTCCAGAAAGGAACGGACTGTTCTGAACCAGACGGCCCTTGCCGCCCTGTGCCTCGAAGTCACGGATCTCACCAAACTTCAGTGTCTCTTCCACAGCACCACCTTCTGCATCAGTAAAGGTGACACCTACCTTCGGCTTAAAGTGCTCGAAGGCATCATTAATGTTCTGGATATCCTCCACAAACTCAGGGGCACCAGCCTCAACATCGGTTGTGTACTGATCGATCATCAACGTCTTGTTCTGATCTATCAGACTAACTTTCGCACTGCTCTCCTCATCGGGAGCCATGGAAATAAAATTTTCTTTCATTGCCATAATTGTAATGGGGTTTTTAGTGAATACTTATCATTATTTAACTCTTAATATCGAATTTTGCATTGCCGTCTTCGTCGAGCGTGACGGTGATGTGATCTCCAGGTTTCACCTTTCCTGCAATCATCAGCTTAGAAATGGGATGGCGCAGTTCCTTACGGATAACGCCAAGCACAGGACGCGCACCATACTGCTGGTTGTAACCACGCAGGGCAATCGTCTCATGGGCCTCGGGAGCCAATTCAAGCGTGATATTCTGCTCCTCAAGCAACTTCAGCAGACCCTTCAGATGAATGTCGAAGATCTTCGTCACGGTCTTGTCGGTAATCGGCGAGAACGGCACGATCTCCGTCAGACGGGCGAGGAACTCCGGACGGAAGTAACCCTGCATGATGTCCATCAGCTCGTTGTTCTCGGGAATGATGCCAGCGTTAAACTTCTCCACAATGGTCTGTGCACCGATGTTCGAGGTGAAGAGGATGAGAGCGTTCGAGAAGTCACCCACACGTCCCAGACGGTCGTGCAGCTTACCTTCGTCGAGGATCTGCAGGAACAGGTCGAACACCGACTTATGGGCTTTCTCGATCTCATCGAACAGCACCACGGCATACGGGTTCTGACGGATCTTATTCACCAGCAGACCACCTTCCTCATAGCCTACATATCCCGGAGGCGCACCATAGAGGAGTGCCACCGAGTGCTCTTCCTTAAACTCAGACATATCAAAGCGGATGAGTGCACTCTCGTCGCCGAAGAGGAAGGTAGCGAGGGCCTTGGCCAACTCCGTCTTACCGGTACCCGTCGGACCGAGGAAGAAGAACGAGCCCATCGGCTGTCCCTTCTTGCTGAGACCGGAACGGGCCTCATAAACGGCGTCAAGCACCTTCTTGACAGCATGATCCTGACCGACGACACGCTTCTTCAACGTCTCCTCGGCCCCCATTAGGCGGTCGCGCTCCTTCGTCTGCACCTTACCGAGAGGAATACCTGTCTGCTTGGCCACGACGGCACTCAGGTCGTCGCTCTTCAGCTCCGTACGCTGCTCGGCGCTCAGTTCTGTCAGCTTGTCGAGGATGCCGCCCAGGAAGTCTGTACGTTCCTGGATGGTGGCGATCTTCGCAAAGTCGGTATCAGAGTCAACACCGGCCAGCAGGATGCAGCTCACCTTATTAAACAGTTCATAGTTCAGCCAGTCGAGTTCCTTCATCAGTCCCTCATCGGCCTTATCCTTACCTTCGGCAGAAGCCTTGATAGCGTCGAGTTTCTCGCGCAGACTGGCAATGATGTTGCCCGTCAGGTCGTTCATGGTCTTCACCTGTGCCATCGTACGATCGATGAGGTCGAAAGCAGAGTCGGGCAGCGACTTCTCCGTCAGATAACGTTTTGCCAGACGGATGGCATCGCTCATCACCGTCTCATCGGCCTTCAGACCGTGATACTCCTCGTAAGCAGGGATGGCGCCCTTCAGGATGCGCAGCGTCAGATCGGCAGTCGGTTCCTCTACGGTAATCTTCTCCAGCTTCGAGGTCATCTCCTTATCGGTCTCGATGTTCTTCGTATAGCCGTCGATGCTCGAGGTAGCCAACAGCTGCAGACGACCCTTGCTCAGTTCGTTCTTCAGGATGGAAGATGCGCCGAACAGAGAGCCCTGCTTGTCGAACAGCTTGTCGATCGACTCGATGATCAGTACGGCATTCGGCAGGTTCTCCACCTCAGTGATGACATTCTTGAAGCGGTCTTCCACCTCACCCTTGTATTGGGCATCGCCGCCGAGGGCAGCGGTATCCAGCTCGTAGGCCACGGCACCGCTCAAAAAGCCCGGCACATGGCCGGCAGCCAGCTCACGCACGAAGCCGTTCACGAGCGAGGTCTTACCCACACCGGCCTCACCAGTGATGAGCAAGTTGGCCTTGGTCTTACGACCGAGGATCTCGTAGATGACGGATATCTCCTTCTCAAAACCGATCACATTATCCAGGTTACCGGCACGGGCGATAGCGGTCTTGTCCACACAGTACTTGGCCAGACTGCCCTTACCGCCAGAAGCAGCTGTCTTCTTCGTCAACTCAGCACCTTCCATATAGGGAGCCTCTACATTCACCCCACCACCCATTTTCGCACTGATCTCGGACGGAGTCAAGGGTAATGTCTTCAACTGATCAAATGAAAAACCTACACCTGGAGTCACCAAGGCAGCTAACACACATACTTCTGTTGTCTCGTCCAGGTCGAACTTAACCTTGTAGTTCTCAGCCTCTTCGATGACCGCCACCGACTCATCGCTGTATTCCAAATCACGCATTGGACGAACAGCACGCGGTGATAACTGCATCTGTACGTCGGCCCAGTCTTGAAGATAGTAATAATCCTTGTCAAGTTCACTTTCAAGAAAGTGTACAAGTCCAATATCTTTATGAAGTATTGCCTTAAAAAGATGAGCAGGATAAATAGCATCACTACAGTATTCCTCAGCATAGGAATTTGCTATTGTTTTCAGTTGGTCAGTCATATGCAATCTCAGTTTAGAGTTCCTAATCTGCAAAGTTAGTCAATTTTTAAGAAATTCCACACTTATCAAGTGATTTTTACCTAACAGGAACAATAATTTAACAATATTTTAGGTTTTTATATAAAAAAAAGCAAATACATACTATTTGGAGCCCGCAAAAGCGAGCTCCAAATAACTTATATGAGATTCATGCCGAGGGCCTTGCATTCTCGGCGCATCTCATCAGGCCAGATGGAGGCCTGGATCTCGCCGATGTGGGCCTTGTGGAGCATGACCATGCAGAGACGGCTCTGGCCAATACCACCACCGATAGAGAGCGGCAGACGGTCGTTGAGCAGCTGCTGGTGGAAGTAAAGCTGTTCGCGCTCTTCCTTACCCTCGATCTTCAGCTGGCGCAACAGCGACTCTTTGTCGACACGGATACCCATCGACGAGAGCTCGAAGGAACGACCCAGGATGGGGTACCAGATGAGGATGTCGCCGTTGAGACCCTGGCGACCGTTCTCGGCCACCGTCGACCAGTCGTCGTAGTCAGGAGCACGGCCATCGTGTTTTTCGCCGTTGGAGAGCTTACCGCCGATGCCGATGATGAAGACGGCACCGTAAGCCTCGCAGATGGCATCCTCGCGCTCCTTGGGCGTCTTGTCGGGATACATCTTCAGCAGTTCCTCGGCATGGATGAAGTGGATCTTCTCAGGGAGGAAGGGCTTCAGCTGGGGATAGGTCTCACACGTGAGGTACTCCGTGCGGCGGATGGCGGCATAGATACGCTCGACGATGTTCTTGAGGAAGGCGATGGTGCGGTCTTCGCGTTTGATGACGGCCTCCCAGTCCCACTGGTCGACATAGAGCGAATGGAGGTTGTCGAGTTCCTCGTCGGCACGGATGGCGTTCATGTCGGTATAGATGCCGTAGCCCGGCTCGATCTTGTACTCTGCCAGCGACAGGCGCTTCCACTTGGCTAATGAATGTACGACTTCAGCCTTAGCGTCGCCCAGATCCTTGATGGGGAAGGTGACGGCACGCTCCACACCGTTCAGGTCGTCGTTGATACCCAGCCCTTTCAGGACAAAGAGCGGTGCTGTGACACGACGCAGACGCAACTCCGTAGAGAGGTTCTGCTGAAAGAAATCCTTGATGAGTTTGATGCCCTGCTCAGTCTGCTTCGTATCGAGCAGCGCATCATAGTGCAGGGGTTTGATGACTTGTCCCATGTTAAAGTTTAATCTGATTTTGCCTGCAAAGGTATTACTTTTATGGCATATCTGCAAGCAAAATCAGAATTATTTTTGCAAAATGACACAAATCGTTGATTTCCGCTGTCATTTTGATCAGAAGCGACGCGGGCCTCCGAAGCCACCTCCACCGCCGAAGCCTCCGCCACGAGGACCACCGCCGAAGCCTCCGCCACGACCACCACGGCCACCATTAGGTCTGCCAGGACCCATGCCCGGGCCTCCGAACATGCCATTACGGGCACCACGGCCACCGAAGATGTTCAGACGATAGATGACGTGAACCATGCCATAGCTGGTGATGGCGTTATACTCGGTATCGTTGCGCGACATGGCGGTGATGGTACGGCTGAAGGTTGACTGCTGGTGCAGGATGTCGTAGAGCTGGAGCGAGATGGTGAGGGCGTTACCTTTGAGGAAACTCTGGGAAAGCTGTGCGTTCCAGATCAGTTCGTTGGTGTTCATCGAGTTGTCGGCATAACCGCGACGGCTCTGCATGTTCAGGTTCGTGGTGAGCGCGGTGCCCCAGGGAGCCGTGACACCGACCATGCCACCATAGGAGAACTGCCAGGTGTCGAGGTTATTATTGGTCTGCAACTCACTACGAGAACGGGTATAGTTCAAAGAACCGTTGAGTTCAATCTCTAACCAATCGTTGCGGTAGCTGGCTGCCAGTCGCTCACTGATACCAAGAGAGTTGGTTGCACTTTTTTGGGAATCTTCCTCGTTTTTTATACTCACGAAACCTACATTGTGGTTATAGCTGAGGTTGGTGAATGTGTTGACGTTGAAGTAGGCGGCAGAGTCGACAGCCGTGTTGAACATAAAGCCGAGATTACCGTTCCAGTTGCCATTGATGTTCTCCGGACGAGTGATTGTACCACCGGTATCAGGGTTATAGGTGGACTTATTCGACACGGAGTTACTGGTCGTCGAGAAGTTCACGAAGGTCATCACGGCGCGCTGGTGCTTCTGGAAATAGTCGTTGTAGAAGAGCTGGAAGTTCTGGGTGAACGAGGGTTTCAGTCCGGGGTTACCACGGGTAATGCGCAGCTGGTTACTGTCATCTCTGATATCAAGCAGGTCGCTCATCGAGGGTTGCTGGCTGCGGCCACGATAGGTGAAGCGCAACTGTCCGGTCATAGACTTCTTCCAGCGGAAGTCGAGCGTCGGGGTGAAGTTGGTCACCGTGCGGGTGGTATCAGCATGAATACCCTGATAGTCCTGGATGAAGTGCGACTTCTGCGGAATCACCTGGAAACCGATATTGAAGTTGTAGGCCTTACGGACGATGCGCAACATGACCTCACCGGTATGGATATAGTTGTCGTATTCCGACAGACGGCTCAGCATGTTGTCCTCATAGCTCTCCAACGGATTGGCAAGGCGTCCGAGATAGGCCTCCCAGTTACGATACTGGGGAACAATACCCGAGTAGTCGACACCCGTGAGGCTATAGGTAGCACGGTCGCTCTTGGTATGGCTGTACTGATAGCTGTAGCTGAACTGGAGGTACACCTGCCGCATGATAGGCTCGCTGTAGGTGAGACGGGCAGTATAGCCCCATCTGTCCTCCGGCGTGAGGTTATAACGGTTTGTGACGGTTGTATCGGGATTAGCGGGATTAGTATACATATATATGTAGTTATTCGACATCGACTTGCTGGTGCCTTCACTCCAGTTCGCATTGAGCTGGACGGTGATATTACGGCCGGAGTTATTCAGTCGGCGGTTAATCTGCAACATACCACGGGCACTCTTCGAGTCACTATAGCTGATGCCATCCTGAACATTGTAGTTCTTCACAATGCCATTATTGATCAACTTGCTTAGTTCTGACAAAGGATCAGTGGCATAGTCGTAGGGATTCTGGTTCTCATTAAAGGTAGCGCTCTTGCTATCATTCTCACCGTCGTTGGAGCTATAGCTCACATTGGGTCGGAACATGATGTTGGTCATCGAGTCGGGCTGCCACTCTAAGCGCATCTGGGCATTCCACTGGTTGGAACGGGAGAAATTCTGACTGAGACTGTTGCCGAACGATGAAATTTCTTCGCTAAACATATTCTCAGAAGAACCCTTCGACCAGGTGTCGCCATCGCTGTGGTTCCAGCGCACGCTACCGTCGAGCTTGAACTTGTCGGTCTTCTCGTAGTTCATATTCACACCGACCATCTTATTGGCAGTGAGGCCTTGGCGACCGCCACCGAAGCGGCCACCGCCACCACCGCCGGGGAAACCCATATCATTTGTGTTGTTTGCGTTGGTCATGAGGAACACCTTCATATCGTCCTTCATCACACCACCGAAGATACGGCCTGCATAACGATGCTTCGTTCCTGCAGCGAGGTCGGCATTGGCCATGACACCCTTGTTCATACCAGCCTTGATGCCGAAGTCGAGCACAGTCTCTTCTTCACCATCCTCGATGCCCGACACACGGGCGAGGTCACTCTGCTGGTCATAGGCCTTGATACGGTCGATAATGTTGGTGGGCAGGTTCTTCATAGCGGTCTTCGTGTCGCCCGTCATGAACTCCTTACCGTCGACGAGAATCTTCTTCACCTGCTTACCGTTGATCTTGATGCTACCGTCATCGCTCACCTCAGCACCAGGCAGACGACGAACAAGCTCCTCAGCTACCGACCCCTCTGGCGTGCGGAAGGCATTGGCATTATAGACGAAGGTATCGGCCTTGAGCGTCACCTTCTGGGCGCGGGCCGTCACCGTAGCACCCTTCAGCATGATGGCATCAGGCTCCAACTTGATGGTTCCGGCATTATAATCCTTGTCCTTCAACGTGATCTTCTTGGTATAGGTCTTGAATCCCACGTAGGTCACCTGCAAGGTGTAGGAGCCCTCTGGAGCCTTGATGGAGAATCCACCTTCGGTATTGGTGACCGCATTGGCCACAACCTTCTCTCCTTTCAACAGGGCTGCGGTGGCCTGGATGACGGCTTCCTGCGTATCCTGTTCAACAACTGTACCTCTTACTGTTCGCTGGGCGAAAGAAACGACTGTCACCATCAGGGCGACAAGCAGTAGAACAAATTTTCTCATTGATTTCTTGCTTAAATTTTGTCTTTTTGACGCGATTAACGGTAAAAAGTTTAACGCGATTGCATTTTTTTCTCTTTTCTTTGTCCACTTAACATTATTTTTCGTACCTTTGCATCCGTTTGCCAACAGGCTGACTAAACCGTTAAAAGATGAATCCGCAGAAAGTTGTCATCTCCGAAAATCTGGAACAGGCTCTCACAGAAGCCGTCAAGATTTGTGAACACGACCGCACGTTCTTCCTCGTCGACGAGACCACTGAGCGCTGCTGTCTGCCACTGATCAGCGGGATGGAGTGCGTTCAGGGTGCCGCCACCATCGTCATCGGAGCTACTGACGCCAACAAGACACTTGAGTCGCTTTCTCATGTATGGGAAGCATTAGGTGAGGGAGGGGCCACGCGCCACTCCTTATTAATTAATATAGGCGGTGGCATGGTGACCGACCTGGGAGGCTTCGCCGCCTCTACCTTCAAGCGGGGCATCAACTACATCAACATCCCTACCACGCTGCTCGCAATGGTCGATGCCAGCGTAGGCGGAAAGACAGGCATCAACTTCCGGGGTCTGAAAAACGAGGTGGGGGTGTTCAGCAATGCCAGCACCGTCATCCTCGACACCCAGTTCCTGCAGACTCTCGATGCGGAGAACATCTGTTCCGGTTATGCCGAGATGCTGAAGCACGGTCTTATCTCCAACAGTCAGATGTGGGCAGAACTGATCAACTTTAAACTTGAGAGCCCTGACCTCTCCATGTTACAACGCATGGTGGCTGATAGCGTAGCCGTCAAGCAGCGCATCGTCACCGAGGACCCCTTGGAACAGGGTATCCGCAAGGCCCTGAACCTCGGACACACCATCGGCCACGCCTTCGAATCGTTCGCCCTCTCACCTCTGACCTCTCACCTCTCACCTCTATTACATGGTTATGCCGTTGCTTACGGACTCGTCTGCGAGCTCTATCTCAGCGCCGTCAAGACAGGATTTCCCACGGACAAGATGCACCAGACCGTCGGTTTCATCAAGGAGCACTACGGGAAGATGGCCATCACCTGCGACGACTACCCCACCCTGCTGGAGCTGATGACCCACGACAAGAAGAATGTGGCGGGCACCATCAACTTCACCCTCTTAGGTGGCATCGGTGATATACGTATCAACCAGACCGCCACGAAAGAGGAGATATCCGAAGCACTCGACTTCTATCGTGAGTGCTGACGACTAACCAATCAACTTATCAGACCTATCATGTTACTAGCTAATCCGGATAGGGCCGCTCGCGAGAGTAGTCCTATCTTTATAAAAAGAATTGGATTTTAGCATACAATAATAACAACAATATTGAATGAATCAACTAACAAGACTCATGATGAAAAGACTTCTTTCCCTGACAGCCGTGCTTATAACCGGCCTCAGCGCGACAGCACAGAGTCTGCCGCTTGTGTACGAAACCGAGAACACCGGAGCCAATGCCAACCCCGTGCTTCCCACCAAGGAGCAGAGCCGCAAGACCGAGGCTTTGCCCGATCCTCTGGAGTGGTCTGACGGCAGCAGCCGCATCACCGATTTCAAGGACTGGTCACTCCGCCGCGGCGAGATCGCCAAGGAGATCCAGCACTACGAGATCGGCACGAAGCCCGTCGTCGATCCCTCAGCCGTAAAAGCCAGGATGGACGGCGACACCCTGAAGGTCGACGTCACCGTGAATGGTGCGACGCTCAGCCTCAGCGCCCTCATCAGCTATCCCAAGACTGGCGAGGCCCCCTACCCGCTGATGATCGGCACCAGTGGCATCGCCCTCCCCAAGAGCCTCTTCGAAAAGCGTCCCATCGCCACGATGATCTACCGCGAGGCTCAGGTGAACAACTACAGCCAGTTTGGTGCCCGCTTTGGCAAGAAACCTGCAGGACGCGGCAACTACGACTTCGACCGTCTATACCCCGAATTGAAGGACAATGGTGCCTACAGCGAATGGGCTTGGGGCCTGAGCCGTCTTATCGACGGACTCCAGCAGCTGGGACCTGAGGTCACGAAGATCGACACGAAGCATATCGGTGTCACAGGCTGTAGCTATGCCGGTAAGATGGCGCTCTTCTGCGGAGCCTTCGACGAGCGCATAGCCTTGACCATCGCACAGGAGCCTGGTGGGGGTGGAGTCGCCAACTGGCGCTACTCCCGCTGGCTGAACATTCAACCTGGCGCTGAGCCTGTGGAGAACCTCGACAAGACCGACTACAACTGGTTCAAGGAGAGTCTGCGTGAGAACTACGGCGAGGAGAACGTGGCATACCTGCCCCACGACCACCACGAGCTGGCAGCCATGGTCTGCCCACGAGCCCTGCTGATGCTGGGCAATCCTGACTTCGTATGGCTGGCAGACCCCTCGGCTTATGTCTCAATGAATGCGGCCATGAAAGTGTGGGAGCAGTTTGGCATTGCCGACCGCGTGGGCTACTCTATCGTCGCCAACCACGGACACTGTCAGCTGCCCGAGGTGCAGTTCCCTGAGGTAGAAGCTTATATCGACAGATTCCTCTTAGGCAAGGAGAATCAGAACACGAAAGTGCGCATCGCCCCAGAGAGTTACAAGGACATCAACCTCAACTACTGGATTCCCTGGAAATGAGACAATGACAATCATTAAACAATGGATTTCACGGATTACACGGATTCAAGCCTTTCTGATCATCAGAGACTCGGATAATCCGTTTAATCCGTGAAATCCGTTGTGGCTAATTCTTCAGCAAGTTTTCTGGCAGGCTTTTTGGTTTCTGTCAGGGGAATCTCGCTGACATGGACATACGCCTTCGGCCGCTGGTACTTGGGCAGCACAGCCTCACAGACCGTCCTGGCAGTCTCCACATCGCCTTCCGTCAGCAACACAACCACCTCGCCAAACTTTTGGTCTGGCCGTTTAGAGATCAAATATGCTTCGTGTAAATGCGGACGAAGCAGTCTCTCTACCTCTTCCGCCTGAATTTTGATCCCCCCGGAGCAGATCACATTATCCTTCCTTCCCAGAATTTTGAAGGATTGATTATTTGTCGCCAACTCTGCGATGTCATGGGTCACCAGCCTCTGCTCACAAACCTCAGGCGCATCGATCACCAGACAGCCCTCCTCATTCAGACTGACATTTACCTTCGGAAATGGTGTATACCACTCTGACGCCTCAGGCCCCGACAACCGTCTCAGGGCAATATGCGAAAGTGTTTCCGTCATCCCATAAGTGCTCCATACATGGTTCGGAAACGACTTCAGCTCTTCTGCCATCGCCTCATCAATCGCCCCACCACCGATAATCAAATGCTTGATCTGCTTCACTCTTTCCCGTTCCTCCAGCACCTGCAGTGAGTTATACACCTGCATGGGTACCATCGCCGCGAAGTCTATTTTGGAATTTAGAGGGAAGAATTTAGAGTTGGCTGCCGCCAGAGGGTGCCCAGACGGTTCCACTGTGACGAGCTTGAGACTACGTTCTAATGCCCTCACCACCATCATCTTGCCAGCGATATAGTCGACCGACATACATAACAATGCCGTATCATCCTTCTGCAGTCCGAGGAAGTCATTAGTCCTGCGAGCCGAGGCCAGCATCCGCCGTTTCTCCACCAGCATCGCCTTCGGCTCACCCGTACTACCGCTCGTCTGCACCCTCACATAAGGACTGTCGCTATTCCATTCCTTCAAAAACTCTTTTAAAGACATACGCTACATATTTTATTTTTTGGACAGAAGAACATAAGAACAGATTATTATTCCACCCTTCTGGCGCAGCCAATATGTTCTTATGTTCTTCTGTCTGAAAAATTATGTTCTTATGTTCTTCTGTCTAAAAAAGTTCTTCTGTCTCCAAAGCATGTCGCCACGAATCTCCAGCCCCATATCGATATTATCCGTAAACAGCTGTCCTGTCCCCAGTCCCTGCGGCATGGTAATATGGTCGCCGTAGACGTCAGAGGCAAACTGCGCGATGGCGTTCAATCCGATATTGCTCTCCAAAGCTGAGGTAATCCACGAGCCGATGCCCATGTCACGAGCCGTCTCAATCCATTCCCTACATCCCATCATTCCGCCGTGCAGCGAAGGTTTCAGGATGATATAACGGGGCTTGATGATATTGAGCATGTGACGCTTCATCTCCGGATCGTTTACGCCAATCAGTTCCTCGTCGAGGGCGATAGGCAGAGGCGATTCCCGGCAGAGTTCCGCCATATAGGCCCACTGCCCCTGACGGATGGGCTGTTCGATCGAGTGGATGGCATACTGCGACAGGAGTTCCAGTTTATAGAGTGCCTCCTCGTAGGGGAAGACCCCGTTGGCGTCGAGTCGCAACTCCACCTCATGGAAGGAGAACCGTTCACGGATGCGCTTGATCAAGTCGAGTTCCTGATCGAAATCGATAGCCCCGATCTTCAGTTTCACACAACGGAAGCCCTTCTCCAGTTTTTCCTCCATCCTTTTCAACATCTCCTCATAGCTGCCCATCCACACCAAACCGTTGATGGGAATTCCCACCTCACCACGACTGAAGGCCGTATCGAACAAAAGAGGTGAGTAGTGAGAGGTAAGAGGTGAGAGATTACTCTGGAGGGAGAGCAAAGCCGTCTCCAGACCGAAGAGCATCGAGGGATAATCTCGTAATATTTCACAATCAATCCCGCCCGCCAGGCAGAGCTCTTCACAAGCCTTTTCAAGCCGTTCACGATAAGCATGATCGGACAAAGCGTCGCAACTCAAATCGGGCAACGGGGCACACTCCCCCACTCCATCTTTCTCGCCGTCCGACAGACGGACCAGCCATATCTTCCTGGTTGTATACACACCCCTCGACGTCCCCGCCGGCTGCTTGAAATGGAGCGTCTTTTCTTCTATTTCGTATTTATACATAAGCTACAGATTATTCTTTTTTAGACATAAGAACATAAGAACATGTCCTTCTGTCTTTACGGCAGTTTGGGATACTTCTTAAAGTCCGGCTTCCGCTTCTCGAGAAACGCCTTTCCCCCCTCCTGGGCCTCGTCGAGGAAATAGTAGAGCATCGTGGCATCGCCAGCCAGTTCCTGGATACCCGCCTGACCGTCTAACTCCGCGTTCAGTCCGGCCTTGATCATCCTCAGCGCCAGCGGCGAACGCTCCATCATCTCCTCTGCCCACGCCACACACTCGTCCTCCAACTGCTCGATGGGCACCACCTTGTTCACCATTCCCATCTCCTCAGCCTCTCGGGCCGTGTACTGCCGACAGAGGAACCAGATCTCCCGCGCCTTCTTCTGTCCCACGATACGGGCCAGATAGCTGGAACCGAAGCCTGCATCGAAGGAGCCCACCTTGGGACCTGTCTGTCCGAAGATGGCATTCTCCGAGGCAATCGTCAGGTCGCAGACCAGGTGCAGCACGTGTCCCCCACCAATCGCATAGCCGTTCACCATGGCAATCACCGGCTTCGGCAGACGACGTATCTGCATCTGCACGTCGAGCACACTCAGACGGGGCACACCCTCATCGTCCACATAGCCGCCACGACCCTTCACATGCATGTCGCCACCCGAGCAGAAGGCATGCTTCACGTCACCCAGAGTCTTACCCTCAGGCACCTCACTCATCGCCCCCGTCAGCAGCACCACGCTCACGTCCTGCATCTCGCGGCACATCGCAAAGGCCTGACTCAGCTCATACGTAGTCTTCGGCGTGAAGGCATTACGATACCTTGCACGATTGATCGTGATTTTCGCAATCCCGTTATACGCCTCGAAGAGAATCTCCTCGAACTCCCGAATGGTCTTCCATTGTCTCTTCTCCATAACGCTCCTTACTCTTTATTTGCTGCTACCGATAATCTTTGAGATATCCATGATCATACCGCCGTTGCCGCTCATGATCTGAGGCATCTTGCCATCCCACTTCTCAATCATATCCTCCTGCACAATCATCGGCGAGAGTGAAGCGGCAATCGTGCGGTTATAGTAAGCCTCGGCATCAGCCTTGATCTTCATGGCCTTCGCATTACCCTCGGCCTTGGCGACGGCAATCTTCGCGTTGGCCTCAGCCTCCTTCACCTCGTTCTCGGCCTTCAGGGCACTCTGGATGGCGGTGTTCTTGGCATCAATCATCGAGAGCAGCGACGATGGCGGGGTGATCTTGCTGGTGAACTCCTCCACGAGGAATCCCTCCGACATCAACGACTTCTCCAGACGGGCCCTCACGTCACGCTCGAAGTTGGCGCGGTTTGACATCAGCGAGTCGGAAGTGTACTGGTTGGCACAAGTACGATAGGCCTCGTAGATACAGGTGCGGATATAGCCCTCTTCCAGTTCCTTCACACCGACACGATACTTGGTGAAGATGTCGCAAGCCTTGTCGGGATTAATGCGGTAGGCGATGGTGGGATCCATCTCAAAGAGCGAAGCATCCTTCGCATTCACGGAGAAAGTCTCATACTGCTTACGCTGCGTAAACGTCGGATAGGTAAAGACATTGGTGGTGATGGGGTTATAAAACACCCAACCCTTACACGTGCCTTCCACGCCGCCATAGTCCTGCTCGTTGAGCGACCATTTGTGGAAACGAATGCCCACCTCACCCGAGTCAACGACGGTGCAACAGGTGGCAAACAGGATAAACACCAAGGCAATGCATCCTCCAGCGATTGCCAAAAAACGATAATGCTGTTTCATCTTACTTGAAATTTTAATGATCATGATCAATGTGCAAAGATACTCATTTGTGAGCAAAAAACAAAATTTTTCCCCCTTTTTCTTGTGTGTTTCATAATAAATGCCTATCTTTGCCCCCTCACTTAGAGCCAAAATATGCTACAGATCCGCTGCAAAAACAATAATGTAACGAAGAGTTTCCCTGAGGGGACCTCGCTGCTCGACGTGTATCAGGAGTTTGCCGACGAGATACACCTACCCTACCCCGTAGTGTCGGCTAAGGTGAACAACACCTCACAGGGCCTGAAGTTCAGGCTCTACCAGAACCGCGACGTGGAGTTCCTCGATGCCCGCGAGGGTTCGGGCCACAGGGTGTATGTGCGCTCGTTGTGCTTCTTGCTCTACAAAGCGACGCAGGACGTCTTCCCAGGCTCAAAGCTCTTCATCGAGCACTCCCTGTCAAGAGGCTACTACTGCAACTTCAAGAAAGGCACCAGGAGTCAGGTAACCGACGAGGATGTCGCACAGATCAAGACGCGGATGCAGGAGATCGTCGACCTTGATATGCCCTTCCGTCGTACGGAGGCCACCACAGAAGAGGCCATCCGCGTGTTCACCGAACGGGGCTTCTCCGACAAGGTAAAACTCCTGGAGACCAGCGGACAGATCTATTCCGACTACTACATGCTGGGCGACACGGTGGATTACTATTACGGCCCGTTAGTGCCCAGCGCCGGCTATCTGAAGGTGTGGGATCTGGAGCGCTTTGAGGACGGTCTGCTGCTGCGAGTGCCCGACTGGAACAATCCCTCGCAGGTGGCCGAGAAGGTGGCACAGCCCAAGACCTTCGGCATGTTTGCCGAGAAGACCCGCTGGGACATCATCATGCGGCTCTCGAATGCCGGCGATGTGAACAAGGCCATCATGCGCGGCTACGCCTCAGAGCTGATACAAGTCTCAGAGGCCTTGCAGGAGAAGAAGATCGTGCAGATAGCCGAGGAGATCGACCGTCGCTTCCACCAGAAGAAGAACCCCGTCAGGATCGTGCTCATCACAGGGCCGTCAAGCTCGGGCAAGACCACCTTCTGCAAGCGTCTCTCCGTCCAGCTGCTGGCCTGCGGACTAAGGCCCGTATCGTTCTCCACCGACGACTACTTCGTGAATCGCCTCGACACCCCCAAGCTGCCCAACGGCGACTACGACTTCGACAATATCGAGACGGTAGACTACCACCTGATGGAGGACCACCTGATGCGCCTGATGGCCGGCGAACGCGTAGAGATACCCGAATACAACTTCGTGACCGGCAAGCGCGAGTATAACGGCAAGAAGCTGAAGCTGAACAGCGACACCGTGCTAATCATCGAAGGCATCCACGCCCTGAACCCGCTGCTCACGCAAAAGATCGACGACTCGCTGAAATACAAGATCTACATCTCCGCCCTCACCAGCATCTCGCTCGACGACCACAACTGGATCCCCGTGCGCGACAACCGCCTGCTCAGGAGAATCATCCGCGACTACAATAAAGGCGCCTATACCGCCCAGCAGACCATCGCCCAATGGAAAAACGTGTGCGAGGCCGAAGACCAGTGGATATTCCCCTTCCAGGAGACGGCCGACGTGATGTTCAACTCTGCCCTGAACATCGAGTTTGCCGTGCTGCGGACCCATGCAGAGCTCATCCTCACCTCGGTGCCCAAGAACTGTGAGGAATACGCCGAGGCCCATCGTCTGCTGAAGTTCCTGCGCTTCTTCCTGCCCGTCAGCGACAAGGAGATTCCCCCGACCTCCATCATGCGCGAATTCGTCGGCGGCTCCAGCTTCAAGTACTAATCGAATAAAGCAACCCAACAAATACTAAACGTAAATGAAAATGAAGAAAGTAATGATTTTTGGTGCTTTGGTAGCACTATTAGCCGTCATTGGCTGTAACGAGAAAAAAGAAACGGCAGAGATCATCGACCTGCCACGTGCAGAAACCCCAGATAGTGTAGCCAAGGCGATGGAGGGTTTCTTCCAGGCAGCTGCCGATGACTCGATGGACATCCACAGCGTGATGATTGTCAAGGATGGCAGCGTCATCTACAGCCACTGGCAGAGCGAGGGCGTGGATAGTGTGCCGCATGTGCTCCACTCCGTCAGCAAGACCTTTACCGCTACCGCTGTGGGACTGGCCATTGCCGACGGTAAGATGGCCCTGACGGATAAGGTCATTGACTATTTCCCCGACAAGCTGCCCGCCGAGGTCAGCGAAAACCTGAAGTCCATGACGGTGCGCGACCTGCTGACCATGTCGTGCGGACATGACGTTGAGCCGTCCTTCCGCGGTGCTCCCGATCAGGACTGGGTGACCGCTTTCCTTGCCCACCCCGTCATACACGAACCAGGTACTTTCTATCTTTACAACAGCCTCGGAACCTATATGCTTTCAGCCATCGTGCAGCAAGTGACTGGCGAGAAGGTGGTCGATTACCTGACACCCCGTCTCTTCGAGCCGCTGCATATTGACAAGCCTCGTTGGGAGGAAAGTCCGCAGGGCATCAACTGTGGCGGCTGGGGTCTCTATCTGAAGACCGAGGACCTGGCGAAGATGGGTCAGTTATTGCTTCAGAAAGGCGAGTGGAACGGCCAGCAGCTGATTCCCGCCGAGTGGGTGGCCGAGATGTCGAAGAAGCAGGTGGAGAGCATCAACCCCGGTACGCGTATCGAACAGGCTGCTGAGCGCGGCATGACCAAGGAGACCAGCGACTGGATGCAGGGCTATGGCTATCAGATGTGGCGCTGCCGTCCTGGCTGTTTCCGTGCCGACGGAGCTCGCGGTCAGTATATCATTGTCGTGCCTGACAAGAACGCAGTCATTGCCATCACCTCCAATGTCGAAGATTTGCAGGGTGAGCTGAACCTCGTCTGGAGCCGCATCCTCCCCGTGTTGTAATTACCTGATATACACTTCCATACAGACATCGGCCACGATGTCGGTCATCTGATCCGTTGGCTCGTAGCGCTGACACGACCTTCGCGCGATAGGAGGAACTTGGTGAACGACATAACAAAGCCCTGGCTTGAGGAAGTCGGGGCTTTGTGATAAATTTAGAGAATGTGCCTATTTTGACACGGCCTCAATACTATGATATACAAAATCACCTAGCGGTTCTTGAAGTAGTCACGATACGGCTGCACTGAGAAACAGGGACAGGCCTTGTGGACACCCTCAAGCTCACAGTGACCGACAATCTCTGCATCAGGATAGTCCTGTTTCAACGAGACGAGCAACGTGTAGAGGGTGAGCTTCTGGGCTGGGGTGCGGGTGTCGGCGGCGCGGCCCTTCTCGTCGAGGCCACCCTCGTAGCAGATGCCGATGGAGTGGGCATTATAATGCCTGGCGTGGGCGCCGACCATCTCTTCAGAACGACCGAAGTGCAACTGTCCGTCGCGGGTGATGTAGTAGTGGTAGCCGCAGCACTTCCAGCCTTTGGCTTTGTGCATCTTGTCGAGTTGCTCCATGGAGATGTGCTGGTTGGGCCGCGAGGCCGTGCAGTGAATCACGATTAAATCTATTCTTCTCATGTTTAGACAGAATAACAATTATAGACAGAATAACAGATTAACATGTTTTTTAGACAGAAGTACATAAGAACATATTTTTTAGACGCAAGAACATATTAAATGTTCATGCAGCTCTGCATGAGGAAGGTTGACACGAAGGCGGTAATGACCGTCAGTACAAAATTTGCAATTTTATTAATCGTTTCTCGTTTCATAAAATAGTAATTTAAAAAATTTGATATATTTTTGCAGGGCTTTGCCCTGCTGGTAATTCTTACTTTCTCTGGCGCAGAGAAAGAAGCAAAGAGACATCCACCCCCTCCAAACCTCCCCCTATATTGGGAGGCTTAACACAGAAAATCGCAGAAACCGACGATTTTCTTCCGTTTTGGTATCGCGGGACACGCGATGATTTTTTATCGGCTACCGCACAGAAAAGGCGCAAGAATGACATTGCTTTTTTGAGTTCCATTGACAGAGTCCTTTCGCCTCAGGTGAGCCCCTTTCCAAGGGGCGGCGATAGCGGGGATGTCAAAAACCATGGCTCGCCCGTAGGGCACAGGCTTTGCGAGCCATACCAAAACCCTGATGTAGGGCGGTCTCCGCCCGGAGTCAGTTACATCCCTTCCATATAGGGAAGGGCTTGGGATAGGTGGATGCTTCTTTTAGTTCTTTTCTTCGCGCCGAAGAAAAGGACAGAGTTTCAGGGCAGAGCCCTGAGAGAAAAGAGGACGTGAGTTGAGCAGACAGGCTTGATGGCGGTGATGTGGACTTGTTGCAGCGCGCAGCGGCTGCCAGAGGTACCATAGCACAGTCCCGGACTCAGAGCTCACGACCTCTCAAAGGTTAAGGCTTAATCACCGCCGCCAGCTGGGACGTCGGCCTGGGCGATGGCGATACCATAGGTCGAGATGGGCACCTTCTCCTGGTAGCGCTTCTCCTTGCCGGAGATCATCTTCTTGATCGACTTCACGACGTAGCCCCACTCGAAGATGCAGTCGTCCTTGAAGGACTTCGACGTGAGCTTCTCGCCCTTGGTGTTCTCGGGCTGGAAGTTGATCTTGATGCCGTTGATCATCGCAGCGGGGCCGCTGGAGATAGCATCGGTGATGTTGGCCTTACCGAGCTTCTGACCGTCTACGGCAGGGGTGAACGTGCCGAGGCCGTCGATCTTCACGGGCTGACCCTGTGAGAGGAGTTCCTTGAGACACTCGACCACCTGCTTGACAACTAGCTCACACATCTGGTAGCTGGCGATCTTGCCGTGTTCGGTCATGTGCCGGCAGAAGCCCTTGAGGTTAATAGGTTCTTTACGCTCCACCTCGGCGAAGTACTTGCCGTAGGCGGTGGAGTCATCGTTGGTGTTCTGGCGAAGGTTGATCACCATGGGAATGTTTGAACGTGCCATAATTTTTTTAGTTGAAAGTTGAGAGTTGAAAGTTGAGAGTTCACGGTGTCGTGGTGAGGTAAGCGGGAGAAAGGTGGCTGCAAACTGGGAGAAAGGTCTAACCTTTCTGGCAGAAAGGTGCCTGGTTTCCCGGAGTAAGGGCTACCCTTTCTTGGGCCCAACCGCCTGGTCACTTTGACAATGCAAAGGTACAACTTTCCCAGAGGGCATTGTCCGACTGTGGCGGACTTGAGAGGAAATTTTTCAAAATTTCTAAAATTGTTTAGTAAAACGGTTCTCGTTCTTGGAGGGCACGGAGGAAGGATTGGTAGAGAGGGGATTTGGAGAGGGCATCCTGATCCTGGAGCTCAGGCGGGAGATCGATACAGTAGTCCTCACAGATGTAGCGGACTGCCTGGGGTGGCAGTTTCTGTGCCTTGGGTGAGATGCCCATGGCATCGAGAATGTGACGACGGGTCGCCAGATAGCGACTGAAGGTACGTGGTGAGACATCGGCCAGACGGGCCAAGGTGCTCTTGCTGATGAAACGGTTTTTGTCGTAGAAGTTGACCATTGGTTAAATTTATATATAAATTTATGTAACGAGTGTAACGAGAAAAACTAAAACCCGTATAAAGAAATACATTTGGTTCGAGGTAAATCAATTTCTATAGAGAAACTTTAATATTCTCATTACACTCGTTACATTAACAGGGTTAAAACGGCAGATCTTGTTCTTTAGTATTTGACTGGGAATCAGACGTTTGCTGTGCAATAACGGCTATGATGGCAGACTGTTGCTGATTCTGGTCCATTTCAAATAGCCGATAATAGCATCCCTGACTGTTACGCTCTGACCTGAAGCCGAGTTTCTTCATGGCCAGACTGACGCGGCGCGAGCTGATGGGCATACGACCATAGCTGATCATCTGGGCAATGGTGGCGGCATTGATATACTTGCTGGGTTCACCGACCTTTGGCTTACGATACCGTTGGGAGATGAGCTGCTCTTCATCAGAAATGATACGGAAATAGTCGTTCTGTTTCTTCATGCGCAGCTCCTCATGCTTGTCAAACCAATAAGGGAATCCAGAATAATAATCGTTGCGGAGTTGGGCGTAGAGCTGCTCATAGTCCAGGTTCCATTGGCGTGGGTCGTCGATGCAGGAGACATGGAAACAGAGCCAGCGCCGGTTACCAGTCTCGTCGGTGAGGAAACGCTCTTGGTTGCCCGTGGCACAGAGTGAGGCCAACCGGTGCTTGACCATGACAAACTTGTCGTAAGGTCGTCTGATCTTCAGCGTCACCTTTGTCGAGAGCGACTTGAGCTCGGCATTGTCGCGGTCCTTGAACATGTCGATTTCTTCAATCTCCACAAGACAATTCTCGACCAGTGCTATCTGGTCATCTTTTGACGAGAAAGAGTTGCTGGAGTTTTCGAGGTAATAACTGCGCAGGGGTGGTGGCAACAGAAACCTGAAGAAAGTCGTCTTGTAGACACCCTGGGGGCCGATAAGCGTGAAGATGGTCTGATTGCAGGCCTCGTCGCAGAGCCAGCCTGCCACCGTCGCCACAAGCCACTTGTGCAAGGCCCATCGCAGCAGTTCCTGTGCTTCCTCGTCGCTCTGTCCTTCCTGCACAGCATCGGCATGTACATAACCAGCCAGCTGTGTGACACGGTCAGTCTTGTCCCATTCGGGCAGCGACTGGATGAAGTCCCTGACAGGATGGATGCGCCGCGCATAGTCGCTGTTGATGATGTCGCGGACGTCGTTCTTTAAGATACGCTTGCCCGTGTCGTTGGCCATGTTTTTGCGGAAGGTGCAGAGATCGGCATCTTCCATCAGCCGCCATTCTCCTTGGCTGTCGAGGTAGGAGGTCTGGTCGGTAATCTGGTTGTAGATGACGTTCACCTTGTTATCGCGGAGATACTTCACGATGTCGGGCAGTGTAATCATCGACACCTCTTTTGCCCGTCCGGCTTTGGAGAGGCGCCATGTGCCATGTTCCGACTGTCGGTTCTGCCATACCCACTGTATAATACCCTCGCGCTCCTTCTGGTCGTAGTCGCTCCAGTTCTGTGCGGCCCATTCCTGCATCGTGTCGATGGACGTGCCAAAACGGTTGAACAGGTGGGCTGCATGCATGACATACTGGTGATGGGAGCCCGGACCGTATGACAGGTTACGCTTGGTCAGCATCGGTTCGATGACAGTCCATGCTTCGTCAGCGTCGGCATGATAGGTGCCGACGGCATATTCCCTGCGGCGCTTCCCTGGTTCGGTGTCGGCAGAGAGGTTGGCCGCAGCTGCCTCGTCGTCGGTGATGATGAAAGGCATCGCCTCTGTGTTCAGATAGGCCTCAGGGTCGTGAGCCATTCCTGACAGACGGGTAAGATCACCACACTGACCATCGTAGTCGACACCGCAGAGCGTCGCAAAATACTCGTTTCCCTTACGATAGGCTGCCCTGTAGGACAATGCGTTCTCTGGAGGCTGGTAATCGCTTACAGATTGTACAGGTTTTTCAGAATATCGGAAGATGACACGAAAGCCCTCGCCGCTGATAGTTCGGTAGGCTAAGAGTGTATGCGGGTCGGCCAGGATCTGCCCCCTCATCACTTCCACTTTACTCTTGTCAACGTGGTCAATGTCACAGATAGCCAGACCGGTGACGCGGGTGACGTGGGTGGTCTGTTTCCCGTTACCGTTGAAAAGCACGGCCACAGAAAAGGCCGGCATCATGGATTCCTTCACTTTCTTGTTGGCTTCGTCACGCGAGAGGCCATAGGCCATCTTACGATAGAGCTCCGTCTTGTTTCGGACACTTTCGTCGTGTTGGATCCACCAGAGGATCTCCTGAAGGCCTACGGGCTTGCTGTCGTATGACTTCAGGTTTTTGAAAATACTGAGTTTCAGGTCTTGCATATTGTAGTCAATTATTTTGATTGCGTGATGTCATGATGGTTTGTGCCTTTTCCATCGCTTGTTGTCGGGTGTTGCCTAAAAGGAGTAAACCGAGAACCATCCATTCGGTGAGGAAGTCATCCTCGTCCTGAAAAGTTGCCTTTAAACTCAGGATCTTACACACTTTCGTCCATCGCATGTCGTAAGGCATGTCTGGTTTCAGGTCTTTCCCGTTCACGCCTCTATCCTCTATATATCTTGTCAGTCCCCGATTGTGGAAACTCTTCAATTGCTCCAGCAGGGTTTCCATGATATCTTTTGCCAGCCCTGGCTTTAACAGGGGTGTCATTTCTCTCTTCAATATAGACATATACCTTATTAATATAAGGCAAATGTATGCAATCCTACAGAGAACGTGCTGACGAGTATATCGTCATAGTTGTTAATTAATTTAACTCAAATAACGTTTTTTAATAGAAGCAACAATGCTTACCCCCTGCTGAATAAAGAAAAAGAATCATAAAAGCTGCCTCCAAATTGAAGTCATAAGGCAAAATTAACCTTATAAGTTGGCGCAATCTCGCTGAATGTCCAGGGGTGGGTTCGTGCCGAATATGACATGCGCCCTGTCCGTTTTCAGGCACACGATGTTGCCGTCGTACATGCCAACCACACGTTGTGCTCCCATGAGTCTTCTGCTGACTACCATGCCATACTGCTTGCCATTTCACCACGTTTGGAACAGGAGATGAAAAGCCTTACACCCACCCTCTTCGTAGGATTCTATCATTATGTTTGGCAACCTGATTTCCACCTCACTGACGAACAGACAGAAAACGTTGTCCGTCTGTTGATGTTACTTAAAAGCATCAGCGAAAGCATGACACAAAGCCGTGAGATGATACTTAAAGGTCTGTTGCACATTCTGGCAACAGTCCTGCAGGACTACCGTCGTGAGAACGGCAAGGAAGACAGTCCGCTCTCGCCTCGGCAGGAACTCTTCATCCGTTTTCACCAAGCCGTTGTAGAGCACTTTCGCCAAAGTCGTGAAGTGCGTTTCTATGCTGACCTATTCTGCCTTACTCCCAAACACTTTGCCACCATCATCAAACAGCAGACAGGCATCACCGCCAGCCAGTGGATTAGCAGCTATGTCATGATTCAGGCCAAGACCCTGCTTCGCCATCAGCACCAGCTGACTGTGCAACAGATAGCCCTCCGCCTCGGATTCCCTGACCAGGCCGCCTTCAGCCGCTTCTTCAAGGTTAACGAAGGTGTCTCACCCACGGAATTTAGGGAAAAATAAAAAGATGACAGCACAAAGTGTCTGTCACCTTTTCATGGTTTTAAAGGGAAATCTTCATCCTTTTTGCTTAAACTTAGCCTTGAAAGCCTCGAAGTCGGTTTTGATTTGCTCCTGCTTCTGCTGAATCTTATCCTTGAATTCCTGCTTCTTCTCAGCACGCAGTTGGGCACGGACCTGCTGCTGCATGTCCTCCTCCATGCGCCTGGCCTCGGCCACTTCCTCGGCCACAAGGATAGCACTGCGGCGAATGACGACGGCATCGAACTTCTTCAGGATATTGTCCAGATACGTCTCGTTCTCCTCGCGAGTCAGGGCGACGATGGCCACGGTGTTGTCCTCCAGTTTGTCGCAGACATTCTCAAGCAGCGACGATGCTGCCTCGCTGTCTACGCGGCTTGAAGCCATTCCCATCACGGCTCCTGTGGTGCCACAGAGCAGCATACCGACAGGACCGCCCAGAATGCCAAGCAGGCTGCCGAAGAGTCCACCGCTGAACGCCTTGCCGTTCTCCAGTGCGGGCGACTCGTAACTGCCCAGCGTCTGGAGGTAGCCTAAGTGGTACTTTACCAATGCCATCTGAGGCACGAAAAAGAGTTCACCTTTCAGTTCCTCTTGAATCTCGGCGAAAGCCTGAAAACCCTCGCTCTCTACTTTGAAAATTGCTGTTAATACGTTGTCCATAATTCTTTATTGGTTTAATAATCGTTGTAGAATCTCGGTGGCAAAGTTACGAAGAATCTGTCATATTCTCGCGCCCTATATTTCTCGGCGAATGTTCCACAAGTTATATTATTCTTATTGTCCCGTAGCCTGACGGTACTTCAGCAGGTTCTGCTGGTAGCCGATGTAGGCATCTACATACTTGTCGCGGCTCTGCTGGTAACTGCTTTGGGCATCGAGCAGGTCGCTCATGGTGGTGGTACCGGCGCGGTAGTAGTCGTTGTTCAGGCGGAGGTTCTCCTCGCTCTGTTCTATCGACTTGCGGGCTATGGTGAGTTGCTTGTGGCTGGTCTCGACGTTGGCCCAGCAGTTGTTCATGTTGATGACGAGTTTCTGGCTGGCGTCGGCCATCTGGTCGCGGGCTTGTTCATAAGCCAATTTCTGCTTCTTGATGGCATGGGAACCGCCCCACCAGCCGCTGATGGGCACACTGACGGTGGCCATCAGCATACCCACGCCACGGCCCTCGCCCACCAGGTTGTTATAGGTATAGACGGCACCGCCGCTGACGGTCGGCAGGTTCTCGCCCACCTTCATCTTGTGCTGCAGGCGGTTGGCCTCCACGTTCTTTTCCAAGAGGCGGTACTGTGTGGTAGCGGCCAGGGCGGTTGCGTGGTCTTGGTGCTGGGGCAGCGACAATGTCGCTGCATACGGGACAGGCTCGGAGACGTCAATCGGTTCGTCATTCTTGCCGATATACTGTCCTAACAGTTGTTTGCTGATGGCGAGACCGTTCTCCACTTGCAGCGTCTGGCTCTCTATCTCGTTCACTTTCAGTTGCACCTGCAGCAGGTCGTTGCGGGTGGTCACGCCGGCATTGACGCTGACGGTCACGTCCTTCTCCAACTGCTCCAGCATCTTGTGAATAGTGCCCAGCGTGACGAGTTTCTCCTTCAGCGACACCACCTGCCAGAAATACTGCTCGGTGGTCAGTTCCACCTCGTCCTCTGAGGCTTCCAGTTGGATGCGGCTTGCCTCCACGCCCACTTTAGCCAACTTGTTGCCATTGATGATCTGGCCTCCGGCAAAGATGGGCTGAATGGCCATCATGTTACCCACGACACCATTCTTAATCATGCCCATGCTCGTTGGCATAGATGCCCCAGCGGGCAGCATGGCCGACATCTCTGCGGGAAAATTCATTTCCATATTCACCAAATGCTTGTTGGCCGTCAGTCCGGCACCTATGGCCGACACCTGCGGGAAGTAGTTGGTGAATGCCTGTTTCTGCTGCTGCTCAGCCTGCCGTAAATCATTCTTTGCCGAGCGCAGGGCGATATTGTTCTCACGGGCCAGTTGTTTGCACTGGTCAAGGGTGAGGGTTGTCTGGGCTACGATGGCCCTACAACATACCCAACCAAAGAGAAATACCATTATCTTTTTCATTGCTTGTCTTTTTTCTTTTCGTATAACTTCCAGTAAATAACAGGTAGCATGACAACCACCATGATGAGGGAGCCGATGCCTCCGGCACAGATGGTAACACCCACGGGCATCCAGAAACTGGTAGCCTCGATAATCATCGGGACGACACCCATGGCCGTGGTTGCAGTGGTGAGGAAGATGGGCACCATGCGGCGGCGGCCCGCATCGTAGGCTGCGTCTCGTGCTATCCAGCCTGATTTACGCAGGCCGTCGGCATGCTCGAAGATGAGTATCTCGTTGCGCATAATCATACCCATTAGGGTGATGATACCACAGACAGCGGTGACACCTATGGGGCGCCCCATCAGCCACAGGCCGATAAGTGCTCCGGGCAGCAGCAGTAAGATGGCGGCTATGCTGACGAAGGTGAGTTTGTAGGTCTTGAAGTTGAACAGCAGGAAGAAGAATATGATGATGAAAGCCACAAGGAGCCCCTGGCCTAAAGGTGCTTGCGTCTCGGCATCGTTCTCTGGCTCACCGCCCACCTCGAAGCGTACGCCCTGAGGCAGGTTGACCTTCTCCTGTATCATCTTTGTGAAACCACTCTGCAGGGCGTTGGTATAAACGCCTCGCCGGGCCTCGACGTTCACAGTGATGCATCGTACACCGTTGCGATGCACGATATTGGTCTCGCCCCAGGCTGGCTGTGCATCGGCTATCTGGCGCAGGGGCACACTATTGATGCCGGCTGACATATAGAGATTGCCAACGCCGTCGCAGTCGAGGTCTTCGTTATGCTTATCCTTCAATATGACAGGCACTTCGTAGTTGCCTTCCCATACCTGTCCCATCTGCATCTCGCCTGTGTTTAGCATCAGCTCCAACTCTGTCAGCGTGCGGTTCATGCCTAACTGGGCTGTGGCCACAGGGTCCAGTTCAACCTCCACGTAAGGACGGCGTTCCTCGCAGTCGGTACGTACGTTCATCACGTCAGGATTCCGGCGCATGAGTGCCATCACGTCGTCGGCCACCCGGTGCAGCGAGTCGAGGTTCTCACCATAGAAGCGGAACTCGAAAGGCGTGAAGTTCTGGTAGTCGAGTTGCTTGAACTTGACGAAGGCATTAGGGAAGCGGTCGCTCATGGGTTCAAACTTGTCGAGCACCTCTTCTGTAGCCTTGGCCGATGTGGTGTTGACGATGAACTGCGCATAGTTACGGCCACCAGCCTTGGGGGCGTAGGCAGCGTGGAAGCGGGGCGACGAACAACCAATGAACGACGTGACGCTCACGACGCGCTCGTCCCTTCTCAGCTCCTTATACACAGAGTCGGCAATAGCTCGTGTCTCAGCCAACCCCTTGCCTTGCGGCAGCGTTATCTCTACGGCAAACTGGTTACGGTCGGCTGTAGGCATCATGCGGATTTGCAGTTGCGGGCCTATCAGCAGTAGGCAGATGACAACGGTGGCGATACCCCCGCAAATGGTAATCCAGGGATGGCGGAATGTCCAGCCGAGAATGCGCTCGTAGCCCTGCTGCACATAGTCGGTGATGCTCTTCTTCGTCTCATTGCCATTATTCTTCTCTTTCGGTTTAATCAGCCACACCTCCATGATAGGGATATACACGACGGCCAGAACGAGCGACACCAGCAGGTTGATGGTCATCGTCCACGGCAACCAGTAGAGCATATCCTGGGTCATGCCTGTCATCACTGCCACCATGGGGAAGAAGATGGCGCAGATGCAGACTGTAGCCAGTGCCATGGGCATGAAATAATGCATCGACGAATGTGCGGCGGCATGCCATCGACTCATGCCCTTGCCCAGATATTCCAGATAGCCGTCGAGCACGACGATGGCATTATCCACCACCATACCCATCACAATGATAAGGGCGGCCAGTGTCACTGTGTTCAGCGGAATGCCGATAAAGTACATCAACGCCACAGAAATAAAGGTATTGAGCGGCACCATCGTACCTGCCACCACCGCCGTACGCCAGGGGAAGAGGATGAGCATGACGATGAAGATGATGACCATCGACTCGATGAGGTTAATGAGAAAATCGGTCACAGACTTGCTGACCACCTGGCACTGGTCGGTGATGCGTTGCATGGTGACATCATCTGGAAGGCGGGTGGCGACGTATTCGTCCATCACCTTCTGCACGTCCTTGCCGTACTGCACGATGTTGTTGCCTTCCATCATCTCCAAGGAGAGAATGACGCAAGGGTGGCCGTTGTACTCGATGTAACTCTCAGACACATCGTATTCTCGTTTCACCTCGGCCACGTCCCTGACGCGCACCGTGTGGTTGCTCTGGTCGGTGAAGATGATGGTATTCTCAATCTCCTCCTCGTTGTTCACCGTGTTCTTCACGTGGATGGGTACGTCTTTCTGCCATCCCGTGATGCTGCCCGACATGGTGGTCATGCCGGCGGCGTTCAAGGCCTGCATCAACTGCATCTGTCCGATGCCGTAGGCAGCCAGCCGCTCACGGTCAATGTAAATGGTCAGTTGTTCTTTGGTCTCGCCATAGAGATTCACATTGTCCACCGACTCGATGCGGCGCAGCTCGTCGGCCAGGTCGTCGGCATATTTCTTCAGTTCGCGGTAAGAGCGGTGTTCGCTCTCGATGGCTAACAGAATGGCCGATGTGGAGCCGAAGTCATCGTTCACGGCGATGGCCACGACACCTTGCGGCAACTGCTGCTTGAACGAGTTCAGGCCGTGGCGGATCTTCGACCACACCTCGTCCTTGTTGTTCACATTGTCCTGAAGTTCCACCATCATCATGCACATTCCGTCACTGCTTGTCGAGGTGGTCTTCTTGCGCTTTACCTCATCGTATGTGAAAAGGTAACGTTCCAGCGGGCGGGCCACCTGCGCCTCCACCTCCTCGGCAGTGGCTCCAGGATAGACAGCCACCACCACGCCCTGACGGATGGTAAAGTCGGGGAACTCTGCCTTCGCCATCTTGTCAAGCCCGACGAATCCCATCACGAACATCACCCCTACGAGCAGGAACGTGATGCGGTAGTTGTGCATCAGCCACGCTACCCAGTTCTCATTTTCTTTCTTCTTTGCCATAGCTTCTTCACTTAACCTCTGTTCCTTCACTCAGTTTCTGGTAGCCCTCGGTTACAACTTGTTCGCCTTCAGCGAGTCCTTGCTCAATGGCGATGCGATTGCCGTAGGCACGACCCGTAGTCACAATATTACGATGTGCCTTGCCGTTTTTCACAGTCCATACAAATTGCTCGCCTTTAGCATTCTTCTGTACAGAGGTGATGGGAACCGACATCAGGGAGCCGGCTGTTCCCTCAACCCGTACTTGGCAGACCATACCTGGCAACAGGCTGTGGTCTGCATTCTGCAGATGTATCTTGATGTCATAGGTATGCGTCGCTCCGTCAGCCTCCACGCCTTTGGTGATGATACCGCCCTGAAAGGTGCGCCCGCCCAATGCCTCCACGCTGATAACGGTCGGTGTCTTGGGCGTGAAGTCGGCAATCTCCTTTTCGGGCACACTCACCACAACACGCACCTTATTAATATTAAGAACAGAAGCCACTGGCAGAGCGGGCAGCACCGTCTCACCAGCCTCCTTCACTCCCTTGCCAACGATACCGCTGACAGGGGTGCGAACGCTGCAGTCGGTCAGATTCTTCTTTGCTAGGTCGAGTGTTGCCTGTGCCTGTTCCACCGCACTCTGTGTCTCCACCCATTTGATTTCAGGCAGCGACCCGTTGTCGTGCAATTGCTTCATACGCACCAATGCATCGTTAGCCTGCTTCATCTGCGCCTCAGCGGCTGCAAGCATATTTTGGGCCTGCGTTTTGTCCAATTCCGCAATAAGTTGTCCGGCACGTACCGCCTGACCCTCTTCGACATATACCCGTGTCAGTGTGCCTGACGCGGAGAAACTGATACTCGTGGTCGATTCTTCCTCAACTACGCCTACATAAGTGCGCCCTTGAATGTCGCTGCCGGTCTTTACCGTTTCAGTCTCCACGGCTACCGGTTCAGCCTTGCGTTCCGTTTTGTTCCCGCCGCATGCCATGAGACTCATGACCGCAACTGCAATCAGAAATGTTTTTGTCTTGTTCATACCCTTTTCTCTTGTTGTTTTCAATTCGCGTGCAAATTTCAGCAAAAAAAGACATCTATCCGCGTCCTATTCTTCCTGCAAAATGTTCCACCATTGAGAAATATAACGGTTGGAACATTCATTTAGAAGTATAGAACACATGTATATGGGAAAATATGACTACTTTTGCAGCGGAAAGCGAAAGTTAAGCCAAATATGAAACATTTAGAGTTGAAAGCAAAGCAGGAATATCTTGCCTTCAATGAGCAAGACCTTATTATCATTGATAAAGTACAAGATTTGCCTGAGAACAGCACATACTACACAGAGCATGTGCTGGTAATCATTTGTACGGCTGGGAAGATGCAAGTCGAATATGACGGTAAGTGCATAACAATCCAAGAGGGCGATTTGTTCCTCAGTGTTCCTGGCAGTGTTTTGTCCGACTATATGGTCTCTCCCAAATTCGACTGCAAACTACTGGCCATCAGACCGTCAGAATTGATGTCTTCGCGAGAAACGCACACTCAAGTCATTAACAGCATGCTATACGTCAAAACGAATCCCGTGGTTCGCCTCACAGAATCTGATTCCCAAGATGTCTTTGCATACTACAGCCTGATATGCAGTCGTATCCGGCAGACTGCCGGGCGTTATCAGAATGGTGAGATGCGCTCGCTTATTAATGCTTTCCTACTAAAGGTAATTGGCATCATAGACAATGAGATGAATGTGCCCGAAACTGAAGCTAGCGTTCGTGGCGACCAACTGGTGGAGAAGTTCGTCTGGATGGTCAACGAAGACTGCGGGCGCAATCGTCTCGTTGAATACTATGCCGACCGCCTGAATATCACACCTAAATATCTTTCTACCATTGTTCGTAGTTCACTTAACCGCACCCCCACGGATGTCATCAAAGTAGTGACGATGAAAGAGATAGAACGTCGATTACGATATACAGGCGACAGTATCAAACAGATTTCCCAAGCCATGAACTTCCCTAACACCTCTTTTTTTGGCAAGTATTTCAAGCAACACTCTGGCGTGACCCCAAACAGCTATCGCAAGAAGTACCACAAGTAGATATGCCTGAACTAAGGCCAGCAAATACGTTTCATCCCCAACTCCCACTTTATTTGTTTACCAGTACATCTTATAGCTCATTGATTTTCGCCTTTACGTTACTAAATAATACAGGGAAAATCTTTTGTTTTTCAGATTTTTGTTGTACCTTTGCGTCCGATGGCGAGTCACAAAAACGGCTGGTGGCTCATCATCGGGTGTTCTTTTAGGCAATTCATAGCAGAACAACGAATTGAGAACGGTCTCTTATCCGTAACCCAGAAAATCCTCAATCCCACAAACTGCCTTTATACAAAGGAATCCTGCGATTTCTTACAAAGTTACGAAAAATCAATGAATAAGTGCTACCTTTGTAGCCAATTATTACGATACTTTAAGAAGAATGATAGAAATTGGTCTTAAACATACAAGTGAATTGACGGTTACTGATACCGTTACCGCTA
>JAEEGG010002274.1_pt1 | contig 49980 bp, 50 predicted proteins | sample 9134161 | NCBI WGS metagenome assembly JAEEGG01 (sample SAMN16246543, study PRJNA631951) | gut metagenome | biome: gut microbiome; feature: rumen; material: CR-attached | host: Bos | place: Iran: Karaj | collected 2018-10
CTTTCCGTCTGCGTAGAGTACTCGCATATTATTCCCGAGAAAGCCGAGCATGGGGTATACCAGAGTGAGTGCCTGGTGTGCGGCCATCGGGTCGACACCTGCGAGCAGAGCTTCCGTGAAGGGGTCGAGCTGTTCGGGCACAGGAGTGAGGGCCTGTATCTCGCGTATCTTGCATTTTGTGAAGTCGACGATTTCTCCTTCCTCTTCCAGATGCTCTTCGTCCTCATTGAACTCATTTTCCTGCTCCACCATGGCCGCAGCCCCCGTTATCGAGGGGCCGAGCGGAGCCATGTTGTGCAATTTCTCGGTAGCCTTGTCACGTGCTTGCCGTTCCATTTCCTTACTTGCTGTTATCACCTGTGTCATACTCACGCAATCGAAATTAGTTTTGTAGATGCAGACGGATAAAAGACAGCATCCTTTCCTTGGTGGTAATTAGGTTTCACGTCGATAGTTACCATGCTGTTCACAGCCAGACCAAGCTCTGCTGCGTCCGCTATCTTTTCATCATACAGATTGAATACGGTTATCCACTTACCCTGTGTTTCCTCTTCTGCTGATTTCGCCCAGACGGATACGCACTTATGCTTTGATTTTGTGCCGTCTTGTTCTTTAAATTCCACATCCTGGGCCTTACTGATTCCTGTTACTATTGCTACTACTTTCATATTCTTTTTTTTTGGTTTAGAGACCCCCCTCAGTCCCCCAATGGGGAAGGAAATAATCTCCCTCCCTTGGGTTTCTGTCCCCCGATAACGGGGGAACCGAAAGGGGTGGTATGGGGAGGGGTCTGGTTATTGTTCAATTATTCTCAGGTCGTTCTTCTCACGTGTTTCCCACGCTCTCTGTTCGCGTTTCTCCTGTGCATCGTGTGCCTTTTGGGCTTTGGTCCATTGCTGCAGCATGTTGTCCGACATCTCCGAGGTGTTCATTTCATTGCCGTCCTCCGCCAGCGAATCCATTATGACTACCAGCGCACTGATGATATCGTGCTTGTCTTTCATGCTTTGCACTGTGCCTGTAAGGTGAAGATGCACGCCTCCGTCTTTTGTCACTCTCATGTACGACTTCCCGTAGCTCGACTGCAACCGGTACACCACCTTCGATACGTTGCCTGCGTATGGTTGCGGAGTGCGTTTCTTAGTCACCACCACCTTTCCGTCACCGATTGTCACGTCTGCACCTTTCACTTCCAGTTCCGGAAGCTTGCACTCCTTCGACACATTCACGCGGATGGTTGCCTGTCGGGTGAAACTCATACTCTCCAATTCAGCCTGTGACAGCTGGATTATCTTATCAAATAAATTTTTCGTTTTCATAGTTTTCTAAAATTTAAGACTAAGGTCTAAAGTCTAAGGACTAAAGGTCTTTCGTCTTTTGTCTTTTGTCTTTAGTCATTTAGAGCCTCCGGCTCGTAGATTTCGTCGTGCTTATTGTCCCAGATAAGGTCCATTTCATACTTTGTCGGTATCAAAGGTAAGGAGAAGTCTGCAAACCTATGTAACGTTACTTCATGTGTGAGCTTCACGTTACACATGCATGCTAAAGCGTCAAGTAAAGAAACCTCAAACCGATTAAAGCTAATCCTTACTTCCGTTTCTTCTACACCCTCCTTAGTCACCTGTACTCTGACAGGAACCCGCCTACGATCCATAGGGTCAAACCTCCGTGCCGGATGGGGAAAAGAAAAGTCGGCCACCAAACATTCATTATCCAGACTTGTTGTGGTCTTTCTTATATTTTCTACTACTGCCATAGTTTTATTTACTTTAGTAACATAATACCATTCTTTCTCAAGGCTTTTCTAAGTTCCTTGTTACGGAAAGCCTCCTCAACAGCAGAAAGAGGAATGTCGCGTTTTTCACTGTCTAACGAAACCAATATACTGGATGGGTATAGTGTTTCTTTCACAAACGCGATACGGAAAGACTTCACTTTTGATTTCTCATTCTTGGAATACACAAATGTTGCGCCCAGCTGTAAATGAGTGGCCTCATTTTCCCCAAAATTTGTTGTTAAATCTATTAACTTTAGCATAATTTTTAACTTTTAACTTTTAATTTTTAATTGATTATTACACTCACGCAATTGGCCGATTGCGGTGCAAAGGTATGGCAAGAAATGGGGCAAAAAAAGGAGTGCTAGTTGGTTTGAAAAATAAACTCGCACTCTCGCACTTCTTTCTTAGTAAATAGCGCGATTTTGCTAAAAACTCGCACTTTTGGGGCAAAAACTAGCAGAAAAGTGCGAGTTAGCTAGCAGAAAGTGCGAGTTAGCTAGCAGAAAGTGCGAGTTACTCGCAAAAAAAAGGACCCCTTTCGAGGTCCCGATGTTCTTTTCAGAGATGATTTATTACATCTTGGTGATAGCATCAAACACATTATCTACCAAATCTGTCGCGCGCGAGTTCGCTTGACGCCCTTCCCATTTGTCTATGTGATATCTCATAAACTTATTGTGATAGAAAGTGTTCGATATGGTATTGTTCGGACAGACGTAGTCAAAATGCATTTCTTTTGACAGAGCACGTATATCGTTTTCAAGACATTTCATCTTTTTGTCATATCCGAACCTGTCCCGCAGGACACAGTAGAGGATGGCGTAGCAGCTGCTGCCCCAGAAGTATTTCTGCACTGCCAATATACAGCGACCAATCTTCTCCCTGGCGATGATGAACTCGTTTTTCATGGTCTCTGTTTTCGGAGCCGTTCTCTCCCGATTGGGGTGCAGCACCTCTTCCGGCAGCTTGCCTACCCGTTCAAATACTCCGTCACCGAGGATTAGGGTTTGAATGTTGGCGCCATTGAAATAGCCGGCGTAGCTTTTTTCGGGCACAGCGGTGCCTGATGACTTCTCGTCATCTTTTTCAATTATCATATAAATTTTGTTGTTTTTATGTCTCCTCTCAGAGACTGGTTGTTAAATTGTTCGGCAAAGGTATGGAAAAAGAATGAAACCAACCAAATATTTTACGAATTATTTTTGTCTTCATTTTTCAAGGTCGTCTCCCATGCAGGGGGTACGACCCCTATTTGTGTTTGATTGTCTTCACTTTGCAATTTGAATTTTTTTTTTGCCTTTTCGAAAAATTGCACCTTATTTTTCAGTTTTGGTTGGAAAAGGGTCTTACATCTTACATCTTACATCTTACATCTAACATCTTCCTGTCAAACTTGTCAAGGGTGTCGTAGAAATGGGGATAATATCTTAGATACTCTTAGGCGGATTCCATAGTCATCTTCATTAATAATACATTTCAATGTAGCTATATGCTTTCTCGAATACGTCGTTGTCCTTTATCTGATATTTTAACCAGAGAATAGAACGCAGTTTCTTCTTTATCTCCCTGCGTGCAGTCACGCTCTGGAAAGCATCGTTAAACTGACGGACAATATTGACCACTTCGTTGTCAATGTCATTCACCACCTGTTCCACGATGAAAGGCGTTTCCTCTGTCTTAATGCTCTGGAAAAGGTCTGTCAACGCTGCTCTTGCTTGTGCCCGCTTATCCTGAGGTTTTTCAATCTCCCTCTCGGCTTCGAGCAATTCACGTGCCATCTGCAACAGCTGCTTCAAGAAGTCGATACTTGAAATCAGGCTCTGCTCCATCTTCTCACGCAGTTCATCCAGTTTCTCCGCAAACTTCTTGAACTTCGGGTCGCCTTTATGTTCACCAAGACGTATCTTCAACATCTTCTCCACTTCGACAATCTTCTTCTCCCGTTTCTTCTCATCATCCAAAACAGAGTTGATGATGTCGGCATCTACGACAAGGTCTTCAAGAGGTGTTCCTATGTCGATGGTGTCAATATTGTTATGGATAATCTCAATGGTCTTGGCGCCAAGCAACGTCCATATCAGATTTCCTCCGCTCACAGGTCGCACACTTTGATAAACCTGCGCCAGCCAAGTATAATCATTCGAATATGGTGCAAGGTATTCATCTGGGGATATTATCTCCCAAGCCTTTGAGAGACGTGCGAAATGGCGTGCGAAGTTTGTCTTCACGCCCTCTTCCTTCAGACATTGTTGTGCTGCGGTCAATCCTTCCCATCCACCTATAGTGCGGTCAACGCCTGGGAAGAACTGCAAACATTCCTGCATGAAAGTGGGAATCACAGACTTTATCTCATCCATGTTTTTGATGATAGTCTTAACGCTTTCCTCATCGAAGGCAAGACTCTTGGCCACATCTTCAAACACGCCCACGAAGTCTACTATCAATCCGCACTTCTTGTTTTCGTTGTATGTGCGGTTTGTGCGGCAGATAGCTTGCAGCAACGTATGATTCTTCATCGGCTTGTCAAGATACATGCATTGAAGGATAGGTGCATCAAATCCCGTGAGAAGCTTACTCGTCACTATCACGAACTTCAACGGCGAAAGCGGGTCACGGAATTGGTCGAGCAGTTTCTTCTCTTCATCACGACTGCGCTTGTATGCCTTATACTCGTCTGCCTTATCTCCAGATGTATGCATGACGATTGTTGTCTGGTCGTCAGTACCTAACAGCGCATCCAAAGCTTTTTTGTACTTCACACAGCAGTCACGGTTATATACAACCACTTGGGCTTTCATACCCGATGGTTCAATATACTCGCGGAAATGGTTTACGATATATTTGCAGACATCATTTATTCGCTTTTCTGATGTGAAGAACGCCTCTACGGATGTGCGTCGCACAAGTTCCTGCTTATCTTCTTCGCTTATCTGGTCGGTAAGTGCATCAAACTCTTCCTGCAGTTTCTCTTCATCAAGATGCATCTCCACAGGAACGGTTTGGAAATTGAGCTCCAATGTGGCTTTATCCTCAACCGAATTCTGGAAGGTGTACTTTGATATATAGCCGTACTTATCTTCCGCACTACCGAAACATGCAAATGTGTTATGGTCGGTTTTGTTGATTGGAGTACCGGTCAGACCAAAGAAGAAGGCATTGGGAAGTGCTGTGCGCATCTTCTTGCCCAAATCACCTTCCTGCGTGCGATGGGCCTCATCCATCAGGAGGATGATGTTGTCTCTGTCATCTATCACCTCACCATCGCTCAAATCGCCAAACTTAAAGATGGTAGTGATAAGAATCTTGCGTTGGTGTATCTTTGTCTCCAGCTCTTCTTTTGATGTGATGCCGTCAACGTTTGGGATCTCAGCACGAGTGAAGTCGCCTGTGATCTGGTCTTCAAGGTCAATACGGTCATCAACGATTATCACCGTAGGAGCCTTCAAGTCGTTCTGGCGGCGTAGCTTTTGTGCAGCAAACACCATCAGCCAAGATTTTCCCGAACCTTGGAAGTGCCAGATTAAACCTCGTTTAGGTCCTTTTCCTGCTCTATACGTACTGAGCACACGTTGCACGATAGCCTCACCGCCAAGGTATTGCTGATAACGGCATACAATCTTTATCTTGCGACCTCCTGTACCTCCCGTGAAAACTGTGTAGTAGCGATAGATATCTATAAGACGTTCAGGGGTGAACAGAGATACATAATTATGTTTCACATCTTCGAGCGTACCATGACGGCGAGTTTCATCTGCAAACCAAGGGCCCCACTTATCTACCGGGCAACCGATACTGGCATATTGTAGTTCACGTCCTTCGCTTGCAAAAGTGAGAATATTGGGCACAAACATTTCCGGAATGCTCTTTTGGTAGTGCACAAGGTCTGTGGCTCCATCTGCCCAAGTCACAGAAGACTTGACTGGAGTCTTAGCCTCTCCTATCGCCATTGGAATGCCATTGATGACATACACGAGGTCAAGGCGTTTGCCACCTTCTTTGCTCAAACGAGGAAACTCCCATTGGTTGGTGACCACACATCGATTTTCCGCCGGATTATCACTAAAGAACTTAATGTTGATATTATCGCCATCTTCTCCGAAGGGGTAAGAATTCTCCTCAAACAATAGTTTCCTGAATCTGTCGTTGGCGTTTATCAGCTCTTCATGGTTGTTTCCGATAGAACATGCAGCTCGGAGTTTATAGATTACTTGTGCCGCCTGTTCTTCTGTAATAGGATTTAGCCTCAACAAGGCCGCAAGCAGCCACTCTGTCACCAATATCTCATCCGGAAGTCGTGGCACCTCCCCAGGTTCCACATAAATCCAACCGCATCTTCCTGCAGCATTGATGAGCATCTGCTCAACGGTGTTCTCTTCGTTAAAGTATGCCATATCGTGTATAAATTACGACCGAATTATGTACTAATTATAACCAAATATAACGTTTAACATTTGTTTTGGTCATTTTTTTCTCGCTGATATTCATGTAATTAATATGATTTGACGTGTCTGGTCGGCCAAAAATAACCAAGATAAATAACCAAATACGCATATAATGTGGTTATTTGGCTATTATCCACCTTTTTCCTTTATTATCAATCTTATTTTGATCCTTTAATATAAATATCAGATGCCCCAAAAACCTTTTCTGCGATTTTGGATCTTTGTTCTTTGGCAGTGCATCATTCATAAAGTCGAATATCTGGTTTAGCATCACTCCCTCGGGACTGCCATTCTTTACAAACTCATAAATCATACTGAGATATTTGTCTCTTTCCAGTCCTTTCATTCTGGTATATTCGCCAAGTTGTTTTGTTTTTTTGGCTACAGCAAGAGAGATGAAATAGTTAGGTGCTCGTCCCTCTATCAATTTTCTGGCCTTTAATATTTCCAAAGCAGCTGGCGTCACTATCTTTTTCTTTTGTATAGCATCAAGCCAAATGCATTCTTTCAGCGACAATTGCGTGCCAGAAGCCAGTAACTTGGCATATCTTTCATCAATAACTTTACCATAGATCTTCACATTCACCTCTTGCTTATTATTGTCAATCTGAAAATCCGGCATAGGGAAGTGGCGCTCCCGTTGCTTAGCATACATTGTCTTTATGCCCCTGCTAATCGTATCAATCATATTAAAGTTAACCATTGCCTGACACAAACACTCGTTGCGATAGTATTTCCGCTGCCCAATATATTCCAACGCCTCTTCGATAGTACCAGGAATAAAAGTGCCTGCATTAGAGTAGAACAGATAATCAGGCGTTTCAACAAAATTTATTCTCTGGTTAAGGCGATAGTCCTGATGGGCAATGCAGTTGTGTAGGGCCTCACGAATAGTGTAGTCATCATATTGCTTCATGGTGTCAGGAAAGAGGGTTCCTCCTGGCAATTCGCGCATAGTGAGATTATTTATCTTCTTCAAAATATCGTCCACTGTCAGGATAAAGGGCGTAGTAAAGTGCTCGTAGTCAATTGTCAGTCCGTCAGTATCAATTCTTGTCCACGATACACGGGCAATGCCTGGCTCTAACTTGTTTGCAGAGAACTCCTTGCCTAACAATATGAGAGCAGCCCTCGTCAGACCACCGTCTTTCATCACGCCACTATTTGTCAAGAAGGTTTCAATATCCCAACCATCAACTTCAGCGGCAGGAATTCTGTCATGCACTTTCTTATACATGATACGGGCTTTGGCTACAGCAAGTTCGTCTAAGTCGTCAATTGTAGCATTCGCAACCACTCTTGCTGTCCAGTCAGAAACTGGATTTTGATATCTGATATCGTCAATTTTATCTTGTGACAGGGGTACCAAACTTTCACCATCTCTGCCATACGCAATACGTTTCCAATAGGTAACTATGTTATGGGGCGATGCAGGAATCTTGAATAGCAATAATCGCTTTCCATCCGCCACAACAGGAATAATCTCACGATATGTCAGATTTCCCGTTGCATTATTGGCTATTTCGTGCTTCAATCCTTGGATAGCCACCTCTGATGACAAAAAACTTGTTCCTATCAGCTGTTTATCGTTAGAGACGCCCAACACCATCCATGCATAATCTTTATCACGCAGATTAGCCTCATTGCTCAGCGCAGAGAAATATCTGCCGAGTTTATCGCGGTCGAACTGATTCTCTGCAGTTTTAAACTCTACCACTTCATTCTCTGTTTGGGTGAGCAAATGGTTCAATATGTCGTTATAATTATCCATATATTTGCTGTTTTCTTAACTGTTTATCAAACTCTTTATAACCGCATCTATCGCATCGATTGATTTACGAAGCTCAAATTCTGATTTATCGGCCTGCTCTATGATGTCCACAAACTTTGTTTGGAGTTCCATTGGTGGAATAGGCATTTCTATCTTCAATAAATCATTTTTAGTAAGGCTGGGTAATACTCCCTGCTTATTGTAGCGAGTAAAATCAAATAATTTACACCAGAAATAGAAATACTTTGGATGAAGTTTGGTCCTATCCACATCAAGACAAAAGGCAGTATCAACTATCCAATAATCTGTCTCCATGTAGATTGGTGAATTTATGTTACCTTTTCTACCTAAGATAACAGTATCTTTTGGACATAGCATCCGCTCTCCATATCCCATAATACCACCGCTTCCACAAATTGGGTAAGTGCCGGACTCCTGGTAGTCGTCATCATACTTTTTGCCATTTATTATGGTTAAGCACTCTTCCCAACTTAACTTCGGAAAATCGCCTTTAAACATCTCGATAAATTGCGATTTCACCATTTCTTCGGTTGCCGCAAGAAGTTTCTTATATGACTCCTTCAGGCGATATGCAGCCCAGAGTTTATCGGCAAGTTTCTTTTGTTCTTCAATGGGAGGAAGGTCGAATTCGTAGTTAGCGAGATAATCCCACTTGACACGAGGGGAAAGAGAACCAGCTGAGCCCTTCGTTGCGTAGTCAAAAAAGCGGTCGTTCTGTATGACAAATGGCAACAACTCCGGCAAAATGCCGTCAAGGGCTTCAATAATTGTGATATCTCCAGAGCAAATTCCATCACAAGGAGCAACTACCGCCTTTCGTAAATAGACCCTCCTTCGACCAAGCAAAACTTGTCCCTTACAAAACTTCTTTGAAAAAGTATGCTCTATATTAGAATCCCAGGCTTTTAACTCTATTTCTCCTGGCTCCAAATGTTCCAAGCCTACAATAGGCACATCTTGTTGACTGCCATTCCATGTTTGCCTACATTCCCGAGCGACATTGCCAAGTTTCACTTTGATGTTTGTGCTCATGACTCAATCATTTTCATTAAGGAATTATATTCTGTCTGCATCACTTGACTTTGTTCCTCCCATGAAGATAGGGTTGAATCAAGAGAAATATACTCGTGCTCGTATTGGCTGGCATACGCATATAAGGAGATGTTGAGATTATAGTTTTTTGAAGAAATCTCATCAATGGAAACCAATTTGCTATATCCGTCAATCTCGATGGAAGAATGATAGATTCGATTGATTTTGTCTATGTGCTCGGAAAGAAGTTTACTCTCAGCATTCTGTCTGACAACGTCGTTGACTGCATTTATCATCAAGACTTTTCCCTGACGTTCCTGAGGTTTTTTGTTCGAGCAAATGATAATACAAGCCTCCATCGGAGAATTGTAGAACAAGTTGGGGCCAAGTCCAATAATGCAATCTACGACATCTGACTCTACGAGACGTTTTCGGAGATCCCTTTCTTCATCGCGGAACAACACTCCATGAGGAAGAAGTGTTGCACTTCGTCCCTTTTTATCATCCATTGAAGCGATGATGTGCTGAATAAACGCATAATCAGCACGACCTTGTGGAGGCGTTCCCAAGAAGTTGCGTCCCCATTTGTCATTCTGAAAAGCTTCACGATTCCAAGTCTTAATGCTATATGGAGGATTGGCCAGAACGATGTCGAACTTCCTCAAATGGCTGCCATCAACAAAAGCAGGACGAGCAAGAGTGTCTTCACGCACAATACTGAAATCCTCAACGCCATTCAGGTATAGATTCATGCGGGCGATGGAGGCCGTCAGAGCATTGATTTCCTGCCCAAACACCTTCACTCCTTGCCAAGGAAGACCTTTCTGGCGCAGGAAGTCAAGACACTTCACAAGCATACCACCAGAACCACATGTTGGGTCGTAGATGCTTTCGTCTGGCTTCGGTTGTAATATCTCAGCCATCAACGTAACAACAGTACGATTGGTATAGAACTCCTGAGCGGTATTGCCTGCATCATCGGCAAACTTGCCCACAAGGTATTCGTATGCCTGGCCCATCTCATCAGCAGGGCAAGAAGATAAACCAAGGTTATAGCGCGAGAAGTCTTCTATGAGAGATGTGATGATATGGTCGGGCATCTTGTTCTTGTTTGTCCATCCGTCTTTGGGACCAAAGATTCCATCAAGACCTCCGATGATACGACCATCATCTTCTTCGCCCGGGTTGGCTTGCTCGATAGCGATAAAAGCTTCCACCAGTCGCTGACCGACATTCTCTGTCACTTCACGCACATCACGCCAATGAGCACCATCAGGAATGCGGATAGCAAGCTCTTCTGCTTGCATATTGGCGTAGTCTTCACCTCCCTCACAGACAAAGCCCTCGAACTGTTCGTCATAGACATCACTAATACGCTTGAAGAACAGCAAGGGGAAGATATACTCTTTATATCCAGCAGCATCAATCTGTCCGCGCAGACGAGTGGCAGCGCCCCAAAGAAACGATTTCAATTCGTCAAGTGAAATCTGTTCGTTGGATTCACGATAGCGTTTTGTCTTTTTCTCTTCCATCTGTCTATGCGCTTATGACGTTTCTGAATTCTGCTTCGCGACGCTTCACTTCCTCGTAGGCAGCCTTAAACTCTGCAAGCACTTCGGCATAGGGTTTAATCGCTTCGCGATGATATTGAACATACTTATTGGGCGACAAATCGTAACCCTTTGTAGCAATCTCGTCGAGCGTAACCACTTGAGAGAAGTCCTCTACATTTTCATAGTTGGCATAGAGCTCAAAGAGGCGGTCAACATCCTTTTGCTCAAGGATATTCTGAGCACGCTTCTGCGTCAGTATCTTGGTGCCGTCAATCATCAGAACACGCGCACTATGTGCAGCGGGTTTCATCTTGCGAATAATCAGGAAACACGGCGAAAGGCCCGTTCCATAGAAGAGTTTGTCACCAAGCGTCACAACAGCCTCCATCATATCGCTCTTCACCAGCTTCTCACGGATGCGGCCTTCTTCGTTGCCTCGGAAAAGTACACCTTGCGGCATCACCACAGCCATACGACCATTCCCGGGAGCCATTGATGCTATCATGTGCTGAATCCAGGCGTAGTCGCCGCACGAGTCACTTGGAGTGCCCCAGATGTTGCGACCGTATTTGTCGGATGCCCACTCAACAGAGCCCCATTTCTCCAACGAGAACGGAGGATTGGCTATCACGCAGTCAAACTTAGCCACTTCGCCACCTTGCAGAATCTTAGGATTGCGAAGCGTATCACCTTGCATGATATTGAAATCGGAAGCTCCGTGAAGGAATAGATTCATTTTTGCAATGGCAGCATTGGTAACATTCTTCTCTTGTCCAAATATGTTTCCACAGCAAAGACTGCTATGATTCATGTGGTGAACCGCCTCGATAAGCATACCACCACTACCGCAAGCAGGGTCGTAAACACTTTCTCCTGGCTGAGGATTAAGAATACGCACCAGAAGCTGAACGACAGAACGAGGTGTGTAGAATTCACCAGCCTTTGCTTTGGAATCGTCTGCAAATTTCTTCAGCAGAATCTCGTAGGCATCGCCCATCAAGTCGGCTGGATAATTCTTGTTGCCAAGCTTACGAGTGCTCAAGTGTTCAATGAGATCGCGTATCTTTCCGTCAGACAGATTCTTCTTGTCGGTCCATTTCTGGGCGCTAAACATGCTGAGCACACCATAAAGTGTATCAGGATTTGCCAACTCAATGCCTCGCATAGCACCTACGATGGCAGCACCTAGATTTTCTGTACGCTCTCGCACATCCTGCCAATGACAGCCGTCAGGGATGACAAAGCGGTGCTGCTCTGGAAGCGAAGCATATTCTTCATCGCCACCACTCTCCTGAAGAGCATCCAATGTCTCTTCGTCATATACATCGCTGATGCGCTTGTAATAGAGGATGGGCGTTATATAGTCTTTGAAGTTGTCTTGGCTAACAGGCCCTCGTATTATGTTACAAGCCTCAAACAGGAAGTTGTACAAGCTTTGCACACCTTCCATTTTCAGCTCCTGCGGAGTCTTGGGAGCATCAAACAAACTGTTAGAGGTTTCCTTGTTTTTCTTAGCCATTATATATCTTATTTCTTTCTTGTTCTCTTTAAAAAGCTCGTTTTGATAATTGACAATTCATGAAACTTCGTTCCATAGACATTGCTCACGCTCGGCTGTCATCAAACGAGTTTGTGACCGCTCTTGCTTAATCGCAATGTTGAGAATTGATAATTGATAGTTATTTTTGATTTTCGTTATTGAAATCTTATTTCTCTTTATGTTGTAAACGGTAGAATTCCTTCTGCTGCTCTATTTCGCGGCGTGAGACCATTCAAGATTGTGAACACGCGTGTTCACTTTTTCGGGCTCAGGGAAAAGCAGGTAGAACTTCTTGTGACTTACACTACCATAAGCCTGCTGACGCCCATGTTCTATGATAGAACAGACATCTTGAAACAGCAAAGTATCCTGCTGACCGTCAATCATTATATCTTTGTTATTTTCTTCTGTCATTATCTCTTATTTTCGTCCGTATGCGTTGTTTTTTGTTTTCTAATGGTATTATAATTACAGTATTTCGCGGTAAATTTACAAAATGTTTTTGAATTTGTTTGATTTTCTACTCATATTTCACACGGAAATCACTGAAAACACGGGAAAAACGTCCTAGTGCTATGAAGAAAAAAACAATAAAAAACCTCTGTGAGTGTCATTAGGCTTTGCCATTAGTTCTCACTTTGTGCCCGGACGCCTGAGAACGAGTTCTCGCGCTCCGGCTCAAAAGCAATAACCGTTTCTGCGAAACAATGACACACACAGAGAAAAAACATCGTTCGTTTCACTCACTAAAAACTTTTCATTTTTAACTCTTAACTCTTAACTTGCGCTACATTTAAGACTAAGGTCTAAAGTCTAAGGACTAAGGTCTTTTGGTTTTATTGGTGTGTCTTCTCATCTGAGGTGACAAGTCCTTTCAGGTTACTTTCAAACTCGTCAACAGTAGGCATGGTGCCTTCCAGCTGAGCTGGGTAAAGTTTCTGGAGTTCATACTCAGAAATGCCAAGCGGCTGACTGCTGGACTCCAAGGCGTATTGTGCTAGCGTACAGTCCTTGCTCTTGCATATTCGATTCTCTACCCGAGAAGAATTTTCTCCCTCAACTTGGGGGACATTTTTTTGATACTGAGAATAGAGAAGATAGAATGCTCTTGTATAGTACAAGTTAGTGCGCGAGAAACAATGTGCATTGGGTATCTCGCGCTGTAGGTCGACCGACAGATTTTTTATGACATTGTCGCCCCAACGTTCCTCAATATGCATTTCCACAATATCACGGCCCAGTTCCCAATAGAAGCGAAGCATCTCGCTATTTACACTCACAGCCGCCTTTATCTGGCTCTGTCTAAAGCGGTTGCCCAAATCTTCCACCCATTTTCTATAGTCACCATCTATAATGCTTATTGTGTCCATCTGTCGCTAAAAATATTTTTATCTTATATAATCATACACCATGCTTCATAAGATTACGTCAACCGCGCTTTGATATTTTCTTATCTCGCTCATTGCTCGTATATATGCAGTTTCGGGTGTTCTAACGATATTATAATTATACTTATTCGCGTCAAAGATACAATTTATTTTCGTCTATACAAAATATCAATACCATATTTGTCACATTTTGTCACGAAAATGTGATTCTACCTTTATCAGCTACGTTGATGGTTAAGTTTTTATGTCCACCTACCACCTCTTAGCAAACCAATAATCAACACAAATAGACAAATCCATCCCATAACGTCTCACATTTACTATATTATGTATCTCGGCTTTTAGCTATTGAAGCTTACTTATTTATCCGTATTCGTGTCAAGAGTTAATACTATTTCTTCATCTGGCGTGATTTCTGCCCCAGAGCCAGCAATGAACATTGGAATAACAAAAATACTTAGCCAAAATTTCACGTTTGAACGATTTAAGCCACGACGATAAATATCATTATGCACAAGAGGAATTTGCTTAGCTCCGCTTTCTACATATTGAGGACGGAGGATGAGACGACCCTCTGAGCCGGAAAGGTTTGATTTACGTATATCAACAACCTGACATGCTACTGGCAAACCTATAAGAGATGCATCCTCTGCTTGTGTTACTTCAAACAGATAATATATTTTTCCTATTTCAATATTCGAAGATGATCTTATCGTCTTCTTGGCTTTAGTTTTAACAACTATTTGGTTTGCACCTCGCTGTACCGGCAGGGACTCATCAAAATCCGGACTTAGATTTTCATTCATAACAATATTTTCGTTGTAATAGGCTTGATTGTAATGCGGATTTCCCTGTGCGTTAATGTTTTGAATCCACATAATTGAGATAAATAGAATAACAATCTTTTTCATAGTGGTAATGGTTTAAAGGTTAATTGAGAATTGAGAATTGAGAATTAAACGGTAAACTGTAAACGGTAAACTAATTGTCTTCCACTTCCCACGTCGTGTCAGGATAGCGGCGCATGTAAATCTTAAAGTCCTTCGTGACGCACATTTCCAACGTAAAGACGCCGGGTTCCGTTTCCTTCTGAGTGTAGTGCAGCGGCAGAGTGCGGATATAGTGGGCATCGTCCTCACCGGCCCTGATGACTATCTTCACAGGCTTCGGTTCCATATCGCAATAGACACCGAAGAAAGGCTTGAAATACTTCACGGCGTTGAAACCCTTGTAGAGCTTGAATTTCACTTTGGTCAGCACCATGGACTGCATCCTGTCCAGAGCAAAGGACTGCAAACCCACACCGCGCGTGCCAAGAGGATACTCATCCACCTCGTCCATCGTGTTCCACTTCAGGGCAAAGATATACCAGCGACCCTCAAAGGCTTTCAGCACATAGGGAGCCAGGATGCACTCGTAGGGCTGCGTGTCGGAGAACTTCTGATAGACGCAGCGCATGAGGACATTCCTCTTCATTGCATTTCCGATGGCACGCAGGTACTCGTGACCGCGGGGGATAACAACGGGTTGGATGCGATTGCCCAGCGAATGGTATTCCTCAAGGAAGGTGTTCTCAACGAGATTGGTCACAAGCACAGTGGCCATGCTGACACCGGAATTGTCGGTCTCGACAAGGGTATATTTGAACTCCAGACCTTTCACGCGATCAGCGTCGATGACAATGCGGAGCTCTCTGCGCAGAGCGTCGAGATTCTTGGCGAACCGTTTGCGTGTGACGGGCTTAAAACCGCCCTCTTCCAACAAGGTGTTCACCTCGTCGCGATTGATACCATTTGGGTGATTCTTCAGTATCTCAAAAATGTGTAATGCTTCCTTTGTCATGGTTTCTTATATTTTACTCAATTTTCATATGCTCATTATTTTAACAAAAACCTCAAAAACCCCTCTGACGAGGAAAAAACCAAAAAAAACGTCCAAGTGTTATTTCAAATTAAGGAAAATATTTCGAATTGGCACGAACTTCGTTCTTATGCTGATAGCCCCTTGGCAAAGCCTGTGAGCGAGCTCCCGCTGTTGCCATTGGCCTTTCATCAATCACTATGTGATAGCCAATATCGAAATTAAAAATTGACTCACGATGTTCGTCATAAAATTGCTTCATTTTCTGCTCAACTCGTACCTCGCATTCGCTCGACGAAAATGGGCGCATAAAATGATTATCTAAGCAGGAAGTGATTTTACACAAAGATGATTCACTCCGCATGTATTTTACGCGGAACGCGATTTTACGCTGAAAGCGATTTTCAATTTTGCAGAATGAGACATCATAAAGTGATAGAGGAGATTTGGGCGGCAGACGATGAAAGTTCACTTTTAATCTCTGACGAGCAAAGAACCTCAAAAGAGCGTTAGCTCTCTCATTCGCAAAATATTTTCCTTTAAATAATCTGGTTTTCATGGTTTTTGCTGCGTTAGCAGGGTTATTGTTGTTTTTTTCTCTGTCATATCAACTTCAGAAAGTGGTATCAATTTTAAAAATTCTGCCCCAAATTTATGGAAAAAGAACGAAACGACAAAGAAAAAATTCAAAAAACTGCCCCAAAAACCGGGTCGTACCCCCTCGTACGGAGACGACCTCTAGAAAAACAGGCAAAAATGATGTTTTTTTGATGCCGAACTTTGACATCTTTGACATCAAAAGAAATGAAAAGAGAGAAAAGAAAGCTGGTCCCCCTGCACCCCCTATACAAAGAAAAGATTAGAAAAGAAAGAAAAGCCTAACGGGTATGCCTTTTTTCATGTTATAAGTTTATGACTGCTACGCAGTATAACCGTGCGCGCTCCCGTCCCTTATACTACGGCGTGCGATAGAGTGAGGTACGCATACGCACGCATAAGCGTGTCAAACCTGTCAAGGGTGTCGAACTTTTAAAGTTTAGAGTTTAGAGTTTAGAGTGTAGAGGTAAGAGGGTAGAGGTAAGAGGGTAGAGGGAAATTTCTTTTACATGCGAGCGCACACGTATAAAGGCACATGCGCGCTGAGGATGATTTCTGGAATACTCAAAAAAAAATTTTTCTCTTAGAACATCAGCGAGTTATGAGGCTATAAGATTTTTTTGATTTTTCACTGTCGTACCTTTGCACCGTCAAACGACTTCCTCGCAGAGACCTTGCAGCAACCTTGCTGCGACCTTAAAAACAAGGTAAAGGGTTTATTTCTGGGTGAAAGAAAACTGACAGATGAACGGCCGACCCCCCTCAGTCCCCCAAGGGGGAGGACATGATAAAAAAGACTCACCCTCCAATTGGGTTTCTGTCCCCCGATAACGGGGGAACCGAAAGGGGTGGCACGGGGAGGGGTCGTAACTAGAACCTCACGATGCTCAGGTAATCGTCATTAACAACTATGGCACAGATTGATATGATGTGGCTCAACGACGGTATGCACGGTCGCGCCGACAAGACCTCCCGAACCTACGCAAAGGTGAACAAGGTGACTGGTCGCACCTATGCAGTAACGCTCCGCAACCCCCGTTACGGCAAGGATTTCAACAACAACCAGATTAAGGCCAACAACAAGTTTGGTGCTCTCTGCATGGGCGTTGCAGCTTGGGTGAAGCTCGCAAAGGCTTCCGATGCCGATGCAGCCGACAAGGCACAGTACGAGAAGTTCGTCAAGGACCTCAAGTCTCAGCACCTCTATCCCACGGTTCGCGCCCTCATCATGGGTAAGCGCTATGCTACCGTAAACGAGGAGCTCACCGCTGTCACCATCGCTGACGGCAACTACACAAAGACCGTGGAGTTCGTGTTCAACGCACGTCCTCTCATCGACGGTCAGGAAGACCCCGAGTTCAGCGGATCTACGGATTCAGGGAACGGCGGTTCAAACAGTGGCAGCGCTGAGACCGTACGTCTCACCGTGAGTGCAGGCAACGGCGGTAAGGTGAAGATCGGTGACGGCGAGTACGGCGCAGGTGCCAACACTGACGTAGCACCCGGCACGAGTGTCAGCATCTCTGCTCAGGCAAACGCAGGCTACAGCTTCTCGCAGTGGAGCGACGGCAACACGAGTGCTTCCCGTAGCGTAGCCGTGAATGCAGCTATGACGCTGACTGCCAGCTTCACCCTCAATGGTGGTGGTAGCAGCGACGGCGCCGGTGAATAATTGACAATTGAAAATTGACAATTGACAATTATGAAGCGTAAAATCGCTCTCCTCGCATTTTGCTCTGCGGTGGCATTTGCTGCCGCAGGGCTTTTCCTCCCTCCGCAGGGTGAGATAGACTCCACCGTCTTGATGCTCGTCGCTCAGCTGCTCGTCCTCTGCGCAACACTGCTCGGGGTTGACTCGTACTTCGATAAACTAAAACAACTAATGAATAAATAACCAGACCCCCCACTAACCCCCTTCACTTCCCCCGTTATCGGGGGACAGAAATCCCAAGGGGGAAGAAATGATTGAGGGGGGGTCTCTTAAACCCAATGCCCCATTATGGTGCTCCCCTTGGGGAGTTAGAGGGGGTCGATTATGCAACTAACAGAGCACTTCACATTGGAAGAAATGCTTCGCAGCGAAACCGCTGAGAAGAAAAAGATAGAGAACCGCATTAATGCGGAAGAAGTGAACAACCTCCAGAAGCTCTGCCAGAAGGTCCTTGAACCTCTCAGAGAGCACTTCGGCAAGCCGATAAGGATAAACAGCGGCTTTCGCTGCAAGGCACTCAACGAGGCCGTAGGAGGCGCAAAGAACAGCTACCACACCAAAGGCCGTGCCGTAGATATCCCCTTCGTTCCCGGCTACTACGCCTTCCTGCGCGACAACGTGAAAACAACGGAACTCATCAACGAGGGCTCATGGTTGCACATCGCCCTCTAAGCGGGCTTCGCCCTAATTGATAATTGACAATTGATAATTGACAATTGAGAAATGAAAAGTTAGAGCGCTGAAAATTCTCAGCGCTCTTTCTTGTTTCGGACAATCGGACAAGGAAAATGTGAGTCCCTCTTTCCGGCCATTGCGGTTGGCAAAGCTAATAAAAAACGCTGCGACACGAATGCCGCAGCGAAAACCATACAACATAGTATGACAATTACTATTACCCAACTCTATAACAAATGGCCTTGCATACCTTCTGCTTGACGGTTGTTCCAGTGTATTTTTTCGCCCACCAAATCTCTATATCCAACTCTGATGCGGTAAGATTGTTGATGACAATATGATCTACATCGCTGCTACTGTCGAACACCAGTTGGCCGTTCACTACACGGAATGGTGTCGTTCCGTCCTCGTGAAAACCTGTGCTGCCCTTTTCAATGTATTTCATCACACCCTCTGACGTGAATTCAAGATAGTCCTCATCCATGTTGGGGAACAGGTCAGCGTTGATTGAACCCTCAACACCATTTGTATAGGTGCTGGTCATCATGCTGAAAATCGGCCAGTCTCCAGCAATCTTATCTATAACGGCAGAATTGGCGTTCTTGCGCTCTGCCACCAATTCGTTCATAATCGACTGGGGCGTCTTGCCGTCAGGCACCACATAGGCATTCGACGGCGAACCCAGAGTTCCGTCGCTCTTTACGCTTTGGATTATTATCTGATTTGGACTAACAATTGTCACCTGTTTTGTATCCATATCGCCGTCAGAATCAATAAGCGACACTCTGTTACCTAAAACGACATAACGAGCGGAGAATTGTTCACCACGCACCTCATAATTGTTGCTGCTGCGGGCTTTGAGTTCAAAACCTGTGCAGGTTCCGCCATTGTTGAATGCTGCACCTTCCATTTCAATCAAATCTGAAGATTCATACACCCAATACCATGTTTTTCCAACGAGCAAAGATGTCAAGTCAGAGCCTGTGTTAGAACCTCCACCATTATTGTTGATGGGGTCGTTGGGGGTAACATTTTCGTCGTCATCACCACAGGATGTGAAACTCAATGCAAGAGTACACACTGCGAAGCACAAAAGGCTTCTAAAAATCCAGTTTTTCATTTTCTTTTTTGTTTAAGGGTTAATAAGTAATGCTAACTGTTTATATTTCAAGTCTTAAAACGAAAATCAAGACATGCAAATAAACCGCCAAAACCCATAAACGCATAAAGCGTGAGAGATTGTCCTACTCATCTTGCAACTGGCTCTGGAAAACCAACAAATGAATGAATAAGATTGTTTGTACCCCCACGCCGTATAGCAGCTACTACTTTGACGTGACGGATACACAAGTAGATATCTACATACATAGCGGGCGTACCATACTTCTCATCCCCATTTGTGTAATGAAATTTTCCAGATTTCGTTACAAAGGATAAAGCGTGGAACGCCTTGATTACCCGGATTTCTCCCCGGGTTTTATGCCTCCCCTTTAAAGGCTTCGCCCCGCTCTCGGGGTGAGGTCTCAAGGTGTCAGAAGTCCCGAAAGACTACTTTCACCGCCGCAAAAATACACTTTTTATTTGAATTACAAGCAAAAACAACGAAAAAAAATCATTACAAGCTAAAAAAATCAATGCGGCCTCCGTAATAATAAGTTGCACTAAATGATAAATGAGCCAAGACAACACACTTGTCTACTTGTCTACTAACAACTCGTCAACTAAAAAAATGGCTTCACATCGAGGCCATTTTTTTTTGACAAGTTTGACAAGTTTGACAGGAAGATGTTAGAGGTTAGAGGTTAGAGGGAAGAGGCGCCTAAATTTCAGAATAATCGGAGTATTCCGAAGGCGCCTTAAAAAGAAAGGAGCGCTACCGCTTTTTCGAGGTGTTTTTTGTCGATTTCATCGAAGGTTGACAGTTCGCGGCTGTCGATGTCCAGCACGGCAACGACAACGGAATCCTTGAAAACCGGTACAACAATCTCGCTGCGGCTTTCGCTGGAACATGCTATGTGACCGGGAAACTGCTCAACATCCGGTACAACAACCGTCTCGCCCTGGGCCCACGCAGTGCCGCATACACCTTTACCTTTGCGTATGCGCGTGCAAGCCAACGGTCCCTGAAAAGGACCGAGCACGAGCATGCCGTCCACAACACGGTAGAATCCCGTCCACCAGAAACCGAACGTCTCATGCAGCATGCTGGCCATATTAGCCATATTGGCAATGACATCCGTCTCGCTGGAGACAACGGCCTCCAGCTGCGGCATCAGTTCCTGATACCTTTCCTCCTTGGTGCCTGCCGACACCGTCAATCCTTCTGACATACGAAATCGCTTACAAGACGGAACACTTCGGCTTCTGCATCCTCCAGCACATCGTTCACCACAACGTGGTCGAACTGTGTGGAATAGGTCATTTCCTCACCGGCCTTTGCCAGACGTTTTTCAATCTTGTCGGGCGCATCCGTGCCGCGTCCTTCCAGACGGCTGCGCAGAGTCTCCAGCGAGGGAGGACATACGAAGATGCTGAGAGCCTTGTCGCCAAAATGTTTCTTTACATTCACACCGCCCTTCACGTCGATGTCGAAGAGGACATTGATGCCTTTGTCCAGGGCTGCAGTCACAGGAGCACGCAGTGTGCCGTAGAAATCGCCTCCGTACACCTCCTCGTATTCCAGAAAATCCCCTTTTGCGATGCGCTCGCGAAACTCCTCCAAAGAGAGGAAGAAATAGTCCGCTCCGTCCTTCTCGTTTCCTCGCGGAGCACGGCTGGTGGCACTCACGCTGAAGGCCAGACGCAGTTCGGGATGTGTGTCCATAAGCCAATGGACGAGTGTGCTCTTGCCGCTTCCCGACGGAGCACTGAAGATGATGCATTTACCTTTCATAATACGTTGAGCACCTGCTCCTTTATCTGTTCCAGTTCGTCTTTCATGCCCACCACGATGAGCTGCATCTCAGCCTGATTGGACTTGCTGCCCGTGGTGTTGATTTCGCGTCCCATCTCCTGGGCGATGAATCCCAGTTTCTTGCCCTGCCCGAAGTCGCCTGCGAGTGTCTCGCGGAAGTAGTTGAGATGGTTGGTGAGACGCTGCTTCTCCTCCGAGATGTCGAGTTTCTCGATATAGAATATCATCTCCTGCTCCAGACGGTTCTGGTCGTACTGTGCCTCGGGAATGCCGGACAGAGCCTCCAGCAGGCGTGCCCTTATGCGCTCCTTGCGGCTGGTTTCGTACGGCTCGATGGATGCGAGCAGTTTCTCGATGTTGTCCACCTTCTCGCGGAACATGCGCTCCAGCGCCTCGCCCTCCTGGCGACGGAATGCCACCAGCTGCTCAAGAGCTCCCGTGACAGCCTCGCGAGCGGCCTGCCATTCCTCCTCAGTCAGCGTCTCATCAGCGTGGCGCGTGAGCACTTCGGGCATGCGCAGAAGCGAAGCTCCGATGTCTTCCGGCATGGGAATGCCCTCCTTTGCGGCACCGTGGAACAGCTCCAAGTATTCCTTCATGAGTGCGGTGTTGAGCACTGCGGCCTCGCAACCGCTGTCACGCTCAAACCACAGCGAGCACTCCACCTTGCCCCTGAGGAGCTTCTCGCCGATGAGCGAGCGCACCTCCATCTCCTTCTCGCGATAAAGAGTGGCGACACGGGTGGTGAGATCGAGGGCCTTAGAGTTGAGGGAGCGTATCTCACAACTTATCTTTTTGTCGTTGTAGCTTACGGTGCTTTTTCCGTAGCCGGTCATTGAGAGTATCATGGTTCAAACGTTTTTCAATCGCAAAAATACGAAAAATAGTTATATTGTGAGATAAATAAGCAGACAGAAATGGGTAAATAGTGAATTATTTTGTAATTTTGCACCTGAAAAGCGAGCATTTATCCTTTGGCTACAATACTTCATATAGAAACGTCTGCGCGCACATGCAGTGTGGCGCTGAGTCAGGACGGAGCGCTGCTCATGCATAAGGAAGACCGTGAAGGTCCCAATCATGCTGTGCTCTGCGGCGTGTTCTGCGAGGAGGCCCTCTCGTTTGCCGAGAGCCACGCAATTCCTCTGGATGCCGTTGCCGTGAGTCAGGGTCCGGGCAGTTATACGGGTCTCCGTATAGGTGTGTCCATGGCGAAGGGCATTGCCTACGGACGCGGTGTGCCCCTCTTGGCTGTGCCAACGCTGCCGCTGCTCTGTGTGCCCCTGCTGCTCAGGGAGAGAGTGGAGGAGGGTGCCCTGCTGGTGCCCATGATAGATGCACGTCGCATGGAGGTCTATACGGCAGTCTACGACCGTGCTCTCAAGGAGTTGCGTTCCATTCAGGCTGAGATAGTCACGGAGCAGTCGTTCCGCGATATTCTTGCAGAGCGCCCCGTATATTTCTTCGGAGACGGAGCTGACAAATGCAAGGATGTCATCAAGCATCCCAACGCCTGTTTCCTGGACGGCATCGTGCCCCTTGCGAAGAATATGCTGCCGCTTGCCGAGCGGGCTTTTCTGCGTGGAGAATTCCAGGATACGGCATATTTCGAGCCGTTCTATCTCAAGGAATTTGTGGCGATTAAATCGAAAAACTTACTATGATGGAAAGACAAATGGAATATAATACGGAGCGTCCCCAGCTCATCCTGCCGGAATACGGTCGCGCTGTGCACGAAGCGGTGGCTTACTGCCTCACTATCGAGGACCCGGAAGAGCGTCAGGCCTGTGCCGAGCAGATAGTGCGCATCATGGCTTCTGTGGTGCAGGAGCGCTATACTCAGGAGGACACCCGTCGCAAGTTGTGGAACCACCTGGCTCAGATGTCGGGCTATAACCTGGATGTGGAATATCCTGTGGAAATCGATCCTCAGGAGGATAACGCCCGTCCTCAGCCGATGCCCTATCCCATGAAGAATATACGCCGCCGTCAGTTCGGCTATCTTCTGGAGCAGGCAGTGGCCTATGTCAACTCTCTGCCTTACGACGACCGTCGCGAGGCTCTCTCAGCTCAGGTGGACGACCTCATCAACCGCGTCGTTTCTCAGCCGGATGTCAAGGAGCCCGTTGCCAAGAAGAAGAAAAAACGCTGATTCCCTATGAGTGCATTCATCATCGAAGGAGGTCATCCCCTCAAGGGCGAGATAACACCCCAGGGTGCCAAGAACGAGGCGCTGCAGGTGCTGTGTGCTGCGTTGCTCACATCCGAACCGGTGCGCATCAAGAATATCCCCGATATTGCCGATGTGGCCAATCAGATACGACTGCTGGAGGACATCGGTGTGAAGGTGACGCGTCATTCCCGCGACGAGATGACGTTTCAGGCCGACGAGCTGAATCTCTCCTTCCTCGAGAGCGATGCCTATCTCACGCGCTCTGCACGCCTTCGCGGCAGCGTGATGTTCATAGGTCCGCTGGTGGCCCGCTACGGTCGTGCGCTGGTGTCCAAACCGGGTGGCGACCAGATAGGACGCCGTCGTCTGGATACTCATTTCCTCGGCATCAAGAAACTGGGTGCCGACTTCATCTACGACCGCCAGCGCTCCCTCTTCGACATACGTGCCGAGAAGGGTCTCACGGGCACTTACATGCTTCTCGATGAGGCTTCTGTCACGGGTACGGCTAACATCATCATGGCTGCCGTCCTTGCCAAGGGACGCACCACGATATACAACGCTGCCTGTGAGCCATATATCCAGCAGCTATGCAGGATGCTCAACACGATGGGCGCACACATTTCAGGCATTGCATCCAATCTGCTAACCATCGACGGTGTGGAGACGCTGCACGGCACGGAGCATCTCATCCTGCCCGACATGATTGAGGTGGGTTCGTTCATCGGTATGGCTGCAATGTGCGGTGAGGGTATACGCATACGTAATGTGCGCTACGATCAGTTGGGCATCATTCCATACACCTTCCGCCGTCTGGGTATCGAGGTGCAGCACGACGGTGACGACATCTTTGTGCCACGTCAGGACCACTATGAAATAGACTCTTTCATCGACGGCTCGTTTATGACGCTTGCCGACGCTCCCTGGCCGGGTCTCACTCCCGACCTGCTCAGCGTCCTGCTCGTAGTGAGCACGCAGGCAAAGGGTTCGGTGCTGATACACCAGAAGATGTTCGAGTCGCGCCTCTTCTTCGTGGATAAGCTCATCGACATGGGTGCTCAGATAATTCTCTGCGACCCGCACCGCGCCGTTGTGGTGGGTCACGATAAGCAGCGTCCACTTCACGGAGGCCGTATGACCTCTCCCGATATCCGTGCCGGTATAGCCCTGCTCATTGCCGCACTCTCCGCAAAGGGTGTGTCGCGTATCGACAACATCGGACAGATCGACCGAGGTTATCAGGACATCGAACAGCGTCTGTCGGCTCTTGGAGCAGTAATCCGAAGGGAGGAGTAAAGGTTAATGGTTAATGGTTAAAGGTTAAAGGTTGCCTTCGACTTCGCTCGGCCTCATTCGCTGCGCGAAAGGAAAGGGTTAGAGGTTAGAGATGATTACAGAGCAGGACGTATATAAGATTGGACAGCTGACGCGCACTCACGGTGTGAAGGGCGAGCTATCATGCTCCTTCACCGACGATGTGTGGGACCGTGCCGATGCCGACTACGTCTTCCTGCTTATCGACGGTTGCTTCATACCCTTCTTCTTTGAGGAATGGCGTTTCCGTTCCGATACGGTGTGCCTGTTCAAGTTTTGCGACATCGACACCATTGAGCAGGCTGAGGAGCTCTGCGGAGCGGAGGTGTGGTTTCCCCATTCACTCACGCCCGACATCCCTGCCGATGCTGACCTCTCCGACATGCCTCTCAAGCGCCTCACGGGCTACACCGTTGTTGCCGACGGAGAGAGGATAGGGGAAATAGAGAGCGTGGATGCTTCTACTGCCAACGTGCTCTTTGTGCTCTCCGACGGACGCCTTATTCCGGCTGCCGCACCGTTCATCACCTCAATAGATGCCCACGGACGCATCGTCAATATGACGCTTCCCGAAGGGCTTCTCGACCAATGATATACAATTATGGAAAATAACAACCCAAAGAAAATATGCATTCTAGGCAGCACGGGCAGTATCGGCACCCAGGCTCTTGAAGTCATCGCGGCTCATCCCGATCTCTTTGAGGCTTACGTCCTCACTGCTGGTCGTAATGCCGATTTGCTCATCGCTCAGGCCCGGGCCTTTCAGCCCTCTGCCGTGGTGATTGCCGACAAGACGCAATACGCCAAGGTGAGCGAGGCTCTTGACGACCTCCCCATTCAGGTGTATGCCGGTGAGGATGCCCTGCAGCAGGTGTGCCAGATGGATCCCGTAGATGTGGTGCTCACGGCGCTGGTGGGTTTTGCGGGTCTGCGCCCCACAATAGCAGCCGTCAAGGCCGGTAAGACGATAGCCCTTGCCAACAAGGAGACACTTGTGGTGGCCGGGGAACTGGTGACCCGTCTCTGTCTGGAGAACCGTGTGGCGGTGCTTCCTGTGGATTCTGAGCATTCTGCCATCTTCCAGAGCCTCATGGGCGAGGACGACAACGCCATCGAGAAGATAATACTCACCGCCTCGGGAGGTCCCTTCCGCACCTTCTCCCTGGAGCAGATGCAGACGGTGACAGCCGCTCAGGCCCTGCGCCATCCCAATTGGGATATGGGTGCCAAGATAACCATTGATTCGGCAACGATGATGAACAAGGGTTTCGAGGTCATCGAGGCCCGCTGGCTCTTCGATGTGCCTGCCGAGAGGATACAGGTGGTGGTGCATCCCCAGAGCATACTGCACAGCGCAGTGGAGTTTGAGGACGGTGCTGTAGTGGGTCAAATGGGTATGCCCGACATGAAGATACCCATCCAGCTGGCTCTCTCTTATCCCAAGCGCCTCAAGAGCGACTTTCCCCGTGTGGACTGGTACAAGCTTTCGCAGATGACCTTCGAGGCTCCCGACCTGGAGCGTTTCCCCTGTCTGGCGCAGGCCTACCGTGCCATCCGTATGGGTGGCGGAGCGCCCTGTGTGCTCAATGCCGCCAACGAGGTGGTGAATCTCGCTTTCCGTCAGGAGCGCTGCCGCTTCCTGCAGATGGCCGACATAGTGGCCGAGTGTCTCACGCGCATGCCTGCCGTGAAGGAGCCCTCGCTGGAGGACTACCTCGCACTCGATGCCGAAACACGTAAACTAGCAACATCACTCCTATGACAGTACTCATAAAAGCTCTTCAACTCATTCTCTCCCTGAGCCTTCTCATCGTGCTCCACGAGGGCGGACATTTCGGCTTCTCTAAGCTATTCGGTGTGAGGGTGGAGAAATTCTATATGTTCTTTGACTACAGGTTTCGTCTCTTCTCCACGCGCATGAAGTGGTTCACACGCATCTTCCCCCGTTTTAAGGACAACGAGACGGACTACGGTATCGGCTGGATACCACTTGGCGGCTATGTCAAGATAGCGGGCATGGTGGATGAGTCGATGGATGCCGAGCAGCTCAAGCAGCCTGTGCGCTCCGACGAGTTCCGTGCCAAGAGCATTCCCCAGCGTTTCTTTATCATGGCGGGCGGCGTGCTGATGAATCTCATTACGGCCTTCGTCATCTATTCCGCCATCATGTTCTCGTGGGGCGAGGACTATCTCCCTGTGAAGAATATCAAGGACGGTTTCGAATTCAACCAGTACGCTCAGGAGATAGGTTTCCGCAACGGCGACCTTCCTGTTGAGGTGGACGGCAAGCCCGTTCTGGAGTGGCAGACGAGTGTCCTGCGCGACATATCCACTGCCACCACCGTCACCGTGCGTCGCGACGGCAAGGAGGTTATCATCCCAATGCCCGACGACATGAACCTCATCAATATGCTCCAGCAGCAGCCTCCCTTTATGCGTATCGCACTGCCGGAGGGCGAGCCGCGCATCCTGCCCGAGTCATGGATAGCGCACCGCGACTACACGGCGCTCACCTGCATCCCTGCCGGCATACGCTACGGATGGCACACGCTTACGGGCTATGTCTCCGACCTTCGCTACGTCTTCTCCCGCGAAGGGGCACAGAGCGTAGGTTCGTTCATCACCATCGGCAGCATCTTCCCCGACAGGTGGAACTGGTACGGCTTCTGGAACATCACCGCCTTCCTCTCCATCATTCTCGCTGTGATGAACATACTGCCCATCCCGGGTCTCGACGGCGGCCATATCGCATTGCTCATCTACGAGGGTGTCACGGGTCACGAGCCCTCCGAGGCCGTCATGCTCTGGATAGAGCGCATCGGTCTGGGTATCATCATCGCCCTGATGTGTCTGGCTTTCGGCAACGACATCGTTCGCTTCATATTCCCTCTTTTCTCATGAAACAGACAGTTCTCCTCCTTCTTTCTATCCTGTTGCTGTACGGATGTGTCTCCGGTCCAAGTGAGGCGGAGCAGTATCTGGAGAAATCGCGCAATGCCATGGCGCTGCGTCGCTATGATGTGGCACGCGACACCATATACGCCCTGCGACTGCGCTTCCCCGAAGCCATCGCTGAGCGCCGTCAGGCCATACTGCTTCTCGACAGCATAGAACTGCAGGCTGCCACCGACTCGCTCGATGCTCTGCGCACCGTGCCTCAGGGGCTCTCTCCCGATGCTCTGCGCACCCACAACGAGGAGTTCAAGCGTCTCGACATGAAGGTGAAGTTCTTCCAGCGCAAACTAGACGCAGACCTCCAAAGGTGATACGCCTTTCCGACTATACCGACGGCAGCGACTGCTCTGCGCTCCTGCGCAAGGAGCATGCTCCCCTGCTCTCTACCATAGGACATGTGGCGGACGCTATGGGTGTGGACTGCTACGTCGTGGGCGGCTACGTGCGTGACATATTCCTCGAGCGGCCCTCCAAGGACATCGATGTCGTGGTGGTGGGTAGCGGCATCGAGGTGGCAAAGGCCCTCAAGCTGCGTCTCGGACGGGGTGCTGTGCTCTCCGTGTTCAAGAACTTCGGCACGGCGCAGGTGAAATGGCACCACGACGGTGAGGAGACGGAGGTGGAATTCGTGGGTGCACGTCGCGAGAGCTATTCGCACGACTCGCGCAAACCCATCGTGGAGGACGGCACACTGGAGGACGACATCAGCCGCCGCGACTTCACCATCAACGCCATGGCCGTTAGTCTCAATCACACTGCAGACGCTTCCGGCAGCACACGCTACGGACGCCTCGTGGATATGTATCAGGGTCTCTACGACCTCGAGGATGGCATCATCGCCACACCGCTCGACCCAGATATCACCTTCTCCGACGACCCCCTGCGTATGATGCGCTGCGTGCGCTTTGCCACACAGCTCAACTTCCAGATAGAGGAGGAGACCTCCGAGGCCCTCAAACGCATGGCGGAGCGCATTAAGATAATATCGGGCGAGCGCATCATTGACGAACTCAACAAGATAATACTCGCTCCCGCGCCCTCCATCGGTTTCGTGCTTCTGGAGCAGTGCGGACTCCTCGACATCATCTTCCCCGAACTGGCTGCCATGCGCGGCATAGAGACGCGCAACGGCCGTGCTCACAAGGATAATTTTTACCACACCCTCGAGGTTCTGGATAATATTGCTCGCACCACCTCTTCGCTGTATCTCCGTTGGGCTGCGCTTCTCCACGACATCGGCAAACCGCGCAGCAAGCGCTGGGAGCCTACTGTCGGCTGGACGTTCCACAATCACAACAATATAGGTGCCAAGATGGTGCAGGGCATCTTCCGTCGCATGAAACTACCCATGGACGAGCGTATGCACTATGTAGAGAAACTCGTTGCCCTCCACATGCGTCCCATCGCCATTGCCGACGAGGAGGTCACTGATCACGCTGTGCGCCGCCTGCTATTTGAGGCCGGTGAGGATATCGACGACCTCATGCTGCTCTGCGAGGCGGATGTCACGTCCAAGAACCGTGAGAAGAAGGCGCGTTTCCTTGAGAATTTCCAGCTTGTCCGTGAGAAGATACGCGACCTCGAGGCCCGCGACAACTACCGCACCTGGCAGAATCCCATCTCAGGTGAGGAGATAATGCAGACTTTCGGTCTTGCCCCTTCGCGTTCTGTCGGTGAACTCAAGCAGGCTGTGAAGGATGCCATCTGGGAGTCGCAGATTCCCAATGACCACGATGCCGCCTTCCGTTTTATGCTGGAGAAGGCTGCTGAAATGGGTCTCACTCCGGTGAAGTAGTTGGATGAATCATCTACGAACCTTCGACGGACGAACGACCTTCGTCAATAGTCACAACTCGTCTATTTGTCTACGAACGACTAGTTTGCTTATTTTTATCGATGAAATCGAGGAAAAAGTCGGGTTTGTCGTTGACGACGAGCTCTTCTGGGAATTTTGTCTCTTCAAGCAACGGGAGGGCATAGCGATAGTCGCCCACGGAGTATGAAATGTGGGCATCCGACCCCAGAATGACGGGTACGCGAAGCTCCTTGCACAGACGCAGTATCTCAAGATTGTTGGGGCGCGCCTGCGCCTTGTGGCGTGAGGGAATGAGCGATGAGGAGTTGATTTCCAGGAGTGTGTGGTATTCCTTGGCAGCACGCACGATGGGTTCGAAGATGAGTTCGGCAGTGCCGTCGCCCGGATGGGAGATAATCTGCACCCACGGATTGCGGATAACCTCTATCATGCCCTGCGTATTCTCCTCTGCAGAGCCCGATTCGTAGCACAACTGATGGATACCCGCTATGCGCAGGTCGAGGTAGTCGCGATAGTAGTGCTCATCTAGGTCGAGGGACCCCTTGGTGTCGAGGATGTTGAGTTCGGCACCCATGAGCAGCTTGACACCGTACATCTCGCGCGGCACTACGTGCAGGTTGCGGAAATAGATGGGTGTGCAGGTGCCCGGAAGGGAGGGGGCATGCTCCGTGATACCGAGTATATGGATGCCTTTGGAGGCTGCGGCCTGCGCCATCTCCTGTATGGTGCTATAGGCGTGACCGCTGGCAATGGTGTGGGTATGTGCGTCGATGAGTGTTTTCATGTGTTTTCTGTCGAATCTGACTGCAAAGGTACGATTTTTTTTGCGACCGTGCAAAAAAACGTGTTCATAGTACGATAATTTGCACAAATAAGGGCGTCAAAAAGAATAATTTTACTATCTTTGTGCGCAGAAAAGGCCGGGTTTGCGGCCCGTGACTCTTGGCATACGAAAGTTCAACGAATAAAATAGCAGGAATATGAAAAGAATTGCATTGATGTTGATGGCATTGCTGCTGGGTTTGGGAGTATATCCCAAGGAACCTAAAAAACCGCAGGCGAATGTGGAAGGCCTGAAAGTGCTGGTGGTCTACTTTTCAGCTTCGGGTGTGACAAGAGGTGTGGCAGAACGGCTGGCTGCTGTGACAGGTGCCAACCTGTATGAAATAAAACCCATGAAGCCCTATACGGCGGCCGACCTCGACTGGAGAAACAAGCAGAGCCGTTCGTCCCTTGAGATGACGGACCAGAACAGCCGTCCGGCCATTGCCAAGACGCTCGCTGACCTGCAGGGCTACGATGTGGTGTACGTCGGTTTCCCCATCTGGTGGAACACACGTCCCGCCATCATCAACACCTTCATGGAGTCGTACGACTTCAAGGGCAAGACAGTGATCCCCTTTGCCACCAGCGGCAGCAGCAGCATCATGAAAGCCTGCGAGGACCTCAAGAAGGCCTATCCTCTGGTGAACTGGAAGACGGGCAGACTCCTCAACAACGCCTCCAAGGAGGAAATGAAGGAATGGGTGGACGAGAGTAAAAAAACGATAAACAATACGGAAGAATGAAGATAGCAGTTATTGGCGCCGGGAATATGGGCGGCGCACTCATCCATGGATGGGCAAAGAGCGGGAAACTGGAACAGATAACGGTGGCCGACAAGAACGAGGCCCTGCTGAAGGCTTTCGCAGAGAAATATCCCTCGCTGCGCACCACGACGGACAACAGGGAGGCCGTGAAGGGTGCCGACATCGTCGTCGTGGTGGTGAAGCCCTGGCTGATGCCGACGGTGCTGGGCGAGATAAAGGGTGCACTCGACCTGGAGAAGCAAATCGTGGTGAGCGATGCCGCCAACTTCACCACGGAGAAGCTCGCAGAAGCCTTTGGCCGTAACGGGCAGTTCTGCTATGTGATTCCCAATATTGCGGCCGAATACGGCGCCTCGATGTCTTTCATTGCCAAAGGTGAGAGCGCAACGGAGGAGACGCTCTCCAAGGTAAAGTCGCTTTACGACCTTGTGGGTGACACACTTGCGGTGACGGAAAATCTCGTGGGTCCCGGTATGATGATGGCTTCGTGCGGCATTGCCTACGTGATGCGCTACGTGAGGGCTCAGATGCAGGCCGGTTGTGAGATGGGGTTCTATCCCCAGCAGGCAAAGCAGATAGCACTGCAGACGATGCAGGGCGCTGTGTCGCTGCTCAAGGAGACGGGATGGCACCCTGAGGAGGCCATCGACAAGGTGACGACACCGGGTGGAGTGACCATCAAGGGGCTCAACGAACTGGATCACGCCGGATTCACCTCCGCAGTGATACGTTCGCTCAAAGCAGGACTGAAGTGAGTTTAAAGTTTAGAGTTTAGAGTTTAAAGTCACATCAGACTATGAAATACTTCAGAGAAGAAACATATATCCGTCGCAGGGCCGAACTCAAGAAGAGGGTGGGCAAAGGTTTGCTCGTCTTCATCGGCAATGAGGAGGTGGGTATGAACTACCGCGACAACGGTTACGCCTTCCGTCAGGACAGTACGATGCTGTATTACTTCGGTTCTGACTACGCAGGAATGTGTGCCCTGATAGACATCGACGGCGACAAGGAGATAATCTTTGCCGACGAACTCACCATCGACGACATCGTGTGGATGGGTGATATGCCCACGAAGAAGGAGATGAGCGCGCAGGTGGGAGTGAGCGACGTGAGGGCGAGAGCAGAGTTTGAACCCTACGTGACAGCAGCCCTGAAGAAAGGGCAGAAGGTGCACACACTGCCCCCTTACCGCGCAGAGCACGAGAAGATACTTTCGCTGTGGGCCCAGGAGCCCTCGGAGGAGTTTATTGTGGCTGTGGCCGAGATGCGCAATCACAAGACACCCGAGGAGGTGGAGCAGATAGAAATCGGTGTGGACCGCTCTGTGGATATGCACGTGGCTGCCATGAGAGCGTGCCGGCCGGGAAAGCTGGAATGCGAGGTGGCTGCGGAGATAAGAAAGACTGCATTCCTTGCAGGCTGCGAGATGTCGTTCCCCATTATCTGCACCGTCAACGGGCAGACGCTGCACAACCATTCGCAGGAGAACCGGATGCGCGAGGGACAGATGCTGCTGGTGGATGCAGGAGGTGAGAGTCCGATACACTATGCCGGCGACCTCTCGAGCACGATGCCCGTGGGAGCACACTTCACGGAGCGGCAGCGTACGGTGTTCGACATACTGTACGGAGCACACCGGGCTGCGGTGGATATGCTTGCTCCCGGTGTGAATTTCCGCGAGGTGCATCTCAAGGCAGCGGAGACGATATGCGAGGGACTCAAGGGTTTGGGACTCGTGAAGGGCAACGCACGCGATGCAGCGGAGAGCGGAGCCTACGCCATGTTCTTCCCCTGCGGCGTGGGACACATGATGGGGCTGGACGTACACGATATGGAGAATCTGGGAGAGAAGTATGTGGGCTACGGAGGCATGGAGAAATCCAAGCAGTTCGGATTCAAGAGCCTGCGACTGGGCAGGAAGCTCGAACCGGGTTTTGTGCTCACCATCGAACCGGGTATCTACTTCATCCCGCAGCTGATGGACCTCTGGGAGAGCCAGGGACTGCACAAGGACTTCCTCTGCTACGGCGAAATGCGCAAATGGCGCGACTTCGGAGGAATACGCAACGAGGAGGACTATCTGATAACGCCCACGGGAGCACGCCGTCTGGGAAATAAAGTGAAACCAATGACCGCCGATGAGGTGGAAGCAGCAAAGAACGCATGAAATATCCATTGACATACCCCAACAACGACGGGGGAATGAACGAGCGCATCAAACGCCTGCGCAAGCAGAGTATCGAAACACCCACCACGCTGACCATCGAGAGAGCGCTCATCGAGACGGCATTCTACAAGGAGAACTACGGCAAGATGCCCAACTGCATCCTGCGCGCAAGGAACTTCTACGAGATATGCAAGAAGAAGACAATATACATCGGTGAGGACGAACTCATCGTTGGAGAGCGCGGTCCAAAGCCAAAGGCTGTACCCACGTTCCCGGAACTGACCTGCCACACGGTGGAGGATTTGCACACGCTCAACACACGCGAGCTGCAGCCCTATTTCATTTCCGAGGAGGATATCGCCACCTACGAACGCGAGGTGATACCCTACTGGCAGGGACGCACCCAGAGAGAGCGCATCTTCTCGCATGTGTCGAAGGAATGGGAGGAGGCGTATCATGCAGGAGTGTTCACGGAATTCATGGAACAGAGAGCCGGGGGACACACAGCGATGGACGGCAAGATGTATCAGCGCGGTCTGCTCGACTGCAAGAAACGCATTGCGGAGCGCATAGCATCGCTGGACTACATCAACGACCCGCTGGCTACCGACAAGCAGCAGGAATTGGAGGCTATGGACATCTCGTGCGACGCCGCCATACTGTTTGCGGAGCGCCATGCAGAGCTGGCAGAGAAGATGGCGGCCGAGACAAAGGATGAGAAGCGCAGGATGGAGCTGCAGAAGATAGCCGACGTGTGCCGCTGGGTTCCCGCACATGCTCCGAGGAATATTCAGGAAGCAATACAGATGTACTGGTTTGTGCATCTGGGCACAGTGACCGAGCTCAACGGCTGGGACTGCATGAATCCCGGACATATCGACCAGCATCTGTGGCCGTTCTACAAGAAGGGTATCGAGGACGGTACGCTGACACGCGAGAAGGCAAAGGAGCTCATCAGCTGCTTCTGGATTAAGTTCAACAACCAGCCGGCACCCCCGAAGGTGGGAGTGACGGCACTGGAGAGCGGTACGTACAACGACTTCACGAATATCAATATAGGAGGTATTGACCGCTATGGAAGGAATGCCGTGAACGAGATATCGTACATGATACTGGAAGTGCAGGAAGAACTGCACGAATTGCAGCCCGGACTCTCGGTACACATTGCGAAGGTGACGCCGGACGATTTCATCCTGGCTGCCACGAAGGTGATACGCCAGGGACACGGATATCCGTCGGTGTTCAACCCCGACACCTACACCAAGGAACTCATGCGCCAGGGCAAGAGCCGCGAGGATGCCAACGAGGGCGGTTGCTCGGGATGCATCGAGGTGGGAGCTTTCGGCAAGGAGGCATATATCCTCACGGGATATCTCAACACGCCCAAGATACTGGAGATAACGCTCAACAACGGTCTCGACCCTGTGAGCGGCAAGAAACTGGGACTGGAGACGGGCGATCCGCGCACTTTCACGTCGTACGAGCAGCTCTATGAGGCATACCACAAGCAGATGCTCTACTTCGTGAACATGAAGCTGTCGGTGAACAACTACATCGAACGTATGTTCTCGCTCTATGCGCCGGCCACGTTCCTCTCGCTCTTCATCGACGACTGCATCGAGAAAGGACAGGACTACTATAGCGGCGGTGCGCGCTACAACACGACATACATACAGTGCACGGGACTGGGCACCACGACAGACTGTCTCTCCACCATCAAGATGCACGTCTTCGACACGGGACGCTACACGATGGACGAGCTTCTCAAGGCCGTTGCCGCCAACTGGGAAGGCGAGGAGAAAATGCGACAGTATATCATCAACCACACACCGTTCTTCGGTAACGACAACGATGAGGCTGATGCCATTGCCGTGAAGGTGTATGACGACCTCGTGGATGCCATCGAAGGGCATCCCAATACCCGAGGGGGCAAGACACAGCTCAATATGCTCTCAACCACCTGTCACAACTATTTCGGTTCGGTGTGCGGAGCCAGCGTGAACGGCCGTATGGCGCACTTTGCCATCTCCGACGGCACATCGCCGGCTCACGGAGCAGACACGCAGGGACCCACGAGTGTGGTGAAGAGTCTTGGAAAACTGGATCAGACGAAGTCGGGCGGCACATTGCTCAACGTGCGTTTCGTACCGGAGATGATGAAGAGCGAGGAGGACCTCAGGAAACTGGGCAGTCTCATCCGCACGTATTTCAATCTGGGCGGACATCACATACAGTTCAATGTGGTGGATACGGAAACACTGCACGACGCACAGAAGCATCCGGAGCGCTACCGCGACCTGTTGGTGCGCGTGGCCGGCTACAGCGACTACTTCAATGATATGACGCCGCAGTTGCAGAACGAGATTATCGCGCGCACGGAGAATGAGGCTTTTTGACGTAAAACGTTTTGCCATACACGACGGTCCGGGAATACGCACTACGCTGTTTATGAAGGGTTGTCCCCTGCATTGCGTGTGGTGTCATAATCCGGAGGGGATAAGCTACGAACCCACGCGGCTCTTCACGGCATCGAAGTGTATCCACTGTGGGGCACATGAGACGGAGGGTGTGGATGCCTGTCCCACTCTCGCTTTGCAGGTGGCCGGCAAGGACTGGACGCTGGAGGAGATACTCAAGACGGTGGAGAAGGAGAGACTGGTGATGGAGGAATCGGGCGGCGGTGTGACGTTGTGCGGCGGCGAACCGCTCATGCATCCGGAGGCTCTCGTCGAGGTGCTGGAGGCACTGGGGAAGAAGGGATTCCACCGCACTGTGGACACTACATTGTATGCTTCGTGGGAGACGGTGGAGCACGTAATGGCTCATGCCGAGCTCTTCATGGTGGACCTCAAACACATGGACTCTGCGCAGCATGAGAAATACACGGGTGTGGGCAACGAACTGATTCTGGAAAATATACAGCGTTTCTCTGCAATGAAGCAGCGTCCGCAGCTGTGGATACGTATTCCGCTCATCGCGGGAGTGAACAACGATGAGGAGAATCTGAAGAAGACAGCAGCCTTTATATCATCGCTGCCGTCGCTGCCGGAGCAGGTGAATCTGCTGCCGTATCACGATGTGGGGAAGGCAAAACACACCCGTATGGGTACGAAATACAATCCGAAGGGCTATGAGATGAGTGTGCCCACAGAGGAGCAGCTCGCTCAGGCTCAGGAAATATTCAGCAGACATGGCATCTCAACAATCATCGGCGGATAGGCTGGCGCTGTTGCGCTCCTGGATGAAGGAGCAGGGACGGCAGGTCATCGTGGTTCCTACGGAGGATCCGCACGGTTCGGAATATGTGCCGGCCCACTGGAAGACAAGGGAGTGGCTCACGGGTTTCACGGGGAGTGCGGGTACGGCGGTGGTGACTCAGGATGAGGCCTGCCTCTGGACGGATTCGCGCTACTGGCTCGCAGCAGAGGAGCAGTTGGAGGGAAGCGGTTTTTCTCTGAAGAAAGACCTCGTGGACGAAACAATAGGGGAATGGCTGCAGCAACGCAGACTCACGGCGCAATACCTCACGGAGAAGGAAATAGACGCCCTGTGGGAAGAGCGCCCGGCTTTGCCGCTGTCGCAGATAGAACTTGTGCCGCTGGAGCTGGCGGGAGAGAGTGCGGAGAACAAACTTTTGCGTCTGCTCTCGTGGATGAAGGAGAACAGTCGGCAGGAATGCCTCGTATCGTCGCTGGCGGAGATAGGATGGCTGCTCAATATGAGAGGTGACGATATTCCCTACACACCAGTTTTTGTGAGTTATCTCCTTGTGAGAGAGAGCGGTGCTCATGTGCTCTATGTGAGCGATAAGCAGGTGAATCCCGAAGTGGAGGCTTACCTGAAAGGGCTTGGTATTTCGGTGAAGCCTTACGAACAGGCGCCGGCGCATCTCAAGGGCGAGACACCGATTCCGTATTGGAGGGCTGTGAAGAATGACACGGAGCAGAAGGGCTATCGCGAAGCACATATCAGGGACGGCATTGCGATGGTGAGATTCTTGCGTATGATAGACGAGGCGGATGTCACGCAGTGGACGGAGATATCTGCCGACAGGATGCTGACAGCACTCAGGGCGGAGCAACTGGGTTTCCGGGGTCTTTCTTTTGAGACAATCAGTGCCTACGGTGCTCACGGGGCGGTGGTACACTATGAACCCACTCCCGAGACAGACATTCCGCTTGCACCGCGCAGTTTCCTGCTTCTTGACAGCGGAGGACACTACGACTGTGGCAGTACGGACATCACGCGCACCATACCTCTCGGACCTCTTACGGAAGAGGAGTGTCGCGTGTACACCCTCGTGCTGAAGGGGCATCTGCAACTCCAGAATGCAGTTTTCCCGGAAGGAACGTGCGGCTTGCAGCTCGACACACTGGCACGAATGGCAATGTGGCGAGAGGGTCACGACTACGGTCACGGCACGGGACACGGGGTGGGGCACAGGCTGGAGATACACGAGGGGCCTTGCCAATTCCGCAAGAATGTGCGCCCCGACACCGTGGCCCCTCTTCATGCAGGACAGACGATGACAGACGAACCTGGTATTTATCTTGCCGGGCGTTTCGGTGTGCGCCACGAGAACACAATGCTCATACGTCCCGCAGAGGTGGAGGCATATCCCGGAGGGCAGGGAGGACGGTTCCTGTGCTTCGAACCTTTGACGATGTGTCCTTACGACAAGCGTCCCATAGTGAAGGAACTTCTTATGCCAGAGGAAATATCCTGGCTCAATGCATATCATGAGAAGGTGCGGGAGACGCTCCTTCCACGACTCACAGATTCTGACGACCGCGCATGGCTAATATCCGCCACATCAGTTCTATAGAAGACGGGAATATCGCTGTGTATTCACGTCTCACGGAGGCGCAGCTTCGTAACGAGTTGCACCCGGGACGGGGACTTTTTATTGCAGAAAGTCCCAAGGTGATACGCGTGGCGATGGAAGCGGGCTACGTGCCTGAGAGCATACTGTGCGAGGAACGTCATATAGAGGGCGATGCAAAGGATATTATCGGGCGTCTGAATGATGTCACGGTGTATACCGGTTCGCGCGAACTTTTGGCAAAACTCACGGGCTATACTCTCACGCGCGGTGTGTTGGCTGCAATGCGCCGTCCGTCGCTGCCGTCAGTGCGTGAAGTGTGTGAGAAGGCACATCGCCTGTGCATAATAGATGCGGTGTGCGATTCTACCAATGTGGGTGCAATCTTCCGCAGTGCTGCGGCTCTGGGGATGGACGGTGTTCTGCTTACACACGATTCATGTGATCCTCTCAACCGACGTGCAGTGCGGGTGTCGATGGGAACGGTATTTCTGGTGCCCTGGACTTGGATAGATGATATAGAGGAAGTGCATGACTACGGATTCAAAACCGCTGCGATGGCGCTGACGGACGAAAGCGTTTCGCTCGACAGTCCTGTGCTACGTGATGTGGAACGCATTGCTCTTATCATGGGTACGGAGGGTGACGGTTTGCCCAGGAGTGTGATATCTTCCGCAGACTACACGGTGCGTATTCCGATGCACCACGGAGTGGATTCGTTGAATGTCGCTGCAGCATCTGCTGTGGCTTTTTGGGAACTGAGAAAGAAATGACGCTGTCTGTAATCATACCATCGCGCGACATGCCATGTTATCCATTGGTGGAAGAACTTCATCGACAGCTCACTTCAAGTAAAGTGGATGATTGGGAGATTATTGTAGCAGACGATGGCAGCGATAGTATAGAGGCTAAATATAGTTTTGATAAAGCACGTCAGTTGCCTTGCGTGCGCTGGGAAGTTTTGTCTAAAAGTCGCAACCGTGGGGAAATGCGTAATCGACTTCCAGGTCTGGCTCGCTATGAGTGGTTGCTGGAGATTAACAGCAATGTGATGCCTGTTTCCAAGGATTTTATTTCCTCTTATGTTGTGGAGATACAGAAGAACGTAGATGTGGTGTGTGGTGGAGTGACATCGATGTATATTGCTGGAAATCTCAGGGCGATGGATGAGAGCGATTATGCTAAACGCCATAGTAGTGAGGAACGTAATTCTAATCCCTTTCTTTCTTTTCGTAACACTAATGTTTTGGCAAGGAAGGATGTATATTCCAAAGTGCGCTATGATGAGAGTATCAGAGAATATGGTTACGAGGATCTGGCCTTTGGTGCTGTATTGAAACGGGCGGGCATGATTGTGCACTATATAGATAATCCGGTGAAATATGTTCTTGATGAGAGCAATGCAACATATGTAGAGAAGACAGAGACCGCTCTGCATACACTGAGCCGTCTGTCTGCTGAGCAACAATCGCTCTCCGTTTTACATCGTTGGGCAGAGACGTTGAGATGTTGCGGACTATCCGGGGTCGTTGTATTGTGGCACTATTTGTTTTCAACGATTGAGCGCAAGAGTCTTTGTGGGCATCATCCGCGACTTTGGGTGTTTAGAATTTATAAATTGGGTTACTATCTCTCGCTCACATGAAGTTGCTATATGTCATAGAACACCTGTCGGTGAAGGGTGGGTTGGAGCGCATCCTCACGTCGAAGATAAATGCTTTGGCGGAGCGAGGGCACGAGGTGGTGCTGCTGACAGTTTGGAAGGAAAATAAAGCGATGGCTTTTCCAATAGATGACAGAGTAAGGCACTATTGTCTGGATATAAACTGTCCTGACAATTTGTTTGCATATCCGCTGACGTTGGTTCGGGTGCTTCGCCGCTTTAACCATATAGTGAAAACAATACACCCGGATGTTACTGTCCTTTTTCGTGCGATGGGAGCGTGGATAGCAGGATGGACATCGTGGAAGGGACGTATGATTTTCGAGTCACACGGTGCGCGCTGGAGTAATAATCATCTTTGGTTGTATCCCCGTATGGAACGCCGCGTGGAAAGCGTTGTATGTCTCACTAAGGGGGATGCGCAAGAATATAAGAGGGCACATCGTGTGGAGGTTATTCCCAATTTCACAGATATTATTCCTGCCGGAGAACCGGATTACAATGCCCGCCACGTTATCTTTGTGGGCAGGAGATGCCCGGAGAAGAATATAGAGCGGTTGGAGCGTCTGTGGGCTCGTATACGATATACACATCCGGATTGGACGCTGGATTGTCACAATGCTACCGAGGATATGCCTTCGGCCTATAGACAAGCCAGTATTCAGGTGATGACATCTCGCAGCGAGGGATTCCCGATGAGTTTGATAGAAGGTCAGAAGTGCGGTTTGCCATGTGTGGCTTTCGATTGCAAATACGGTCCGGAAGATATCATAGTAGACGGGAAGACGGGTTATTTGATACCTTATTCAGATGATGAGGCTTTCATCAAATGTCTCACACGTTTAATGGACGATGAATCTCTACGACGTTGTATGGGACAAGAAGCAGCGCATCTTTCGTGCCGTTTCGATAAAGAGAAAATAATAGACGAATGGGAACACTTTCTGTCATAATACCGGTTTATCGCGTTGAGAGCACGCTGAACCGTTGTCTGGAGAGTGTGACTCGTCAGACTTTTCGCGACTTGGATATTATCCTTGTGGATGACGGCAGTCCTGATATCTGTCCTGCACTTTGTGACGAATGGGCCGAAAGAGACTGCAGAATCAAGGTGATTCATCAGGAGAACGCTGGATTGTCTTCTGCTCGTAACGCGGGATTGACGGCAGTGACGGGAGAGTGGGTGACCTTTGTCGACAGTGATGATTATATCGATGAGACCACTTATGAGGCTGTGTTCCGTTTTCTGGGCGATGTGTCGGATTCCAACCGGATAGATATGGTGGAGTTTCCCGTAGAATACGGAGGGAAACGTATAAAGGATCCAGCGCCAACAGGCATCTCACGACTGAATGGCAGAGTGGGTGAGTATTGGCTTACTCATCGTCAGTGGGAACGTTGTGCAGTGTGGAACAAAGTTTTTCGTCGCACTTTGTTTGAGGGACTCAGATTTCCGGAAGGAAAGAATTATGAAGACATTTATCTTTTGCCATCGCTGATGATGAAAATGCGTTCAGTGGCAACAATCCCCTATGGACGCTATCACTATATGCCAAATTCGGAGGGTATATGTCGCACGCCGTCCGTTGACAGTATGACATTAGCAATCAGTAATCATCTCCGGGCAGCTCGTATATTAGGGATTGAACTAGATGACGCATGGTATATGGCTCTTGTCAATATGCATATCACGTTGTGGCGAGTTGGTGGAAGAGAAGCGTTGCTTCCTTCGCGCAGAGTGAATCCCTTCCGCCTTACTGGGTGGCGAGTGATGGTGAAAGCTGTTGTACTGGATATCTTAGGATTAAGAAACCTGTTGCATTTATGGCGATGAGGATACTGCTTCTTGGCGAATACAGTAACGTGCACGCGACGTTGGCTCAGGGACTGCGGTTTTTAGGTCACGAGGTGTGTGTGGTTTCCGACGGCGACGGGTGGAAGGATTATCCCCGTGATATAGACCTTCATCGCGAACAGGGTTTCTTTGCACGTCTTTCTTTTTTGTGGCGACTTGTGAAGGCATTACCCAGAATGTGCGGATATGATGTAGTACAAATTATCAATCCTGTGTTCCTTCCTCTGAAGGCAGAACGTATGATGTCTATATACCGTTATCTGCGTCGCTATAACGGCAAGATGATAATGGGCGCTCACGGTTTGGATTATTACTGGGCGAGCGTGAATCACGACGTGCGTCCGATGCGCTATAGCGATTTTAATATAGGAGATGCTCCGCGCACAGATGCTGTGGCGATGAGCGACTATAATACGTGGGTAGGTACGGCACATGAAACGCTTACCCGTCAGATAGCTCATGATGCAGATGCAATCGTTGCCGGTCTTTATGAGTATTATATCACTTATCAGATTGCCGAACGGGGAACCTTTGTTCCAAAGACGACCTATATACCTCTTCCGGTAAAGATCTCCGTGCAACAGCCATTGCGTCAGAAATCGGACAAGTTGCGTATGTTCCTGGGAATAAGCAAAGGGCGTTCGGCATACAAGGGAACGGATATTATGCTTTCTGCCGCCCGCGAGATAGAGGAAAAATATCCAGGTAGAGTAATATTACGTGTTGTAGAGGGATTGCCTTTTACGGAATATCAGCGGGCAATGGATGACAGCGATGTGCTCATTGACCAGCTTTACGGTTACACTCCGGCGATGAATGCCTTACTCGCGATGTCGAAAGGTATCATCGTGGTCGGTGGGGGAGAACCGGAGCACTATGATTTTCTTGGGGAGAAATCACTGCGTCCCATAGTTAATGTGGAACCGACAAGAGAGAGTGTCTACAAGGCACTGGAACACCTTGTGCTTCATCCCGAAAAGATAGAATCCATGCAACGGCAGTCGGTAGAATACGTCCGTCATCACCATGACTATATCACTGTTGCCCGACAGTACGATAAACTGTATAAGGACTTATTGGCCTAAATTGTAAGGGCAACGGTGAGACCGAGCAGGAGAGCCATTATCAGCAGGTAGAATGCGGTCTTGGATTCCATGCGGAAATTATAGCGTATACCGTATGTTGTAAGTAAGATGATGGCATCGGCAATGCCGGAGGCCGACAATGCAATGCCACAACCCAAGAGTCCGTACCATTTATATCCCAACCAGATGAAAAGACCGGCAAGGAGATTGGATATCACCTCCATGACGAGGTAGATGACACTTTCCCCGCGGGCAAGAGAGAGATATGCCAGCGGGAGGTTTATGGAGCGAAGATAGACAAAGAATACTCCCATTGTGGCCATAGGAGTTGCGAGTAGGAAATCCGAAGAAAACAGTAGGCGGATGAGCCACGGCATGAAGACGGTCATCAGGCAGAGGAGCGGTCCCACTATCAGGCAACATACTTGTATTTGTTGATTGACGGCATAATTGCGGTTCTCAAGGCTGCTGTTGATGGCAGAGAGGCGAGGGAAGTAGTCGTTCTCCAATGCTACGAAGGCAACGCCTGCATAAGTAAGAATCATACTGTAGGCGGCTTTGTAGAGACCGATTTCACTTTCTGTTGAAAGTATGTGATAGACGAAACTGGTACAGAGAGCAGTTGTGATGGATGCCAACATGTAAGGCACTCCGAGATATATAAGAGGGAGCCCTTTACGGAAAACAGTAAGTTGGGTTGGGCGCACCTTATACGGGAATAACCGCAAGGAATAGTATGCGTGCACACCAACAACCATCCATCCGCATATTACAAGCGAAATGGCAACACCACGCACACCCCAAAGCCAGAAGAATGGTGCTGTGCATAATATTGTACCGAAAGCAGCGAGAGTTTCTACAGTGGCAACACTCTTGAGTTGGCGTGTGCCTTTAAGAATTGCGCATTCGGCAGCCTCCATAGGTAAACTCATCACGTAAAGACTCAAGAGCATAATCTCGAGCAGATGACTTTGACCGGTTTTTGAAAAGAAATACCTATCCAGAAGCCAAGCTCCGCCCAGACACAGCAAACCACCGAGAATGGAAGCTGCAAAGGCCCACGTACGGATAATCATGACAAGATTGGACACAGACTGTTGGTCTTCGTTCTCGTATGCTTCTGCCAGATTCCGTGTACTGCTGAACGGAACGCCCATATTGGTGGCAGAATAGATGATTTCTCCGATGTTCTGGAATACAGCATTCAACCCCATACCTGCAGAGCCGAGAAGGATGGCTGCAAGTTTGTTGCGTATGAGACTGGCGAGGGCCTTTATAGCCTGCACTCCGCCAAAGACACCTGTGTACTTGAGTACGTAAGAAAGTGAAACGCGACTAGCCAAGAGCGCTGATGTTTAAGGGATTGTCAATCTTGCGTCCCTCGCTGGTATAGACATATTCTAGTCGCTCCTTGTATATCTGCTCTACCTTCGGACGAACGAGTTTCATGGTGGAATTTATCATGTGATTCTGTTCCGAGAAAGGTTCACTGAGAACAGCAAATGTGCCTGGCAGCCAACGTTCGGGGAACTGACCATAGAAGGCACCGCCTTTTAAGAACTGTCGTATCTCCTTGTCTATTTCCTGAAGGGCATCGCGGCGTCCTTGCTCTGTAGTGAGATCGAAGCCCATCTTCTTTAGTTTGTCCTTAGCAGGGACAATAAGGGCTGAGGTGATAGGACTCTGGTTGTTGTAAAGCATTATCTGTTCTATGGCTTCGCAGTGCTGCACCAACGACTCTTCGATGCCCTCAGGAGAATATTTCTCACCGTCGGAGGAGATGAGCAGGCTCTTGAAACGCCCCTTGACATAGAGAAGTCCCTCGTGGGACATATATCCGAGGTCGCCGGTATAGAGCCATCCGTCTTTTATTGTGTCAGCAGTAGCTTCGGGATTCTTCCAATATCCGGCCATCACATTCTCTCCCTTTACCACTATTTCGCCCATTTCTCCCTGTGGTAGTATCTTGCCGTTGCTGTCGCAGATGCGCACCTCAATAGGTTCTACGAGTCGACCGGAAGAGCCGAAACGATAGCAGTAACTGGTGTTGGTGGATATCACAGGAGTGGCCTCGGAGAGTCCGTATCCTTGGAACATCGGCAGTCCTATTCCGATATAGAAGTGTTGCAGGTCTTTGTCGAGCAGAGCTCCACCGCCTACGAAGAAACGCATATTCCCTCCGAAACCGGCTCGCACCTTATTGAAAAGAATTTGATCAAACAGCCAGACGAGGGGGCGCAGCAGCCATCTCAGTCCCTTCCAGTCGAGGTTGCTCTCGCCGAAGTAGCATTGGCGCACAGTCTTGCCCCATTCGAAGAGTCTTACGGCAGTCTTTCCCTGTTTCTGTATACCACCCTCGATGTTCTTCTTGAAACTCTTAGCCAAAGCGGGTACGGAGAGTATGAAGTCGGGAGCAATCTCCTTGATGTTTACGGGTATATTTTTCAGCGTTTCCATCGGTGTGCGTCCTACTTGTACGGTGGCGCAGGAAGCACCGCGCTCCATCATGCAATAAAAACCGCAAACATGGGCGAAACAATGGTCAAGCGGCAGAATGATGAGTGTGCGCCATTTGTCATCGATGTGAATACGCGAGAGACATTGTTCCACATTCGCCGTGTAGTTGCGGTGTGTGAGACATACGCCTTTAGGATCCGCGGTGGTGCCGCTGGTGTAGGTGATGGTGGCCAGAGTGTCGTTCTCTATTGCGCGACCCACGGAGAGGAACTTCTCAAGGCCGTTATTTTCAATGAAGTCGTCGCCCTTATGCATCACATCACCCACGAAAACCTCTTTTGGTTCGTATTCAACCTGTTTATCCAGTACGATGACACGCTCCACCTTGGGCAATTTTGCGATTATACCGCGTATCTTGCGCAGTTGGTTGCCACTTACGATGATATAGCGGCATTCGCTGTGCTCCAGACGGAACAACAGGTCGCCAGCCTCCTCAAGTTTTATGGAGAGGGGCACATTCACCGCGCCGGCATAGAACATTGCCAGTTCGGATATGATCCACAAATTGCGCCCTTCGGACAGCAGCGCCATGTTGTCGTGAGGCTTCACGCCGAGAGCCTGCAGTCCTGCGCCCAGGCGGTAAACCTCGCACTGCGTTTCCCTGTATGTGATTCGAGTCCACTCTTTACCTATTTTCTCCAAGAGAAATGTGTTGTCTGGGAAGGTGGATACTGAATGCTCGAAGGCATCTATTATGGTTTTCTTCATATGTCGAGGTACGAATCTTTGAATCCGAGGAAGTAGAGCACGCCGTCAAGACCGATGGTGTTGATGCTTTGTTTTGCGTCGGCTACAACTCGTGGCTTTGCGTGGAAGGCGATGCCCAAACCAGCAAGGGAGAGCATCGGCAGGTCGTTAGCGCCGTCGCCCACAGCAATGGTTTGTGCCAAATCCACTTTTTCCACCTGGGCGATGAGGCGAAGGAGTTCTGCCTTGCGCGTGCCGTCAACGATGTCGCCTACGTAGCGTCCCGTGAGTTTACCGTCTTCTCCCACTTCCAGCTCATTGGCATATACGTAGTCGATGCCGAGCTTCTTTTGCAGATATTCGCCGAAAAAGGTAAATCCACCGGAAAGTATGGCAATCTTGTAACCGTATTTCTTGAGCACAGCCATTAGTCGTTCTGCGCCTTCCGTTATGGGCAGATGTTCTGCGATATCCTGCATGACGGACACATCCAGTCCCTTGAGTAGTGCCACGCGCTCGGTGAACGATTCCTTGAAATCAATCTCGCCTCGCATGGCTCTCTCTGTGATGGCTGCCACCTTTTCACCCACACCGTGACGTGCTGCCAGTTCATCGATACATTCTGCCTGAATCAGCGTGGAATCCATATCAAAGCATATGAGTCGGCGCATGCGTCGATACATGTTGTCCTGCTGGAACGAGCAGTCCATAGCCATCTTGCTACTCATCTTGAGCAGTTCGCGCTGCATCTCGCCGCGGTCTCGCGGGGTGCCTCGCAGGGAGAACTCGATGCAAGCCTTGTTGCGCGTGGCGTTCGGGTCCTCCGCGTTTTCGTCAAGTGGCGGACGGCCGGTGAGTCGGCGTATGGAGTCAATGTTAAGATCTTGTGCTGCAATCACCTTTGTCACGGCCTCTATCTGGCGTGCCTCGAGGCGTCTGCCCAGCACGGTGAGTATGTAACGGTTTTTGCCCTGGCGTCCCACCCAAGCGTTGTAGTCGTCGTCGGAGACAGGGAAGAAACGCACGTTGACACCCAATTCTGCAGTCTTGAACAGCACGTTCTTCATCAAGGGACCGCTGTTCTGTTCATCCACGCGAATGAGAAGTCCGAGGGATAGCGTCTTATGGATGTCGGCTTGTCCGATATCCATGATGTCGGCATCGTATTGGGCAAGTATGCCCATGATGCTTGCGGTGAGTCCCGGACGGTCTTCACCAGTGATTCGGATGAGAATGAGTTCCTGAGCCATGATGTGTGGTTTTATTTTGGCGGCAAAGATACGAAAAAAAAATGAAATAGCAATCTTTTTGCAGTCCGTTGATGCCGAACATCTCTTCTTTGGTAAAATTGTGCTTATCTCCGTAAACAAGTACCGAAGAGATAGGACTCTTGTGTGAGTCCGATGTCACTTTTCTACTTCACTTTGTTGGCACGGAGGCGAACGATACGGATGCCGGTTTGTGTGGGATGCTGGTGCATGTAGTTGAAGAGAGTGAGAGGTTCCACCACCACTTTCTTGCGTATCTGCGAAGCATTGAGAAGATGCAGTTTCCCATCGCGTCCCCACACAGCAATACCGAGGTGGGAGCAGTCGAGACCTTCCTTTGAGGTGGTGATGACAAGGATGTCGCCGCTCTCGATGAATCCGAGTGTTTTTGCATCTTTGCCCACTTCGCTCTTGGGCAGATAGTACACCGTATGATTGCTGCTCGTCTTTTCGTGCTCGCTGATGAGACGCTGCGCTGCGCGGTCGTCCTTCAGCATGGGATATGCATTCACGTGGCGAGACATATAATTAAGGTGCAGCGTCATTGGGAGAGCGTTCGCTGTGGGACGAATCTCCTGCACAAGTCCCATCTGTGCATTACTCTCTATCCACCATTGGAAGTAATGGTTTCGGGAGGCGTAACCGTCAATCTGTCCAAGATGATAACGTATGCGTTGGAGGTTTTTTTTGAAGTCAGCGAACGATGTGGAACCCTCGCGGGTGGTGAGAGTGAGGGCGGAGACGGTTTCAACGAAAGTGGTGCAATCCATTGCGCGGAGGTTGACAACGAGTTGCTCCGTGGGATTTATTTCGAGAGTCTTTGCCTTGTAGGGAGTGCCGATAAACTCCTTTCCGTACCACAACATGAGGTTTGCATCCTTCTCGAGGGCGCATCCCCGCTGTAGCAGGTCTACGACACGTAAAGAGTCGCTCTCTGCATTAGCTATGCACCAGGGCATAACCGACAAGACGATCATAACGACCGCCCTGCTCGCGGTAGTAAAGGAGGATTTGATATTCATTCTCTGTCTGGTAGAAACTTCCCATCGTGCGACTCGTACTACCGTTGCTTTGTATATATTCGTAATTGTAGTAGCCCTGCTTCATAAGAACCGCTTTCTCGTAGATACCAAGTTGGTCATCATAGTCCATGCGGTATTGTTCGCTTTTTTCTCCTTGCGTCCATTGACCGGAGACATAAACATCACCGGAGTTAGTCAGTGGAGTGGTCTTGAGTATGAAGTGGACAATAACATATTCAGCCATAATATCATTGTCCTCGTCCCAGTTACGACGGATGACGAAGGCCCCGTTCTGATCCTCATCGCTAATATAAGCGCGGGCGGGGCGGTCTTCATTGAGAGTGATGTGCCACCAGGGGTCGTACCAGCGTATGTAGTCGATACCAAGTCCGGGTTTGTGAACGTCGAGCAGTTCGAATTTGTGGAACTCGTTGCCGGCCTCAAAGATGAGACCTCGATGATGACTGAACTCTATTCCCGTGGCTTTCCTGATATTCGGGTAGATGCCCTCTACGCGTTCATTCCAATGACGATTCTGAATCACACGCATGTAGAGCTGCTCGTCAACATCCACTACGCGCACTCCATTATAGTTCACACCGATGGTAAGTTGATGGTGGTTCTTCTGGAAGTCGATGTCCGTATTGGAGGAACAACCGACGGAAATGGGCATCACCTTGTCTACCACACAAAACTGTACCTCGACTATACACTCGTCGTCTTCACATATTTCCAGTTTGTAGTTGCCGGAAAGGCGCGGTCGGACATCCTTATTAGGTATGGAAAGCTGGTAGTGGGTGTAGAGTTGCGAAGTATTGAAACTAGTGCGGTAATCTTCCACGGGCAGGTTGTTTACGCCCGAGAGCCAGTCGCTCTCAAAGAGCTCTGTCGAGGGTTCCCAAATTTTGTCGCAATGCTGGAGACGGTAGGTGTAACGGTGGTAGGTATGGGACAACTGGTCCCAGCCGATATTCAGTACAGAGTTACCGTTGAGGGATATGACGGGCGGCAGAGTTATGTCGTCGTTCACCTTCACCTGCAACGTGCGTATACTCTCGTCCATTATTGTGTGGTGCTGGGCGAGAAGCGACAGGGAATTGAAGACCCAGAGGGCTGTTAGCAAAGTCCTAATTCGTGCCATTCACGCGCTATTGCCCTGCAGTCGGCGGTTGCCTTATCGAGTTCTACCTCGTATTCGTCGCAGAGGGCTTTCGCCATATCCTCCACGGAAAACTCTTTGCCGACAACGGCTTTCCAGATTGTGGCAGCGCTCTCGTTGAGGGCAATCAAGGTGGAGAAGTTGATGTTCTCTTCTCCGTAGGCGATGATTACATTCTCGCCGCAAATCTCTCGCAGTTCAAATCCGTCTTTTATTTTCATATCAGATGTAGTTTGCGTAATAAACTGTATAATTTCAACAAGGGATAGCGCAGAGGAAGCAGTTTTCTCCACAGTTTCACGGCTCGGCGTGTCGTCTTGCTGGTGGCCGAGAAGGAAAGGCTGGGATGGAGATAGCGGGTTACGATGCCGCAGATGTCTTCCGTGCGGCAGGTCTCCGTGCCTTTGATGTTGCCGTCACCCATGAGTGTCACAGCGTTGCCGTTGATGTCAATGATGCGATGCAGCACATAGGTGTTTTCCCGGATTTCAGCCAATACGGCATCGCCGGGTGCGAGCGGGGCAGTTATAGGGGCGAGTATCACGCGGTCTCTCTTGTCCTCAAGGAAAGGCCGCATGCTACGTCCCTTCACGGAAATGGTGCA
>JAEEGG010002275.1_pt1 | contig 49969 bp, 41 predicted proteins | sample 9134161 | NCBI WGS metagenome assembly JAEEGG01 (sample SAMN16246543, study PRJNA631951) | gut metagenome | biome: gut microbiome; feature: rumen; material: CR-attached | host: Bos | place: Iran: Karaj | collected 2018-10
CCATCTGTCTGGGCGTGAACTTCCTGCTGCTTATTACAAAATGTACGCGTACGGTGAACATCGACCTGTGGAACTACTGGCACTTCGCCTTCATCGGTGCTGTGGCCTATTTCGTGATGGACCAGAGCCTGGCATGGGGTTATTTCGCTGCTATCGTGTGCTACATCATCACGCTGGTGATGGCTGACCTGACGGCCGACAAGTTCCAGAGTTACTACGACGATATGGACGGTATCTCCATCCCGCAGCCTTTCTGTCAGAGCTTTACGGCATTCGCCATCGGTATCAACTGGCTGCTCGACAGGATTCCAGGTTTCTCGAAGCTCGACATCGACGCTGAGGGATTGAAGAAGAAGTTCGGCGTGCTGGGTGAGCCGATTGTGCTGGGTGTGATCGTAGGTGCGCTGATAGGTGCCGTGGCTCAGCTGGATATCAAGAAGGTGCTGTTCCTGGGTGTGACGATGGGTGCCGTGATGGAGCTGATACCGCGTATCACAAAGCTCTTCATCGACGGTCTGAAACCGATTGCTGAGAAGACGCAGGAGGTGGTGCAGAAGAAATGGGCTGGCAAGAAGGTGTATATCGGTATGTCGCCCGCACTGGTGATCGGTCATCCCACAACGCTGGTGGCATCGCTGATCCTGATTCCTCTGGCCTTGCTGATGGCTGTGGCACTGCCTGGCAATGAGTTCCTGCCGCTGGCATCGCTCGCTGGTATGTTCTATGTGTTCGTGATGGTGCTGCCGTATACGAAGGGTAATGTGATCAAGACGCTGATCGTGGGTATCGTGGCTGTGGGCATCGGTCTGTGGTTCGTCACTGATATGGCGCCTGCTTTTTCACAGGCTGCCCAGACGGTGTATGCCCAGACGCAGGATCCTGCTGCGAAGATTCCGGAGGGATTCCAGGCTGGTGCCCTCGATTTCGCCAGCTCGCTCTTCGGCTGGGTGATCTATAAGTGCGTGAATAACCTTGCCTACATCGGTGCTGCCGTGTTGTCGGTCATCACCATCGGAATGGTGTTCATCAACCGCAAGCGCATCGTTGCTGAAGAGAAAGCGAACAGTGAACAGGGAATAGTCAAAAGTGAATAGTGAATAATTAAGACGATAGAAAAATGAAAAGAACAATTTTATGTTTAATGCTTATGAGTAGCTTAACCAGTGGCTTCGGCCAGCAGAAGGTGAATTTCCAGACGGCCTGTCATCCTGAGGACGTGAAGCACTACGACACGAAGACCCTGCGTGAGCGCTTCGTGATGGAAAAGGTGATGGTGGCCGATGAGATCAACCTGACTTACTCGCACTACGACCGCTTTATCTTTGGTGGCGCGATGCCTGTGAACAAAACCCTGAAACTGGAGAACTTCCTCGAACTGGGTCTCGACGTAGACCCCGGTATCAAGGAGAAGTATTTCCTCTACAACCGTGAGCTCGGCGTGGTGAACTGCGGCCAGGGCGACGGTGTGGTGATTGTCGACGGTAAGGAGTATGCCCTCTCTCCGAAGGAGGCACTTTACATCGGTCGAGGCCACATCGCCAAGGACAAGGACGTGAACAAAGAGGTGCTCTTCCGTTCGAAAGATCCACAGAAGCCTGCGAAGTTCTATCTGAACTCGGCTACTGCCCATCAGCACTACAAGACCCAGTGGATTACCCTCGACGGTCGTAAGGGCTCGCTGAAGGCTGCCGTCTGGGGGCCCGTAGGTTCGCTGGAGGAGTGCAACAACCGCACTGTTTACAAACTCATCGTAAATGACGTATTGGAGGAGGGCCCCTGCCAGCTGCAGCTCGGTCTGACACAGCTGAATCCGGGTGCTGCCTGGAACACGATGCCTCCTCACACCCACGGCCGCCGCATCGAGGCCTACTATTATTTCAACCTTCCTCAGGAACAGACCATCGCCCACATCATGGGTGAACCGCAGGAGAGCCGCGTGGTATGGCTGCACAACGAACAGGCCATCATGTCGCCTGAGTGGTCGATGCATGCTGCTGCCGGTACTTACTATTACACCTTCATCTGGGGTATGGCCGGAGAGAACCTCTACTACAACGACAAGGACAACATTCCCGTGATTGATATTAAATAAAGTATATTATGACTCCTGTACAAACATCGAAAATGTCCAACTTCCGTTGGGTCATCTGTGCGTTGCTGTTCCTGGCAACCACCATCAACTACATGGACCGTCAGGTTCTGTCACTTACCTGGAAGGACTTTATCGCCCCCGATTTCCACTGGACCGACAGCGATTATGGTACTATCACGGGTTATTTCTCGCTTTTCTATGCCATTGCCAACCTCTTCGCCGGAAAGTTCATCGACTGGATGGGCACGAAGAAGGGTTATCTCATCGCTATCTTCGTATGGAGTGTGGGCGCCTGCCTGCATGCTGCCTGCGGATGGACGGCCATCGGACTGGCTGGTGGCAGTATCACAGCCCTGACTACGATTTCTGTATGGCTCTTCCTCGCCTGTCGCCTGATTCTCGCTGTCGGTGAGGCTGGTAACTTCCCCGCAGCCATCAAGGCTACAGCTGAGTATTTCCCCAAGAAGGACCGTGCCTTCTCAACCTCTATCTTCAACAGCGGTGCCTCTGTGGGTGCGCTTGCCGCTCCTGCTACCATTCCCCTGCTGGCTCGTGCCTGGGGTTGGGAGATGGCGTTCATCATCATCGGTGCCCTCGGTTTCATATGGATGGGTCTCTGGTCCTGGCTATACGACAAACCCCGTAACAACAAGTTTGTCAACCAGACGGAGCTCAACTACATTGAGCAGGACAACGATATTGCAGAAGTGCAGGATCGTGAGCAGGTGAAGGAGGAGAAGGTGATTCCTTTCTTCGAGTGCTTCACTTATAAGCAGACCTGGGCCTTCCTCGTGGGTAAGTTCATGACCGATGGCGTGTGGTGGTTCTTCCTGTTCTGGGCACCTGCCTATTTCAGCGACCAGTATGGTTATACTTCTGATTCTACCATGGGTATCATGCTCATCTTCACGCTCTATGCCATCGTGACGATTGTTTCCATTGGCGGCGGCTATCTGCCTACCTACTTTGTGGAGAAACAGGGCATGAACCCTTATCTGGGTCGTATGCGTGCGATGCTGATCTTTGCCTGCTTCCCGTTGTTGGGACTTCTGGCCCAGCCGCTTGGCGCCTATAGTGCCTGGTGGCCTGCTATACTGATTGGTCTGCTGGGTGCTGGCCATCAGGCTTGGAGTGCCAATCTGTTCTCGACCATCGGTGACATGTTCCCAAAGTCTACCATCGGTACGATCGTAGGTTTGGGCACGATGGCTGGTGGTATCGGCTCGATGAGCATCAACCTCGGTTCTGGTAAGTTCTTCGACTGGGCAGCAGAACTATCTATTGAGAAGGTCGGTGTGGAAAATGCCTTTACTTTCTTCGGCTTCGACGGTAAGCCCGCTGCCTATATGGTGGTGTTCTGTATCTGCGCTGTGGCTTACCTCATCGGCTGGTGCATCATGAAGGCATTGGTACCGAAGTACAAACCAATCGAGGTTTAGTTAAGAGTGAAGAACTAAGAGTTAAGAGTTATGATTACCATGCTGCGGACAATTCTCGTCCTGAAGGTAATCATAACTCTTAATTTTTCACTCTTAATTCTTAGTTCATATTTTTAATCGTAGAACCCCATTCTTCTGGCATAGGGTATGAACTGCTGACGGATGAGGGTTTCGAGGAGTTCCTTTGACATCGCCTCGTTGTCCTTGCGGGTATAGCGGATATCGGTAAAGACCTGCGCCAGCGTTTCCTTATGGTTGATGCGGACGAAGTGCTGGTTCTCGGGCAGGTGCTCCTTCTCGTAATAGTATTTGTCGATGTCCATACCCATATAGTCGTTGTATCGCTCCTGATGGACGAAGCTCTCGAGTGGCAGACGGTCGGAGAGCTCAGGCTCTTCATCAGGCCAGCCTACGGTGAGTGTGGCAACGGGCATCACAAGCTTTGGCAGGTGGAGGGTATCGATGATCTGCTGAGGCTGATAGACGGTGGTGCCCAGATAGCAATAGCCCAGACCTTCCTCGTCCATGAGGTTGCAGAGCGTCTGTGTGTAGAGCAGGGCATCGGTCGCTGCGTTGATAAACGACAGGAAATTGTCGTAGCCGGGATCTGCCTTCCGACATTTTGCCCAGAAACTGGTGCGGTTGAAGTCGGCACAGATGGTGAGTACCACAGGTGCCTCCTTTACCATCGGTTGGTTGAAATGGGCAGGCGACAATTGCTCTTTCATCTCCTTAGAACGGGTGACGATGACGCTGTAGAGTTGCAGGTTGCCCATCGTCTGGGTACGTGAAGCCTCTGTCAACAGACGGTTCAGCAGTTCGTCGCTGACCTCCTGGCTGCTGTATTTGCGGATGGTTCTGCGTGTCAGTAAATTCTTCATAATGATCGAATGCTTGTTATGATTCTGGTTGCAAAGGTAGTGAATGTTTTCCAAAATGGAGAACTTTTTATGCAGAAAACTCTTAAAAGTTTTCCGTTTTAGGAAACTAATGTGTATCTTTGCAGCCAGAAAAGACTATTGTTATGCAGACAGAAAGCAAAAATGAAACGCTCAAGCGCATTGCCGACGGGTTAACGTTGGTAGCAGCGAAGACGGGAAGTGATCTGGATGGTGAGAGAATCGCCGACCTGCTGGAACAGTGTTTTCAGGCTTTAAAGCCCGAAGATGCCAGCAAGCTGATGTCGTTGACTGATCTGGCGCTGGCAGGTGCCTCCCAATACCGCAATGTGGAGGTGACGGAGGTGCGCCCCGCTGTGTTGGAGTGCGATGTGGTGCGTTTCCAGAATAATAAGGAGAAGTGGGTGGCGCTGGTAGGACTGCTTGACGGCTATCCCTACGAGATATTCACGGGTTTGCAGGATGATGACGAGGGTATAATCCTTCCGAAGACCGTGACGCACGGTAAGATCATCAAGCAGATTAACCCCGATGGTACGAAACGCTACGACTTCCAGTTTGAGAACAAGCGCGGTTATAAGACGACCGTCGAGGGCTTGTCGGAGAAGTTTAATCCTGAGTACTGGAACTATGCCAAGCTCATCTCCGGTGTGCTGCGCTACGGCATGCCTCTGGAGCATGTGGTGCGTCTGGTGGGCTCTCTCTCGCTGAAAGACGAGAGCATCAATACCTGGAAGACGGGTGTGGAGCGTGCTCTGAAGAAATATATTCCCGGTATTCACGACGAGGATGATTCAGACAGCTCTGAGGGAACCGGTAACAATGTGGCACCATGAGGTTGACGGCCAGCTATATCCATCTGCGGAGGTTGCGTTTCCATGCCTTTCATGGGGTATTGCCTCAAGAACGGCAGGTGGGAGCGGATTTCCTGCTTGATGTGAAGGTGGGCTATCCTTTGGCGCAGGCCATGCAGAGTGATGAGGTAGCTGACACGCTGAACTATGCGGATGTCTACGACCTTGTGGCCCGTGAGATGCAGCAGCCCTCAAGACTGTTGGAGCATGTGGCTGGAAGAATCGCAGCGGCTATCGGCCAGGCCTTTCCACAGGTGACCTCCATAGATCTGGAACTTACCAAGCTGAATCCCCCGATGGGAGCGGACGGTGAAGGTGCCAGTGTGGAGATACACCTCGTTAATGATTAAAATATATAATGTATAAGAAGATAATATTCATCCTGATAACGTTTCTTTTCTGCGTGGCATCGGCAGATGCGCAGAACAAGAGATTCACGCTGGTCATCGATGCCGGACACGGTGGCGGTGACACAGGAGCCATCGGCGTGGCCAAGACCCGTGAGAAGGATCTGACCTTGAAGTTCGCCCTCGCTTTCGGAAAACTGGTTGAGAAGAACTGCCCGGACGTGAAGGTGATCTATACCCGCAAGACCGACAAGTTCGTGGAACTCTACCGTCGTGCGGAGATTGCCAACAATAACAAGGCCGACCTGTTTATCTCCGTCCACATCAACGCCCTGCCCAAGGGACACGTTGCCCGGGGCTTCCAGACCTATACCTTGGGTCGCAGCCGTAGGACAGGCAAGAAGACGGGTGTCTTGGAGAACCTCGAGGTGGCTAAGCGTGAGAATGCCGTCATCTTCCAGGAGCAGAACTACAAGCAGAATTATCGTGGCTTCGATCCTGATTCTCCCGAGAGCAACATCATGTTTGAGTTTATACAGGACAAGAACATGGAGAACAGCGCCGAACTGGCTAAATACATGCAGCGCTATGTATGCCAGGCTACGGGGCGTGCCGATATGGGGGCGCATCAGGACAATCTCGCTGTGCTGAGGTTGACATCTATGCCAGGCTGTCTGATAGAGTTGGGCTTTATCTCCACCGCCGATGAGGAACGGTATATGAATACCAGTACCGCTACCGAGCAGTATGCCCGTGGTATCTACAATGCCTTCGCCGCCTATAAGAAACGTCATGGTGGCAATATCACGGTTCCTTATCTGCCTAATCCGACAGAGGAGAAGGCGCCTAAGAAACCTGTCGTGAAGGAGGAACCGAAGAAAGAGGTTCCTGCGGAGGAGATTGTTACTGCAGGGACGCAGGAGCCGCAGGCTGTCGTAGCCCCTGTAGAGACGCATCCTACCTCTGTGACGCCTGAGCCGCAGCAGGAAACGCCTGCAAAGACTCCGGAAACATCAGAGCCTTCGGTAACCCCGGAGCCTCAGAAAAACACTGAGACACCTGTCGTTGCGCCCGTCGCAGTTTCTGACGCCCCGGTCTTCAAGGTGCAAATACTCGTGAGCTCGCAGAAACTCAAGGCTGGCGACAGTCGTTTCAAGGGCCAGAAGAATGTAGACAGCTATGTTGAGAACGGGATGACGAAATACACTGTCGGTGCGTCGGAGAACTATAATGAGATCTATCATCTGCGAAAGTCGTTGCTGGATAAGTTCCCCGAAGCCTTCATCATCGCCTTTAAGGACGGAAAGCGAATGGACGTCCAACAGGCCATCAGGGAATTCAAGAACAAGAGAGTAAAATAAATAAAGGATATTAGGGCTATGAAGATTTTTTCAAAAGAGGTTCAGATTGCACTCGTTGCCATTGCCGGCATTGTCATCATGTTTTTCGGTTTGAAGTTCCTGAAGGGAATGACCATGTTCTCTACGGACGACAACTACTATGCCAAGTTCTCAAATGTTGCCGGCCTTTCGGTGTCAAGTCCCATCTATTCGAACGGCTATCGCGTCGGTGTGGTCGAGGATGTCATCTACGATTATAATGGCTCCAACCAGATTATCGCTGTGTTGGGACTCAACAACAAGATGCACCTGCCCAATGGTACGAAGGCCGAGATCTCCAAGGATCTGATGGGCAATGTGGAACTCGATCTGATTCTCGGTCCCAATCCCCTTGATCAGATGGAACCCGGAGATACCATCTTCGGACATATCCAGCAGGGAGCCCTGGCCAAAGCCAGTGAGATTATCCCGCAGGTTCAGCAGATGATACCCAAGATCGACTCCATCCTCTACAACGTCAATCTGCTGCTCTCAGACCCCGCGCTGCTCAATTCCCTGCATAATGTAGACCAGATTACCACTAATCTGTCGATGACGACCAACGAGCTGAAGCACCTCTCTGCCAATCTGAAGACTCAAGTGCCTGGTATGATAGAAAAGGCTGACAATGTGCTGGACAATACCAATACGCTTACCAAGAATCTCAGCGACCTGGATATCGCGATGACGATGGCCAAGGTGAACAATACCCTTCAGAATGTGGAGCAGATGACGGCCAAACTCAACAGCAGCGACGGTACCCTCGGCCTGCTGATGCGCGACCAGGAATTGTATCGCAATGCCACCTCGACGATGGGACATGTGGACTCTCTGATGATCGATTTGAAACAACATCCGAAGCGCTATGTACATTTCTCCCTTTTTGGAAGAAAAGACAAGTAATTTAAATTTCGTCTAAATAACGAGGAATTTGTCCTCTCCGATAAGGTATTTTTGCAAAGCCTTATATTTATGGCAAAAGAGAGATGAATGAGGGATAGTAATTAATATTCCCTTTTTATGCTTGTTTTTCCGTAATTCGTTGATTGCCAAGATGTTTGAAATTTCAAAGAGGGTATTTTGACTGCTAAAATCGTGAAACGGCCTAACTTACCGCTTATTAGGAAGTTACGCCAATTGTACAAAGGAAGTATGATTTTTCAGGATTTGGTTTTTCCAAAAAAAAGTGCGAACTTTGCACCGCTAAATTAAAGCAATCGAGTATGATTAAGAGTCAAAGTGCGCTCTGGGATGAATGTCTGCGTCTCATCCAGGCCAATGTCACAGAGCAGCAGTTCAAAACGTGGTTTGCGCCGATTGTTTTCGAGTCTTACTCGGAGCAAGAGCACACGCTCATGGTGCAGGTTCCAAGTCCGTACGTCTACGAGTACTTGGAGCAGTACTACGTTGGCTTATTAAGAAAGGTACTCGAGCGCGTATTTGGCACCAATGTCATTCTCCGCTACCGTATTATTACCGTTGCAGGTGGTAATAAGAATCGGAATACCACTCAGGTGGTTGAAGGCGAGGTGCCTGCAGGGATTGACGCGCCTCAGGTTGTCCGTCGCGGTAATCAGTCACCTACGACACTCGATGCAGCTGTTCCTCAGGGACTGAACCCGCAGCTGGATCCTAAGAAGACCTTCCAGAACTACATTGAGGGCGATTCCAACAAGTTGCCGCGTACGGTGGGCCTCTCCATCGCGGAGCATCCGGGCAAGACCACGTTCAACCCGTTCTTTATCTATGGTCCTTCTGGTTGTGGTAAGACGCATCTGATCAATGCCATTGGTGTACGCTGCAAGGAGATGTATCCCGAGAAGCGTGTGCTCTATGTCAGTGCCCGTCTGTTCCAGGTGCAGTTCACTGATGCCAGTCGACAGAATACGGTTAATGATTTTATCAATTTCTATCAGACCATCGATGTGCTGATTGTCGATGATGTACAGGAATGGGCTACTGCTGAGAGGACAGTCTCCACATTCTTCCATATCTTCGATCATCTGTTCCGTCTGGGCAAGCAGATCATCCTTGCGAGCGATCGTCCGCCCATCGACCTGAAATGGTTGCATGAGCGCATGCTGACACGCTTCTCCTGCGGTCTTATTGCTGAGTTGGAGAAACCCACGGTACAGCTCTGCATCGATATCCTCAACTCCAAATGCCGTCGTGACGGTCTGAAGATCCCTGCCAACGTCATCCAGTATATTGCGGAGACCGTCAATGGCAGCGTGCGCGACCTGGAAGGTGTGGTCAATTCGCTGATGGCCTATTCCATTGTCTACAACTCAAATATAGACATGCATTTGGCCGAGCGTATCATCGAGCGTGCCGTGAAGATCGACAACCATCCGCTCACCATCGACGATATCCTCGAGAAGGTCTGCAAGCACTATAAGGTTGAGCAGCACCATATTACCAGCAAGAGCCGTCGTCGCGACTATGTGCAGGTGCGCCAGATCTCGATGTATCTTGCACAGAAATACACCAAGATGCCTGCGGCCCGCATCGGACAGTTGATAGGCAACCGCGACCACTCTACTGTGATCCACAGCTGCAACACCATCGAGCAGCGCCTGAAGATCGACAAAGGCTTCTCCGAGGAGATCAGCAGCATCGAACGTTCATTCCGACTGAAAAAGAAATAGAAGACTCGCCATTCGACATTCGAAGCGAGTCTTTTTTTCATAACCTGATGCTGAAGCCGGCAATCAGCCAGCGTCCAGGCTGTGTGACCATTCCATAATCCCGATATTGAGTATCAAAGAGATTGTTTACCTCGATGTAGGCCTTCCAATTCGTTTGTGCCCAAGTCAGACGCGAGTCCAGGATAGCGTAAGGCTCATAGTCACAGGTCTGTCCGTCGAAGCCGGTGTATGAGCCCATACGGTCCTGCCAGCGCAGGTTCACACCCAGCGACAACCGCTTCGTCATCTGCACCTGTGTCTTTGCCACCAACTTATGCCTGAGGTATTCCAGCGCATACTGCGATACAATGTCTGCCTCCTGCTTCTTGTCCTGATGGATGTAGGCGTAATGGCATTGAACATTGACCATTGACCATTGAACATTGAAGCCGGCTTCGAGGCCAAAACTGTTAATCGTTGTATGGTTCACACTCTGCCATTCAGCAGCTTCGCCCTTCGATGTGTCCATGATCCAGTCGATCATGTTGCTCCCGTGATGATACCAGAGGGTAGAGTGAAGATATAAGATGGAAGCGGGAAGATGGAAGAGGGAGGATTGATAATTGAAGCCCATCTCGAGGGCTTGCATCTCTTCGGGCTTCAGGTGCGGGTCGGCACTATATCCCTGCAGCTTGTAATACATCTCCGTGAACGATGGCATGCGTAGCGAGGTGTTGTACGAGGCATGCAGTTTCAAGTGAGGGGTAGGGTGGTAACTCACGTCGATGCCCGGATAGACGGTCATGTTCATGTGGCTCCACGAGTTCTTCACCGCCACAAGTCCTGCAGAGACGGTCATTTCGTCAAGTAATATATTATGCTCCAGATAGCCGCTGATGTTCGTCCTGTTCACCCCAAGGGTATAGTCGCGGTCTGTGCCCTTGATGTGATGCGTCTGTGAGAGCGGCTCACCCAGGTTCCCGCTGACGAGATCCTCGTTCCTCAGTTCTGCTCCGAAAGCCGTCCGTCCCGCTTTCCAGTCGAAATATCCCCCTGCATTCACACCATACACATCCGTGCGGTTATAGTTGTATTTCATCTTTTCAGGCTGTCCCCGATAACCCTCATAGCGGTCGCGGTGCTGGGTCCAGTAGAGGCTCGCACTCAGGTGCAGCGGTCCCTGCTTCGTCTGTCCCTGAATGGCAGAGAACACCTTTGTCGTGTGCTCATACTGCTCATCTGCCTGCCATTTCGGCGATGCCCAGAACGTGCTCGAGCCCCAGCCTTTATCCGACAATCCCAGATGCCAATGAAGTCTTACTGCCTCATTCTCATACTGTCCCTGATAGAATCCCTTAGCCCCGCTGAAGTCCGTATTCAGCTTTCCTGCCTTTGACCGGCTCCATCCGTCACTCCGGGAGTAATTGGCGGAAAAGGAGTGATGGAAGGAGTCAGGAGTCGGGAGACGGGAGTCAGTAGAATACCTTCCTCCGATGTTTGCATATCCATACGATCCCCCCTCCGTATGGAATGTGATCTCCTGCCTTCTGTCTCTTGTATCCTGTCTCCTGACTCCTGACTCCTGACTCCTTGTTACGATATTAATCGCCCCAACCAACGACGATGACCCATAGATCCTTCCGGCAGGTCCCTCGAGCACCTCGATTCTCACGATATCGCTTAGGTCTACGGGCAGATCCATCGCATTGTGGCCCGTCTGCGGGTCACAGATATTGATGCCGTTAAGCAGCAGGATAATCTGTTCGGAAGTGCCGCCTCTGATCGAGATATCCGTCTGTGCCCCAATCGGTCCTCGCTGACGGACATCCACGCCTATGGCGTATTTCAATAGGTCGTTGATACTTTGTACGGGAGCCTGCGCAATATCAGCACGGTCCAGTACAGTCACCATTCTCGCAGCCTGACTTTTCGTCAGAGGCGCTCTGGAGCCAGTCACGCTCACCTCCTCGAGCACCATCTCGCGGGCCGTCATCATCGCTGCTGAGTCCGTCACCACAGGATTGGTGCTGACACTCTCTGCCGAGGCGTACGTCAGCGTGGCTACAGAGAGCACGCTGCACACCACCTCCCTTCCCAGACAGGCGAAAAGCGAGTACCCTTTGTTTCCGAACTGACGGAACACGAGCACCGCCCGCTTCATGTTGAATCTTGGTTTGTACATAACGGCTGCAAAGGTACAAAATAATAGCAAGAATATGCATGTTATTCGGAATCTTTTCGTATCTTTGCAGCATAAAAGACAAATTACTTATGAAGAAAGGTGTATTTTTATGTCTGTTTTTGGTGTCGCTCGTGATGCCGGCATGTGCTCAACAGGTGATGAAGCATCCCTGGAAGGGGAAGCGCGTGGCGTATTTTGGTGACTCGATTACAGACCCGAGGGTAACTGCCTCGAAGACGAAATACTGGGGATTCCTGCAGGAATGGCTCCAGATAGAACCGTATGTGTATGGGGTGAGCGGACGGCAGTGGAACGATATCAGGCGTCAGACAGATAAACTGAAGGAGGAGCACGGCGATGATTTTGACGCTATCCTGATCTTCATGGGTACGAACGACTATAACGCGGGTGTGCCCATCGGAGAGTGGTTTACGGAGGCTGACGAGCAAGTGATGGCGGGTATCCACGAGCCGAAGCACATGGTGGACCGCAAGCACCGTTATCCTGTGATGAGCGACTCTACCTATCGTGGCCGTATCAACCAGGCTCTGGACTATGTGAAGCGGACGTTCCCCAAGAAGCAGATCGTGCTGATGACACCGATTCACCGTGCAGAGTTCTATGCCAATGAGAGCAACTGGCAGCCGCGTGAGGACTATACGAACCTTTGCGGGGAGTATATCGATGCGTATGTGCAGTCGGTGAAGGAGGCGGGCAATCTGTGGGCCGTGCCTGTGATTGACCTGAATGCGCTTTGTGGGCTCTATCCGCTGATGGACGAGATGGCGCAGTATTTCAGGAATGCAGGGAACGACCGCCTGCATCCGAATGATGCGGGGCATGAACGGATGGCAAAGACCATCATGCAGCAATTATCTGCGTTGCCTATTTTCTGACGTAATCGACAAAGGAATAGCGGAAGTCGTGACGATCATCGATGGGATGGTCTTCACGGCTTTCTTCTTGCCAGTCGTCTTCGTAGGGAGGGAAGAAGGTGTCGGCATCGGCTGGGGTATCGTCAATCTCCGTGAGACAGAGACGGTCGGCAAGCTTCAGGGCCTGACGATAGACGGAGGCACCACCGATGATATAGATATCCTCATCAGTTGAGCAGTGCTTAAGGGCTTCTTCCAAAGAGGCATAGACATCGCAGCCTGGGAACGCTTTCTGAGACCTGCTCAACACGATGTTTCTGCGATTAGGCAGGGCGCCCTTGGGCAAGGAAAGGAAGGTGTTGCGGCCCATAATGATCGTATGGCCCGTGGTGAGCGCCTTGAAACGTTTCAGGTCGTTGGGCAACCAATAGATCAACTTATTCTGATATCCGATGGCCCTGTTTTTCGCCACCGCAGCGATGATGCTAATCATAACTCTTAACTCTTAATTCTTAACTCTTAACTACACACTCACTTCTGCTTTGATGTGTGGATGGGGATCGTAGTTGACCAGTTCAAAGTCCTCGTACTGGAAATCGAAGAGGCTCTTGACATCGGGATTGAGCTTCATCTGAGGCAGGGGACGGGGCTCACGGGTCAATTGGAGCTTCGCCTGTTCGATGTGGTTCAGATAGAGATGGGTATCACCCGTGGTGTGGATGAAGTCGCCTGCCTTAAAGCCTGTGACCTGTGCCATCATCTGCAGCAGAAGGGCGTAGGAGGCGATGTTGAAGGGTACGCCCAGGAACGTGTCTGCTGAACGCTGATAGAGCTGCAACGACAGACGGTCGCCTGCCACATAGAACTGGAAGATAGTGTGGCAAGGGGGCAGGGCCATTTCGTTGACCTCAGCCACATTCCAGGCAGAGACAATCATACGACGGGAGTTGGGATTGTTCTTCAACTGGTCCAATACATACTGTATCTGGTCGATTGTACCGCCTTTATAGTCTGGCCACGAGCGCCATTGGTGACCATACACGGGTCCCAGCTCGCCGTTCTCATCAGCCCACTCGTTCCAGATGCGCACACCGTGCTCCTGCAGATATTTCACATTGGTGTCGCCCTTCAGGAACCAGAGCAGTTCGTAGATGATTGACTTCAGATGGAGTTTCTTCGTGGTCAGCAGGGGGAAACCGTCATCGAGGTTGTAACGACTCTGGGTGCCGAAGATGCTGATGGTACCTGTGCCTGTACGGTCGCTTTTCTCTGTGCCTTCCGTCAGGATGCGGTTGAGAATGTCTAAATACTGTTTCATTGTATATCTATGATTTTTACTTCTTCTGTGGGGAGGTGGGTGGTCTTGATGCGCCAAGGCTTCGGATAGAGGTTGTTGGCGCGGTTGCCGATATTCTTCACAGGGCCGAGAACGAAGCCCTTGTAGGTCACAGTAACGATACCGCGAGGGGTATCGGCAGGCAGCACGAGGGCTTCACCACGCAGATATCTCAGAGCCTCGGAGTAGGGGAGGTCGACGTGTGGGAAATCGCCCTGGGGAAGGTCTGTTTGAAGGACTTTGAGTTTAGAGTTAAGAGTGAAGAGTGAAGAACTATGATTACTCTTGCGCAGCACACAAACAAACAGTCCTTCGCTGCGGGTGATGCCGGGGATAAAACGATAGACGGGCGCATCGAAGCCTTCGAGCAGTGAGCCTGTGATATGCCAGGATGGGTCGGTGGGGATGTCGATCACCTCGGCATCGTAGGTATCCATGATCCAACGCACGTTCTCTTCGTTCTCCTTGGTGTTAAAGGTACACGTACTATATATAAGGATGCCGCCTGGATTCAGACACTCCCAGGCATCGGCTACGATCTCCCGTTGTAGGCGCCAGCACTTTTCAACGTTCTGCAGACTCCACTCGCTGATGGTGGCTGGATCCTTGCGGAACATACCCTCGCCTGAGCAAGGCACATCGCAGAGGATGAGGTCGAACTTCGCCTTGGCCTTCTTGAAATCACGCGGGTAATTATTGGTGACGGTGCAATTCTTAGCGCCCCACTTAGTGATGTTCTCCAACAGGATCTGGGCGCGTGTAGGAATGGGTTCGTTGCTTACAAGCATACTACCCTCTGGCAATACGCTAAGCATCGCCGTAGATTTCCCGCCTGGCGCCGCACACATGTCCAGGACATTTAGAGGTGAGAGAATACTCAATTCCCTGAGGATGTGGCAGACGAACATCGAGGCGGCCTCCTGCACATAATAGCAACCAGCGTGGAAGAGAGGATCGAACGTAAACTGCGGACGCCCCTCCAGATAGAATCCCTCAGGACACCAGGAAACTTGGTACTGGGGCCAGGCCCCAGGATAAAGTTTCGGATTGAGGCGGATGCTCACTGGGGCCTCTTCGTTGAAGGCCTCTAAGTAACTGCTGAAGCGTGCCTCGCCCATCAGTAGCCGCGTTTCCCGTACAAAATCCTCAGGTAATTGCATATTTACAGCGCAAAATTACGAAAAAACAAGGGTAAAACAAAAAAAATTGAGGGAAAAACACTATCTTTGCAACTTATTAAGAATTTGTGACGTCAAACAGGTGTAGAAATCAAAAAACAAGTGAGATATGAAACAGTATTTAATTGCAATCACAATGTTGCTGGTCCTCAGTCTGAATGCTGAGGCCGCATCGCAGAAGCACCGCCACTCGGCTCGTACGGAGCAGGTGGACTCTACTAAAGACAAGCAAGACGCAATCGAGGCCTTCTCTGACACCACCTCTTCATCTAAAGAAGATGCTGAGGACGATCAGTACATCACCCACCGTCACCGCACTACCTATACGACCAGCAGTGACGTAAAGGAGCTCAAGGAAGTGATGGAAAGCGTAGGTGGTATCTTTGGACCAATGTTGGCTGTGGGCGTTGTCGTCTTCCTCGCCATCTTCTTCCTGCTCCCCCTGCTGATCATCTTCGTGATCATCTATTTCGTGAACAAGAACCGCAAGGAGCGCTACAAGCTGGCGCAGATGGCCATCCAGAACGGACAGCCTATCCCCGACGATATCCTGAAGAATCAGGTGGCTTCCACCTCGAAGAGCGGTGACTATCAGACAGGTATCCGTCAGATGTTCTTAGGTGTGGGTCTCGCTATCTTCCTGGGAATAGTGGCTGGTAAGATAGGTTTTGGCATCGGCGCCCTGGTGTTCTTCATCGGACTGGGTAAATGGTTCATTGCCCGCCAGAACGGCGACACAGGCAACGATGATCTTCTGAACAATAACAATTCGAAAAATCAATTCAATAACAATTCAAACATTCGCGACTATGAGTAAGAGATTAATGCGCTCTAATGACAGAGTAATAGCTGGTGTGTGTGGCGGTATCGCTGAGTATATGGAGTTCGACCCCGTAATGGTCCGCATCGCCTATGCATTCCTCACCATATTCACAGCCTTCTGTGGCTTGATATTCTACTTTGTGCTTTGGCTCTGTATGCCGGAGAAAGGGCTCCTGGAAAGGTAAAGCAATCAACAAGTGGCGGAGCTCAACGACATAGCCTTAGTGACGCAGGTGGCGGTTTTCCACAACAAGCGGGCCTTTGACCAACTTGTCAGGAAATACCAGTCGCCTGTCCGTCGGTTCTTCCTGAATCAGACATTGGGCGATGCACAGTTGAGCGACGATCTGGCTCAGGAGACCTTCATCAAGGCCTATCTGAACATCACCAGGTTCCGCGGCCTCTCCAGCTTCTCCACCTGGCTGATGCGCATTGCCTATAACGTCTTCTACGACGATGTGCGGGCGAGAAAGCAGACGGAAGATGTGGATACCTCGATGTCGGCGCTCAGACAGACGTCATCGAATGGCGATTCCAATCTGAAGATGGATATCTACGCGGCCCTTGCCCTGTTGAAGCCTGACGAACGCACCTGTATCACGCTGCAGCTCATCGACGGCTATCCCATCGACCAGATCAGCAAGATCACAGGCATTGCCGACAACACGGTGAAATCGCATCTCAGACGAGGCAAGGAAAAAATGGCAGTCTATTTAAAACAAAATGGTTATGACCGATAACAATCAATTTTTAGAGGATCTCTTCAAACAGGCTGCTCAGCAGCAGATTGAGGACAATGGCTTTACTGAGCGGGTGATGCAGAACCTGCCCAAGACGGATACTGTCCGCAGGCTCTCGCGCCTGTGGAGCGTGTTCTGTGTTCTCGTGGGCCTGGGATTGTTCTTCGCCTTCGGAGGCTGGCAGGTGCTTCAGGGCCTCTTCTATGGCGGCCTGCGCATGCTGTTAGGCTGGATCGAGGTGTTTGCCCTGACGGTTCCCACCACCGAGATCAACATCAATCTTTGGGTTGTTCTTCTGCTGGTTGGCTTTGTATTAGTCGTCCTGCCTTATCAAACATACCGTAAGTTGTCTGCAACACTCTGAACTCCGTTCTGCGGTTTAGCTGGTTGCACTCTTCCTGCTGTTCCTCTGGGAGAGCAGTGATAAATTCTTCGGTCAGTTTATCACCCTCCTTGAGGAACGGATATTTTTCAGCCACTCTTTTCTTGATCAGTTTCGGCATGCTCTCACCATAGCCTTTCGGCGTCAGACGGTCTGAGGCGATGCCATGTTGTATCAGATAGCGCACCACGCTCTCGGCACGCTGCTGCGACAGGCGTTCGTTGTATTGGTCTGAGCCTTTATAGTCGGTGTGGGCAGAGAGTTCGATGGTGATGTGCGGATTCTGCTTCAGTAGGTCGACGAGCGAGTCGAGAGCCACTGATGACTCCGGACGCAGCGTGGCCTTGTCGAAGTCGTAGAAGATGTTCTCAATCAGCACGGGGGCAGAGATGTCGTAGAGCGGGAACTGCAGCACGTATTCCTCGGATTCCTTGACGGGGCTTACACGCAACTGCTGCTGATGGTTGAGATAGCCCTTGCAGGTGGCCATCAGCACATAGTCGACATTGGGCTTGATCACCTGCTCAAAGGATCCGTCACCCCTCACGCTCAGACGCAGGTTCGTACCGTCGTTGCCCACCATATACACCTGGGCGGCAGGCAGCTCGTAGCCTTCCTGCTCGTAGACCCAGCCCTTCACCGTCTGGATGATGTCAGGATTGAAGAAACTGTAGATATGGTCGAAACCTCGCGCATCACCACGGTTCGATGAGAAGAACCCCTGATTCTTCATGCCCTCGAAGGTCATGCCGAAATCATCGCCCTGCGAGTTCAGCGGAAAGCCGGGATGCTCAAGCTTGTAGGACTGCTCCGTGTGCTCTGGGTTCTCCGATGTCTCCGATGTCTGAGGCTTGGCGATGAAGATGTCGAGGCCGCCCATGCCAGGATGACCATCGCTCGAGAAATACAGATCGCCGTTAGGCCTGAAGGTGGGGAACATCTCGTCGCCAGGGGTGTTGATAGGCGCACCCAGATTCTCTGCACCACCCGTCTCGTTATTGCCATAGAGCCTGCACCGCCAGATGTCGAGACCTCCCATACCACCAGGCATGTCGCTCACGAAATAGAGCCATTCGCCATCGGGTGAGACAGCGGGGTGGGCATAGCTCGACAATGTGTCCTTGGATATCTTTATCGCCGTGGCCTTGCTCCACGAGGCATCGCTACGGTTGGAGGCAACGATGGTGGCATAGCGGGGATAGTCTGGATCAATGACACACTGGGTGAGGTACATCGTACGCCCGTCGGGTGAGAACGCACAGGCTCCTTCATCAAAGTCGGTGTTCAGCTCTGAATCGATGCTCTGAGGCCGGCTCCATTTGTCCTTGTCGTCCTTCTGCGAGAAGAAGATATCCGCTGCCTTGGTGCCCGTAATGCCGCTGTATTCATCGCCCTGGGCCTCGTTGCGGGTGGAGGTGAAATAGAGCATATCGTTGTCGTCGCCTGCCAGCATGGGTGAATAGTCGGCACGTCGCGAGTTGAACAGTTCCATACGCTTCACGGTATAGGCCGAGCCTTCTTTCTTCCACTCTGGTGCCTGACGTGCGGCCTTCAGACCCGTCCTGGCCAAGTTGAGATAATCGTTTTTCTCGCATTTCGAGAGGGTGTCGATGGCCAGCTGGAAGTTCTTCGCAGCATCCTTGTAGCTGCCGTTCTTCATCAGCTGCTGGGCCAGATAGAGGTGGGTCAGCGAGTCGGCCTTCTTATAGCGGATCACGTTGTTGTAGGCGGCGATGGCCTTCGAGGTAGCGTTGGTGCGACGATAGCAGGTGGCCAGCTTCTGACTCAGTTCACCACGTTTCTCCTTTTCCTTGGGAGGCGTCTGTGCGTAGGCCTTCTTGTATTGTGCTGCAGCATCATAGTATTCGCCGAGGGCATAGAATTTCTCTGCCTTCTTGATAGCCTTATCAGCGCCACAACCCGTCAGGAGTGCAGTGAAAACGACGATGGAGCATATCTTATAAAAACCTCGCATACCTTATAATAACGATATGCGAGGCGGTTTTATTGTTTCTTGGGCGATTTTACCTTCTTCAATTCTGCATCCGTGAGCACTGTCACCCGCCGGTTCGAACTGTCGGCCATCACTTCGTGCACGATTTCAGCCACCTGCGCCTTCAGTTCATCGATAAACTGCTTGGCATCGTATTTCTGATGCTCAATGTCGCGGAGTTTCTTTTCCCAGATACCCGTCAGTTCACAGCTTTTCAGGAGCTCCTCGCGGATGAGGTCGATGAGTTCTATGCCCGTTGGGGTAGCTATCAGGCGCTTACGTTCGCGCTTGATGTAATGGCGCTTGAAGAGGGTCTCGATGATCGAGGCGCGGCTCGACGGACGCCCGATGCCGTTCTCCTTCATCGCCGCCCTTAATGTCTCGTCCTCCACGAACTTGCCCGCAGTCTCCATCGCCCGCAGCAGCGAGGCCTCATTATAATAGGGTGGGGGCGTGGTCCATTTCTCAGTGAGCGTAGGCTTGTGGTCGCCTGATTCGCCCTTTACGAAGGTGGGCAGCGTGCGCTCCTCAGCATTTGAGCCTCCTAAGTTAGGGGGTTGGGGGTCTGAACCTTCGTCAGACTCTCCCTCGTTCAGACCCCTGTCGCCCCCTAACTTAGGGGGCATAACCACGCGCCAGCCGGGATCCAATATCTCCTTACCAGTCACCTTGAATTCGATGGCCTCCCCGTCATCTCCTTCCACCTCTCCCAGCACCGTCGTCGTCGAGAACTTGCAATCAGGCAGAAACACTGCGATGAATCGCCTTGCCACAAGATCATACACCTTCTGCTCGGCATCCGTGAGATTCCTGGGAATGACGCCTGTGGGGATGATGGCGTGGTGGTCGGTCACCTTCGAGGTGTCGAACACGCGCTTCGATTTCTTCAGCGGCTTGCCTCCGATGGGCCTGATGAGCTCGGCATAGGGTGCCACCCCGCCAAACTGCGCCTGATAGAGACCGTTCATCGTCTGCGGACACTTGGGGTAGATATCGTCACTCAGGTATTGCGTGTCCACACGGGGATAGGTGGTCAGTTTCTTCTCGTAGAGAGCCTGTATCAGGTTGAGGGTCATCTCGGCGGAATAGGCGTATTTTCGGTTGCAGTCCACCTGCAGCGACGTCAGGTCGTAAAGCTGTGGCGGCTGTTCCTTGCCCTCCTTCTTCTCTACCTTCGTCACCGTAAACGGCTTGCCCTCAATGATGGCAAAGGCCTTCTCGCCCTCTTCCTTCGAGGTGAACTTTCCCTTCGTGGCGGTGAAGGTGGTGTCGCGATACACGGTCGCCAATACCCAGTAGGGCTCGGGCTTGAAGTTCTCGATCTCCTTCTGACGGTTCACGATCAGGGCGAGGGTAGGGGTCTGCACCCTTCCTATCGACAGCACCTGACGGTTCTGACCATATTTTAATGTGTACAGGCGCGTGGCGTTCATACCCAGGAGCCAGTCGCCGATGGCGCGTGAGAGTCCTGCCAGATACAGCGGCTGGTAGTCCTGCTGGTCTTTCAGGTTGGCAAAGCCCTCGCGGATGGCCTCGTCGGTCATCGACGAGATCCACAGTCGCTTCACGGGGCACTTGGCCTGCGCCTTCTGCATCACCCACCGCTGGATCAGTTCACCCTCCTGACCCGCGTCACCGCAGTTCACGATGCCGTCGGCAGCCTGCATCAGGCGTTCGATGGTGGCAAACTGCTTCTTGATGCCGTTGTCGTCGATGAGCTTGATGCCGAAGCGCTGGGGCACCATCGGCAGTTGTGTGAGGGCCCATGTCTTCCAGGCCGGTGTATAGTCGCCAGGCTCCTTCAGGGTACACAGATGACCGAAGGTCCACGTCACCTGATAGCCGTTGCCTTCCATATATCCGTCGTGCGAACTGGTGGCACCGATGATACGTGCAATATCCCGCGCCACACTCGGTTTCTCTGCTATGCAGACTATCATATCTTCGTTGTTCGTTGTTTTCTTTGCCGCAAAGGTACGAATAATCTGCGAATTATCGTGCATTCCATCAAAAAAGTTGCGTGAAAAGAGCCGATTTCGCAGATTATATTGTGGTATCACTCCAATTTCACAATGGCATAGCCTGTGGCGGGCATGCTGATGGTAACGTTGCCCGTCTTTTTGTTGCGAGTAATGGGGAAACGATCACCTGCGAGGAGTTTTGTGCGCTTGAAGGCGATGCTGATGGGGAACGTGGCGTCGGAGGCTTCGGCACGTGGATTGAGCATCACCAGCACCACCTCGTTGCCAGCAGCACGTGCGTAGACGAAGGGGTAAGGGTCTTGTCCCTCTGCTGAAGGATAGAGTGGCACGAACTCAGCATAGTTGGCCAGGGCGGGCTCGCTGTGATGCAGGGCGATGAGACGGCGCGTCTTATTGAGCAGCGAGTTGGGATTCTTCTCCTGTGTAGCGACGTTGGGCGCATCGGGCGAGGGGTCGACGGGCAGATAGAGTTTGCTGGCGTCGCCTGTAGAGAATCCAAGGTTCTTGTCCTGACTCCACTGCATCGGCGTGCGGGCACCGTTGCGGGGCTGGTAGGCTCCCTCTACCTGCGGCCAACTTGTCGGCAGCTGGCGCATGCCAATCTCGTTGCCATAATATAAGAAAGGCACGCCGGGCATGGTGAAGCCGAAGGCATAAACGATCTCCAGTTCCTTGTCCGTGCGTTTATTGCCTAAGCGGGCGTTGTCGTGGTTACCCATCGGCAGACTGATATAGCCCTTGCCTACGGTCTTCTGATACTGATCCATATAGCTGCGGAGGAATTCGCGGACATCGCCCTTGCCCTCTGCGTCGAAATAGCTGTGGCCTTCACTTACGCCGTTCAAAATGCGCCAGCTCTCCTTCTGGAACAGGTCGTTGTAGCCCTTGAACCAGTGGAAGAAGTCCACATGGAAACAGTTGTCGAGCGCATCCGATGGGTACGACCACTCTGCGACCATGAATCCCTGCGGGTACTCCTTCTCCAACAGTCGCCGTATCTCGCGCCAAAAGAGTTTCGTCTCATTCTCGTTGGTGTTGAAAAACTGCTCGTTGCCCCTGATGCGTCGAGTCTTCACCAGAGCGCCTGCCATATCGGCACGGAAACCGTCGGCACCCATATCCATCCAGAAGCGCAGCACGTTCTTCAAGTCTTCGCGCATGGCCATCACATCTGGGTGATTGGTGGGCAGCTGCCATTTCTGATCAGGATCAGGGTTGGCGAAACCGAAGTTCAGTGCAGGCTGGCACCAGTAGAAATTACGCATGAACTGGCCGTTGCGCTGACCGTAGCCCTTCACGAACTGACCTGCGAACTCCTGTGGGGGATCCACCCAGTTGGTCTCTGTCCAGATGTAGTAGTTGGAGTATTTGTTCTTCTCCTGCTTCTGAGAGGCCACAAACCAGGGATGGTCGATGGCGGTATAGCTGATCACGTAGTCGAAGATGACGTGCATACCCCGTTTGTGGGCCTCCTCGAAGAGCCGTTTCGCATCTTCATTGGTGCCGTAGCGTGGCGCAATCTTGTAGTAGTCGCGGATGTCGTAGCCCGCATCGTTGAAAGGAGAGTCAAAGAACGGGTTGAACCAGATGGCATCCACACCGAGGCTCTTCACGTAGTCAAGCTTGCTGATAATGCCCTTCAGGTCGCCGATACCGTCACCGTCGCTGTCGCAGAACGTCTGCGGATAGATCTGATAGAACACGGCATTCCGTGCCCACTCTGGCACCTTCGGAATGTCATACTTTCCAGTAATTGTCTGTGCCGACGTCGCAAGCGACAGCATAGCTGTTGCAAGCATAGTCATAAGAAGTCTGTTTGTCTTCATATTGTTTTTATTTGAGGTGTTAATGAGTAAACCTTAATCGCACGCAATCGCGTGCAAAGATACTAATAATAAATCAGAATCTTTGCTGTAACAATGAATTATTAAGCCAAAATGAAGGCGATTTGCTAATTTAGTGTTACCCAATTCGCTAATATTGTGAATTTGACGTCTGTATCAGACGCACCTTGTGGCGATTGCCTGATGGCCTTACGGCGAAGTGACGAAACGGGAAAACGGCAAAACGGCAGATAAAAGGAGGAGCCGAAACGGCCACCCCCTGAACCTTGCCGTTATAGCATGAATGTTCCCGTCTTGCGATACAGAGTGCCTATCGTTACATCCTTTGGCACCTCCCTTCTGATTTCCTCTATGTAGTCACAATAATCATAAAGTCCTCGATGATGGCACTGCTATGGGCTGCGCATAGAAACGTGACAACGTGCCATCGTGCCATTTCGATTTTTAGTTTTTAGGGATGGAAGATGATTGGGTGGAAGGCGTTCTATATATTTATATATTATATATTATATTATAATATAATATATAATATATAAATATTAAATAGGCAAGATTGATGGTGATTGCGAAATACCAAATGGCACGTTGGCACGAAAGCGGGCGATTGGGGTAAAGATTAGCAAGAATACTGCAATCTACGTCGAAAAATAAATGAAACCATGAGATTGCAGTAATCCCGTTGCCGGCGCGCAAGGCGAGGTCATTTTGACTTCGTCGAAATTTGTCGCAGCTCCAAATTTTAACATTTCAAACTTTTCGAAAACAAATTCGAAAAAAGCTTGTTTTGCATGTTATTTATTAGTAATTTTGCATCAGAAATCAGGGGGAAAGAAAAGCGCGCGTTCTTGCGTCCCTGCGGTAGCAAGCGAGCATAGCTCGAGCGCAGACCCCTAATCCCCTGACTCAGGGGACTCGAGCGGGAGTCGGTCACCCGGTGTAGTTGGCCGAGTAAGTCTGATACCATGAAAAACATTTAGTAGTATGGCGAAGATTATCTATGAAGTGTACCAGAACCAGAACGAGCACAATGCTGCTTACGGCAAGTGGTACGGCCGTGTAAAGTATCTGGAGAGTTTGAACACCCGTAAGCTGTCGAACCACATCGCAGAGCACGGAAGTATTTACACGCCCGACATCGTGTACGGCGTGATGGAGAAGTTCCGCAGCTGCCTGTTGGAGATGCTGCTCAACTCTAAGAAGGTGAAGATCGAGGGCCTGGGTACGTTCTACACCACGCTGGAGTGCGTGAAGGGCGGCGCAGTGAGCAAGGACAAGTTCAATGTGCTGAAGGACGTGAAGGGTCTGCACATCCGTTTCCTGCCCGAACAGGAACAGGAGCAGAACATCTCGAGCCGTCAGTTCCTCAAGCAGGCCGAGTTTATCAACGTGGACAGCCTCGGCAAGAAGGAGGAAGAGGGCGGTAGCGGCACAGGTTCGAACAGTGGCACTGACGAGAACGGCGGTAGCCAGAACGGTGGTTCGCAGAGCGGCGATCAGAATCAAGGCGGCAACGAGAATCAGGAGCCTCAGGGCTATGCGCTGACCATCAGTAAGAGCGGTACGGGTACCGCAACTGTCACCAGCGGTGGTAACGCTGTGACCTCGGGTGAGACTCTGAGTGAGGACGATGAGGTGGAGATCAGCATCACGCCGGCTGAGGGTAAGGTTCCGACGGCAACCATCAATGGATCGAGCATCGAGTTGACCGAAGATGGCGGCGTGTATAGTGGCAGCTTCGCGATGCCTGGACAGACCAGCACGCTGAGTATCAACACGGGTACCGCTGATGGCGGCGATGGTCTCACTAACGACTAAAGTCAGTGAATAGTGAATAGTGAAAAGTGAATAGTCATGAAGAAGCGGATCATTGAGATTGCGGTGAAGGTAGTAGTAGCCGCGCTCACGGCCTTTCTGACGGCCATCACAACGACCTCGTGTATGGGGCATGGGCCAATCACTCTTTGAGTGAAGTGAAAAGTGAAAGGCTACGGGTAGGCGGGCATAGCTCGGGAATGGAGTGAAAAGTGAAAAATTTGCTTCCGCTCTGAATACAACGAGGGGACTGACAGACTAGAGAACTGTCAGCCCTCTTTCTTTTTCGTGGGAAAAATGCCGGAATTACCCTATAAATAAACTTTTTCGATAAAAAAACGCTCAAAAGTTTGGCTGTTCGAAAGAAAATGCGTACCTTTGCACCCGCAAAAAGGGAAGTGTTCCGATCATGCGTCTAAAATTCCCGGTTTTTGTGCCTACATGGTGCCCGTAGTTCAGTTGGTTAGAGCGTCAGATTGTGGTTCTGAATGTCGACGGTTCGAGTCCGTCCGGGCACCCAAGCAAGAAAACACTAGAAATCTTCCGAGAATCCCGTAAACAAAGGGGTTCTCGGAATTTCAATTTAAAGGGGACGAGTTCCAACTTTTTGGTCTGAGACCAACTTTTAGAGTCGAAAATCGACGCAAAATCGACGCAAAATTGAAAAATCGACGCAAAATCGACGCAAAATCGACGCAAAAATTTGCAAGATTCAGTGGTTGATAAATGGCATCCATAATGTAAAATTTAAGTTTAGCATTATGGCAACAATTACAACCGAATTTGGAAAAGTAAGTTCCAAAAAGCAAAGAGCAGTTTATCTGCTGGTGAGAGACAAGAAGACGGTAAAGCGCATCGTTACCGGGGTCAAGGTAGATGAATCGGAAATATCTCCCAAGACCAAGAAGATTAAGAACTTCGAAAAGGCGCAGATTGTGGAAAAGCTGAAGACGGAGCTGGCAGTCAAAATGTCAACTTTGGCTCCTGAAATCCACTACACCGACAATATGGATGCAACGAAGATTGCTTCTAAGATTGTCAAGCAGAAGAAGGCAGAGACCGTAGAGTTCTTCGGTTTTGCAAGGATGTGGATGGCTCGACGGGACACGAAAAGCATGAGAAACTATAGCTGCATGCTTAACAAGCTTGAAGAGTTCCTGAAGCGAGATTCTTTGGATTTCTCCGAAATTACCTACACCCTGCTTAAAGATTTTGAGGATTATCTCAGCGACTTCACCAGAGCCAAGTCGATGTATCTGGGCGAGATTCGCCACTTGTATCGCGAGGCCATGCTGGAGTACAATACCGACGAAGAGACGGTTATCAAGAACGATCCGTTCTTACGCTACAAGGCACCAAAGCAGGTATTGAAACTTGGTGTCCGTTCTTTGACGATGCTGGACTTATTGAAAATCTACCACTACAAGGCAAATCCCGGTAGTCGTGTAGAACTGGCTCGTGACTGTTTCATCCTGTCGTTCTGCCTTATGGGTATGAATTCAGCAGACCTCTACAATGCGACCAAAATTGAAAAGGGAGTCATCAAGTATGAGCGCACAAAGACCAAGGATCGCCGTAGCGATGATGCCTACATTGAGGTCAAGGTTCATCCGTTCATCAAGACTCTGATGAAGAAATATGCAGGCACTACGCGGGTCTTTAGTTTCTACAAGAGATACGTTACTGCTGAGAACTTTAATAACAACATCAACCGTGGTTTGAAGAAGCTTGGAACAGCCATTGGTATTGACAATCTCCAATATTACCAGGCTCGCCACACCTTCGCCACCCTATCCCGCAACATGATGAAGTTCAGCAAAAGCGATGTGGACGAGGCACTGAACCATGTTGGCAACTATGGTATTGCCGATGTCTATATCACCAAAGACTTCAATATCATCAACGAGAACAACTTCAAGCTGATTGAGGAGGTTTTCAAGGATGAGATTGCTGGCAAGCCCAATTCAATCCTTGCCGCTGAAGCAGAGAAGGCTAAAGCTGCCAAGATGAATGCCAAGACTGAGGCTCCCAAGGCCAAACGTCCCTATCACAGAAAGGCAAAAACCACGACCAATGCGAAGAAATGACCACTCCCAAATCCCCTGCAGAGCCTTATTCTGCGGGGGATTCGCTGATTCTGGCATGAGTTTTAATCTGTGGGATATGCAGAGTTTTAACTTGTGGGGATTTGGTTTTAAAGTGTGGGTTAATCCTGCTGACTCTTGGTTTTAAGTTGTGGGATATTCAGTTTTAAGTTGTGGGATATGATTTATGGAACTGCCTGAGACTACGGCTTTTGCAATGCCCCCATAGAGCAAATAGACAGACCATGCCAAAAAACAGAGCATCCAGACGCTGATTTCATGCTTGGCCAAGAATTAATTAAGTGGGTTGGTCTTCGCGCACGGTATAAAAATCGCGCGGTTTTAAATTGTGGGTTATTCCCTTCCGCACCCGTGAGATAGGCACCCAAAAGAAGGCCACCCGACACGTCTTTTCGTGTCAGGCAGCCCTTTCGTATCCCATCGTATGCCATCGCATGCAATCGCATCCAATCGCATGCAGTTGCATGCCGTCGCAGCTATTTATCCTTTTCCCATTCCTTGTAGAGCGATGGCTGTTTCTCAGCTTCCTCCACCTCGCCCTTGATGGCCTGAATCACCCATCCAATGCCCATAAATGAGCCGTCTTCCTTGCGTCGCCGCCCCTGAATGTCTGCCAGTGTCCCGATAAAGTCCGGCAGCAATTGCGCCGCTTTGTTGATGAGCGATTTGTGGGGCTGAATGCTTTTCAAGGGGATTCCCATCTGCTGTTTCATGTAATTTACAGCCTTCGGAGCCATGAATCCCACCGAGGTCAGAGCCGTCAGTCGCGTCTTTTCCAGTTCCTGGTCTCGATACTTGTCCTGATACACCGGATAGAACTTGAATCCCACCGCCACGCTCTTGCCGTTATTCGGATTGGCCCGGATTTTCTCGTAAGTGAACGTGTACGGGCAGTTCTCGTCGAGCAACTTCTTCACCGGCCTCAGTATGCGGTCTTCGATGTGATCCACCCTATCCTTACCGCCCTTCTTGTACTTATCCGGCGCGATTCCAAGCCAACTCTTTAAGTCGTCAATCATCAGCTGGAACGGCCTTTCCTGCCCGCTCAGCACCATGTAGAACTGGAGCGAGTACGACGTAGGCAGTGCCAGGGCCTTGTTCAGCTCGAACCTTCGGAAACCCTCGCTGAAGTCCGTCAGCACCCGCCAAATCTTGTTGTCCACCTCCACGGTGATTTCCCCTGTGCCATAAACATACGTCGCATTGTTGATGAAACCGCAGACCGTGTACCGCTCGTTATCCTTGTACTCGAACGTCCTGCTACGCAGGTTGTACAGAGCCTGCTCAATGTCCTTGTGCTTCATCTTCGTGTTGAAAAGCACCGCCGAGGCAGGCATCGTCAGCGTCACGTTCTTCAGTCCCAGGTCCAGCTGACACATGTAGTCGCGAATCTTCACGCCCTTCAACTTCATCGAAGCCCGCTCGATGATTCTCAGCACCACCCTTTGTTCCAGAATCGACATGTCCTTCTGCCTCGCCCAGCTGTAGATGAACGATGCCACTACGTCCTTGTTCGGAGTCCGGATGTCTATCAGTTCCCGCTTGCTCATGCCTCGTCCTCCACGCCGAACACCTCGCTTGCATTGCCCCGCTTTGCCTTCTTCACCCGAATCTCGCCGTTCTTCGCCTCATAGCTGCTGATGGCCATGCCCAGCCCCACGGCGAAGATGTCCTTCAGCGCGATTCCCTCCCGTTCGGCAATCGTCCTCACCTTCGCCATCTGCTCCACCGAAACCAGCGTACACACATGCTCCATCGGCTTCTTCCGCTTCACCGCCTGCGTCCTGCGCTCCGTCTGCGACTCCGATTCCTGCTCACCCGTCAGCCCGTTCACAAGCTGGCTCATATCAAACTCTTTCTTGTTCATAATTCGTCAGATTATTCAGTCCTACTTCAGTTTCTCTCCCAATAACTCACTTGTGAAGTCCAGATAGTCCATCGCCCCGTTGCTCTTCGGCGCATATGTCACGATGTCCGTCACCTCATACGGTGCCTCGGCCAGGCTCACGTTCTTGCGAATTTTCGTCTTGAACACTGTATCGCCAAGCGAATCTCTCAGTTGTCGCTCAACGCCGCGCCCCAGCTTCGTATTCTCCCATCGGGTAATCACGATGCCCGTCACGTGCGCCCTTCCGTTCAATTTCTTCTGAACCATGCGGATGAAGTTGTTCATCATGGCCAGACCCTTGAACGGCAGTACCTCGGCCACCAGTGGGATGATGATGTCCGTCGATGCCGTCAGCGAGTTCAACGTCAGCAGTCCGAGCGACGGCGGACAGTCTATCAATACGTATTCAAACTCCCCCTTAACCGGCTCCAACAGCTCCGCTAATATCCGTTCTCTGGCCATGGCTGATGCCAATTCCAACTCTGCCATCGACAGTTGTAGCGATGCAGGCACCAAGAACAGGTTTTCACTCAGCGACACAATCGGCAGCCCCTCATTTCCCGTCAGAGCCGAATACACCGTAGATTCCGGCTCCCCGTTCAACAGGCTGCTTGTCAGGTTAGCCTGAGCATCCATGTCTATCATCAGCACCCGATGGCCCTGCGATGCCAATATACTCCCTACACTCGCAACTGTCGTTGTCTTACCTACGCCACCTTTATGGTTGGCTACAGAAATAATCTTTGTTTCCATACCTCTATATATAAATATGTATTATAGTATTGAATTATTTGTTCAAATCTATATGCAAAGGTATAAATATTATAGAATACACACAAATAATTCTATATATATTAACAAAGAATCAATAATATTTGATATAAATCAATATTGTTTTATAGTCTTATTGATATAAACATACAAATATGTCAATATGATAATATGGAAAAAGAAAGCAAAAAAAACACCTCAATATTGACATATTGCCATATTGAGGTATTTCATTATTACTTTATTTAAGTGTTATCGTATTCAGAATGCTTCTGGGTGAATGAAACCATTATTATCCTCCTTGCGGCTAAGGACCAATTGCCAATAGCAAATTCGATGATCGTTTACTAAAGAAGTATCATCGCCAGAGTTTGGGAAACCACTAATATTACTGTGCTCCACACCTTCCCAACGCCAATACCTGTCGTCGTAAGTTGACCGCCATCCATATCCTACGTAGTTTTCATCATCGTATACAATGAAGCGTCCCAAGCAACGACTATTCTCTGGATCATTCTTTGCGGCGTAATCATCTTCGCAGAATGGTTTCAGCTCCCTGTTTTTGTCAGCCAAGTAAGTATAGTCCTCTGGCATCTGACCGAAAGCGCAAGGTATGATTCTGCCAGCCAGAACATCGTCTTCAAGCCTTTTCGTAACCGATTCTTCAATATCTATTGCAGCAAGCACGAGTTCCTGACCATGCCAGGATATGCTTCCTCCTGGCTTTATGAATGTATCAAAGGTAAGATCGCTTTCACGAAGAATTACAGCAGGATAATACCTATATGAGCTTTTTTCTGACTTTAAGATTTCCTTCGCCTTTTCTGCATTCTCCTTGATCTTCTCTATTCTTTCCTGGTCATCACCCAACTGCTCAGTCAGTTTTTCCAAAGCCGTATCTATAGACGACTCGAAAAGATAGCTTTCAAACCCTTCCTCCAATTCCAGGTTACTGTAGTAAAGGTTCTCCGTAGGGATATTGCCCGTCCTCTGCCATTTTCCATCCTCCTTGCTCAGCACTTCCAACCGCTTGTGGTTCATGCGACAGAACTTATAGGCATCATCGAAATTCTGAAAGCCGACATACGCCGATTTCGTCTCACCATTCCCATAATAATGATCCTCAAATTCAATCTGCTGGAGATTATAAGCCTGAACATCTTCCTCGAACGTGGTAGTTTTTGCGGGAGCAAACACCTTCGGCTTGTCCTTATCTCTTTCTTCGAGCTTTTCACGAATCCTACGGGAGATCTCATTGACTTCGTTCAGTATCGAACTGCCTTGAAGAAAGAATTTCCCGGCCTTGTCATAGTACGTCAGTGCTTCTTCAAACCGTTCCTGTCCGAAATAGGCCGAAGCCAGATAGAAGTTAAAGTAGGCCGTGATGAAAGCCCCCTTCTGACTTGTATTCTTCTCGTCGTCTTCAAGATTCCCCTTGATGAGCGTCTGCAGTTCCTCCAGTATCTCACTGACCATCGCAAATTTCTTGTCGAGTAGCAGCGGATAGCACGACTGTATAAGATGGTAGAGCGTCAGGACATGCTTTGCATAGTCAAACTTAAAATCCTCCACACCGCTCTCTTCACGAATCTTTCGGAGTCGCTTGATGCAGCCTTTAAACCGCGTCATGTAGGGCTTGCGGTCTTTCACCCTGCCCGTCGTGACTGTCGTTTCCGGCCGTCCGTCATCGATTATCAGCTTGTCTTTCGTAATCGAATAGCCGTCCAGCTTGTCTAAGGCAGACATGCCAAGCAGACACGGCCCGCCATATCGGTCGCAGATGGAAGCACCCACATTCTTCAGCTTGACTTTTCCGAGCGTCAGGTTCCTGATGGTGATTTCTCTTTGCTGTGCTGTATATACGCCACCATAAGAACTTGGACTGGTTCCTTTCACATCCGACTTCACAAGATTGCCTTTCAGGAAGAGGATATCACCCACCTCCTTGGAAAGCAACGTGCTTGAACAGCCAGTATCCAGTATGAACTGAATATTAACCGAACCATTTATCCTACCCCAAAGTTGGAGCATATTATTCTTTCGAACTAAGGGAATCTGCTTCATAGACTAAATCCCCATGGCTTTAACGAGTTTATCCAGTTCTGGGTTCTCTTCAGGCGACGTTACATTGAGTGCCCCATCGTCTGGAGCCTCGAATGTCACGCTGGGAGCAGCCCCAGCATTGTAGGCCTTTTCTATATATTCCTTCACTTCGGTCTCATTCATGCCGTTCATGATCAGTGCTGCAAAAATGCAACTCATCACATCGGTTTTGAGACCATTCTTCTTCATATCCTGAAGTTGCTCTTTCGTGAGCGTAAAATCTAGAGTATAGTATTTGATGGCCATGTTGCCACCAATCTCATTGGCGATATCAGCCAACTGCACCTTATATGGGTCTTGTTTCTTATCCATCATACAATCTTTTATTTCAAAAACGAGTGCAAAGATACGAATAATAAATCAGAATCTTTGCGGTAACAATGAATTATTAAACTTTTTTCTCCTCTCTGTTTAATTCCAAAATTGTATATCTACCAAAACCGCACCATCTTCTCAGACAGTGCGGTGACATCGTGGGTTAAATAAAGTATCTAAATTCTGAGAGCTCTCAAAGTCCTACCAAACATTGACACGAACCTCGGGGAAGGAATATACGCCTATATCTTGTATTCTCTCTTACTTTATATTCTTTACGATAAACGTTCCAGTGCGGCAGCATCCAGCCGATACACCGTCCACTCCTTCATGGGCACGGCTCCAAGGGAGAGATAAAAATCAATGCTTGGTTGGTTCCAGTTTAAGCACGACCACTCCATACGTCCACAATGATGCTCCCTTGCAATCTTAACTAAATGCAGCAGCAATGCCTTTCCATAGCCTTTGCCTCGGTCATCTGGCCAAACGAACAAATCCTCAAGATATAGCCCAGAATGTCCGATGAAGGTTGAGAAGTTGTAAAAGTAGAGCGCAAAACCGACCTCACGGCCGTCCACGACAGCGAAAACGGCTTCTGCTCTATGCTCATCAAACATTTCTCGTTCTAGTACATCAGGCGAGGCAACCACCTCGTTCTCCATCTTCTCATATTGTGCAATTCCCTTGATGAATTCCAGCAACAACGGTACATCTTCCCGTTCTGCCTTGCGAATCACAATATTATTCTGCTGCTTCACACATTTATTCAAATCTGACAACTTGTTTTCATCGATCAATGGTTTTGATGGATTATTCTTATCAGACACAGAAGTAACAGTAATGGATAGTGGAATTGACATATCTTTTTGTTCCGAATCCATGCTTACAGACTTCCTACTGGTACCGATACTGACTATACCATAGAATACTATAACGATTACTGCTATAATGATGAACCAAATCATAGTTTTTATTTCTTTGATTTCTTCGTATATAGTTTGACAGCATCCTGCATAATGTCATAGTGGTCAAAAGCCAGATGTGGCAAATCTGTCACTGGCCACCATTCTGCTTTAGCAGCATCATCTTGGCCAGTGACAGCAATAGGTTCATTGATAATGGCCAGATAAGCGACAGTTATTGTTCTCCCTCTTGGGTCACGGTCAACCTTGGAGTATGCGCCTATCTGATGCACATCCGACAGCCGAAGCCCCGTCTCTTCCTCCAGTTCCCTGATGGCGCACTGTTCCGTGGTCTCATCCATGTCCATGAAACCTCCGGGGAATGCCCATGCACCCTTGAAGGGTGGATTCCCCCGCTGTATAAGCAGCACTTTTGGCTCTGCCTCCCTCGTTATTACAATACAGTCAGCCGTAACTGCCGGTCTTGGGTATTTGTATGTATATGCCATAATCGAAAAATTACAATTCCTTGAATGCCTCCAGCAGCATCTTCATTCCCTCTGTGGCAGTTGTTTTGAAGTGAGTGAAGCCCAAATGCGTGCATTGCTCCATCTCTCCAGGGTCAATTACGAACTTTGGCACTTCATGGTGGGCATAGTTGATGAACCCTGCTGCCGGATAGACCTTCAGCGAGGTGCCGATGACCACGAAGATATCTGCTTTACTCACAATGTCGATAGCCACATTCATGCTGTCAACATATTCGCCGAACATCACGATATACGGACGTAACTGCGAACTATCCTCCGCCTTGTCACCCATCATGATGGGTGTCGTTAGCGGATATTCTTTCACGCAGGTTGTGCGATTGTTCATCGAGCACACCTTGCTCAGTTCGCCGTGCAGATGAATTACATGAGTAGAGCCAGCTCGTTCATGCAGGTTATCCACATTCTGCGTGATAACCGTCACTTCATGCTCCTTCTCCAGCTCCGCAATCATGCGATGAGCCTCGTTCGGTTCTACCTCCGCAAGCTGTTTACGCCTCCAGTTGTAGAAGTCCAAGCACCTCTGAGTATCATTGTAGAGCGCCTCCGTACTTGCCAGATAAGCCCACTCTTCATTCGTCCACAGTCCATCTTTGCCACGGAACGTGCTCAGTCCGCTATCCACGCTTACACCAGCGCCAGTCAAAAATACTATATGTTGTCGAGTCATAATCAATTTTTTCATTCTTACCTTATTTCTTCACAATAATGATTGCTTCATCGAGATCTACCATGCAATTATAGTCTGAATCATACCTATAGCCATATCTCTTTCGAGGCTCTTTGTGTAGATTTAGTATTCCATTCCAGAGAGCGTATGTCGGTGAGTCACTTCCTGGGTCTAATGTGAGAAGATCTGATAATATGCCATATTCATCCTCTATACATCCTACAGCAACCACCCAATGGGCATAATTCTGACCGATAAGTCCCAAGATAACCGGTTTGTTGTCATCAATCCAGTTCTTCGCGATTTCTGCTATATCATGATTACTGGCTTTACTGGCACATTGGACAGTTACACGACTACCGTAATTGTCCATGAGTATTCTTTGAATCTTATCGGAAGTCAGCCCTTCGCGATATAGACCTTCCTCGTTTAAGGCCTTGATTAGTTTCCACTCAGATGTTCTTTTATCAATAGGATTATCAGAACAAATATCTTCTGCTTCAAATACACCAAGGATGTTTAGTACCATTGCTACAGAATATGCGCCACAGGCACCATCAAGGTCTCCTTGCTTATAATGAGCTTTTTGCCATGAGCGACCGGATGGTTTCTTGCACATGAGGACACCATCTCTAAGCTGAAGCCGATTGATTACCTTAAACTGTACCATAATATGTGATTTTTTGTCATTTGATAGAAGATTTTACTTGCAATAATCTCTGCGAGTCATAGAGGAAAAGAAAGTCTGGGCAATACTCTCCTCTCGATTTGTTGTACCCGTAGGCCATAGTAAGAGGAACGGCCATGTTAGGCTTAATTCGTTTGAGCTGAACATACCCGAATTTGTCTGACCAGAGAATATCTCCATCAGGATATAATAGATTGGTATCAGCAAGCAGAGCCACATTGTCATGAATATACTGCTGCATACTTGCCTTATCGAATCCGTCTAATTCTTGAATAGCTCTGTCTAAACGTTTGAAGACAATGGTGGGGGTGTTTTCGTCCACCTTCACACCAAGAGCCTCTTGTATTGTCAATAAGGATGCCGCTTTATAATTAGATGCCCAATATCGGTAGTCTCGGTTACCCTCATTGATCCAGTCGCAAATAGAGAATACTGCAAGACATAGCTCAAAAGCATACTGTTTGTATGATTCATTCTTTTTCTTGATGACACTGTTCTCTTCTGCCAGCAGCGTGGATTTCATCAGATACAATGCAAACAGAGAAGTCAAGCGATAAAAGTATTCAGTAGCAGTTTTGCGGTACAAAGCAGACCTCTTCAATTCAATCAGTGAGCGTTCTTCGCTTCCACCACTCTCAATAATATATCTGTAACTGAACGTTCTATAAAGGAAGAATACTGCAGTCATGTATTTCTTCAATGTTTCCATAAGAGGTATTTCATTTTTGACAACCTTGTCTGAAAGTGCAATACCTTCAAGATGAGTGATGTATTTATCAAACATCTTGTTTATCCGTTGTTCAGTTTCCGAAGCGTTCTTTTGGGTTCTGACAGCAGTTTTCTGTGACTTGTTTTTCTCTCTACCCTCGGATTTCCGCACATCTTCTGTCTCTTCTTCGTCGATGTCCTCATCCTCCTTTTCCTTTGAGCTTCGAGAGATATATGAAATCATACTATCAAAGAGCATCGAGGATTGGGACGCTGTTTTTTCGCCCTTACGCATACCCCTGTCACCAGTTATGCCAGTACCGTCATCTTTCAAATAATCAGCAACAGAGCTAAAGGCATAACCATCTTTATCCTCTGTCTTTTTATCAACAACAGTCTCAGCACAGCTTTTTGCAGACAACTTAGTTTCTGCATCGTTCAGTATTTGCTCTATGAAACGTAGAACCTCGCCATTTATGAACTTTCCGGCTTCGATTTCTCTGTATCTTTTCCGCTTATATTCAGATTCTGGAGAAGGGTTGTTTATTTCCATAATCTCAGTGGGGATAACAAATTGACGGTTGGAGATTAGCTCTCCTTTACTATTTGTTATCTCTACGTATAGCGGATTAATTGCATCTTTGAAAATTCCGCTTATCTTATTGCTACCATGCTTCATCCTCTTGTGAACTGCTTGCAGTGCTTTGCGGTTCCCAGAATAAAATGTAATGGTGGCATCAACCTCGTCTGCGGAATTATCTACAGAGATGTCATAGTTGTTATACAAGTATGCAGCTTCCTTTACCCATAGGGTTATTGGCGCATGAGTACTTGTAGCATCTTGTGTTTCTGTCTGCTTAATGTCACTTGTACTGATTGGATCTGTCATAACAAAACCAGTCATCTTGAAATAGTCTGCCGTGGGAGACTTGAATCCTACACTGGCTTCATGATTTGTTGGCATAACCCCTGGCAAACCAAATGCAGCTACTGAAGCGTTGGCACTTCCGCATAGCATATAATGGTTGGCCTCTCCCTCGAAGAAAAAGCATTTGGAATGGAAATAGTCTTGGTATCTTTTCTCAGAAGCTTTGGCAATCTTATCCCACTTGTATAGCTTGACATAATCAGGAATGTTCCCTGACTTAGGCAAAGATCCAAATCCTTCTTCAATAATCAGCTGAATCTCTTGGGGTTTATATTGATTGTACAAAGCCTTTATGAGTTCCGCTTTGCTATCAAAGAATGGCGACATGACAGTTATTGTCTTTATCGTGTCATTACCTATCCATTCCCTGCATTGCTCATATAGAGAGATGGACTGGTTAGTGAAGAATCTAATGCTATCCTCCCCAATGAAATGCTCTGTAACAGGTTCGTCATAATCATTCCTGAGAAGGTCACAGTTCTCTTCTATCGAATATATAATATTTTCTGCCTCTTCCCCAAGCCCCTGATAGAGGCTCTTAAGATAGCTCCAAACATTCCGAATGAATGGGTATACCGGGCTTTCAATGCTTTCAACCATGACAGGTGACCAAACTTCAAGGTTCCTTCCATGCCCCATGACCGTTAAGTTCCCCGATCCAACAATAACCAATACGCTCTCTCTGCCTGCGTAGAACTGTATTTTAGGATGGAAAGCTCCCTTCATCTTATAGCCATGCAAACTGAAATCCAAAGGTCTTCTTCCGCTGAAAGCTTTGCTAAACTTCAGTAGTTGGTCTGAAAGGCAATCAGAATCAACCAAAGCAGATACGAAATTGATACCCTTTGCCGATAAAGACCGCAATAGTTGTATTTCCCAATAATAGAGGTTTATTGAGAACGAAGTCATCACGGCAGAATGAAACTTCCCAGATGGAATCTCTTTTATAAGCTGTCTCTGGTCAATCATTGCTGCATCAGTATTTGGGTTCCACGTTCAGTTATGGCATAGCATTCGCCGTTCCTCTCAATCCACTTGATATCTTCTATGTATTGCAGGACGTTCTGCAAACGGGGTGAAGTTCTTATAGGGTCTGGCCGCCTCAGTTGCCATATCAAACCATCGTCAACCATGTAGTTATGCACAATACCCTGACCTATAGATGACTTGGAATACGAGCTCCGCAGATGTTCATTGATAGCTGAATATATGCAATCCTCGGCAAACGACCAGTCACATTTCTTGTTCTCATCGCCAACCAGTCTTATCAAAAGTGAAGGACCGAAACCAGGATGATGAACGTCATATATGTCATTCGCATATTCCAACAACTTGTTAAGATGCTTGTTGGTTGCTTTGTATAAGGCTACCAACAATCTTGAAGCCACATATACCACTGCTCCATAGGCTTTCTCCTTATAGCACGATTGCAATTCCTCGTAAAGCTCGTATATGCCGTAATTGTCAACTGCTGCGTTATTATAATCGTTGTACCCCTTTTCCAACCTGTCAAGTACAGCATCCAATGGCTGCGGTTCTTCTGTAGTAGAATAAAGTAGGGCAAAGTGGTGTCCTTCGTATGCGGCATGAGATAGCTCGTTCAGCTCATACAAGAACCATGAAAGTTGCTCTTCGGTCACCTCCAGATTAGTATCCAATGCAGATTGGAAATTACTTTTTAGGAATGACAGAACGAATTGCCGTCTATCAACACTTGCACCTTCATTCTGAATGTATTTAAGCAGTAGCTTGATGGTCGATATTCTATGACTTATATCATGGCCTGTTATATCCTGCCGCTCTGGTTTGCTGAATATACTTTCGTATTCCTCCAATTCCTCCTTATTATCAATAAGATGAAGAGCCAGGCATTTAAATTCTGTAAGTTTATCTCTGTCAATTAGTCCGGAACTGATAGAGTCCCAGAACAAATCTTCTTGCTTCTTCGAGAGAGACTGACGGTATATTTCGCACAAGCGCAGTCCTTCAGACGTAACTCTATATGTGAGATGGTTGGCATCTGGCAGGAAAATCAGCTTTAGCTGGGTTAAAACTCCAATGAAATACTGACCGAATACTCCTAATCTGTTCTGCCAATACACTTTCGGTTTGTTTTCTATATCTGCTCCTTCTGCCAAGTTTAATACCTCCGCATTGACATTTCTTTGGGCAAATATACTTCCACTAACGCCATTGACCAGAGGAAAATTGTATTGCATCGCGTAAGCCAGCAACAGTTCGCCACGTCTAATAAATTTGATTTGTTCCTTGGGATTATCAATCTTTGACGGATTGGTTGCCTGAAGCCTTTCTGCAATAAACGTCATCAGCCAACAGAAGAAACCATTATACCGAATTCGAACGGTCATGTTTGTAACGCCTTTGACCATATTGTCATATATGACTACGCTACTATTCTGCACAGCTAAAGGGTCTCGACCAGTTTTGCTTGTCGTTTCAGCACCCCAGAACGGGAATGGTTTATTGTTGGCTTCGTACATAAGCTTTTATTTTTCTATTCCAAAAAAGGTAATCATGTTATCGCCCAAATCCGTGGTTCGCTTTGACAGGCAGCCATCTCGTGTCATCGTAGAATTTAAACTATCGGTATCGATTAGTCCATCTGCGTGTAGGTCTTTTATGACAATATTATCAAGCGACCTATCTCTGTTTGGATAGTAATCATTGAATATAGTCATTGGCGATCCCATCGACATACTTTCCTTCGGATTATATTCTTTTGGATTCTGGAGAAATCGGAGAAGCCTCAGGTGAGAAAGAGTATATCTTTCGATGCAGTTCAGTAGTATTACAATACGTTCTTCTGAAATATCCGTTATCGCAGAGTTGGCTACTGCATTTGCTAACAATGTTGATTTAATCTTGTCTGTTTTAAGTGACAGCTGAGCAGATGTAAGCATGACGGTAGCAAAAGTTCCATTTTGTGGAAGGTTATTGACCACCGTGTTTTCGAGTTTACTAAGTCTTTCTTCAACCAAACGTTGCCATTCTTCCAATCTTTGTCTATAGATGCCAGTCCGCATTTCATTTATAGCAGACATAACGATAGACACACCAGGTATGGTAGATGCGATTCCTTTCATGGAACCGACGAATCCATCCTCAATCTTATTTGCCAAATCGTTGCTCATGCTTACAAAGAATATTTTCAGAATATACTCGATTATTCCATTGAGTCAGGAGTGTCATAAAACTCCATCGCAGCGAGAGCTTCATCATCATTGCTGAAGTTCGAATCCTCTTCGAAGATTTCTTCCACCTCTTCAGCGACTTCTCTGTCCTCAAGTTGCTCAATCTCCACTTTCTGCTTTTCAGGAGTGAACGAGCCGACCTTACTTGTTTTTATTCTATGTCTCATATATAAAATAGTATTCCAAATTTAGTAATAATAATTTAGCGCCAACTCCTTTCATTCTAAATTGAATGTCACTCCTTGAAATAAGTCTATTTCTTCATATGTAGATTGGCTAAATGAATAGATCTCCTCTTTATACATTTGAAGAAAATCTTCTATTCGATCCTGATACAACTGAGCATATAGAGAAGGACTAATACCCCAGTTCTCTGATTGTACAAGAATTCCTGTCAATTTACTTCCAATCTTACTCTTATCATATCTCTTCCAGCTGTCAATATACATATTATAATTTGGACTTTCGTGTTCTTTATGATACCCTACTATCAACATTGTGCCTTCCTTTACAGGAATCAGATGAACGAATAAGATGTTGGCTACAGATGGTGTCATAGCTTCTTCTCCAGACATAAACATTGACGAAACAGTTGATGCATATATTCCTCTAACGGGCAAAAGTGTTCTAAAAAAAGAAAACGATTCACGTCCTGTATTCAAATCATGTATGAGTTCTGACTTGTAGTAATCTAAATCTCCAAGAGCAAGTTCCGTAGGATATTCTTTTGTAGAAAGATAGGACAAATAATAAGGAGCCAATTCCCTTAAAATATTAGATTTTAGCAATCGAGAGTCTCTTTCTCTATCTTTTTCCTTTTTCCTTCGAGCAGCACATATCGCGCGATAACAATACAGTGCAACATGCCGATAATTATTATAATCCACGTCTCCGCTCTCTATTTCCTTGAATAATGCTGTGTCGTGTAGTTTGCAGAAGATAGGCAACGAAATAGCTTGTGTTATTCCAACTTCTTTAAAGAATAAAGCGTTATCACCTTTTTTAATTGCCTCGATTGCTTTTGCTCTCAATTCAACTACCTTGCCATTTTCTGCAACATAATTTAGTATTCCATTTCGCATCAGAAGATGACTATTGATAGAAGTCTCATGGCATCCTTCTGCCATACAACACCACTTCTTACTATCAACATGCTTGAAGATGGCATCTGTAACGTTTTGAACTTGTCTTAATTGCTTTCCTTGTAACATTGTTTGTTACTCTTTCACAAAGTCCAATTCTATTTGCTGTGCCTTCTCATCCACCATCGGCTTTATCATCGACTCTACATACTTTACCTCATCTGGAGACAAATCGTATTTCTTAAACAAATCAGCATCCGTCCAAGGATGGCTGAAGTCTTGCATAGGAACGAAATGGTACACCTGAGCCATTGCATCCTGAGTGATTTTCATTGATGATACCAGCAGACGGAAGAAACGGGTCTTCAAATAGCTGATAAAGTTCTTTGCTTCATCCTCAGAGTTGAACTTGGCATAGAGATATGTCTGAGAGCATACAGAAGATGCACCTGCAAGGATGGGTTCACCCAAAACAATTTTGTCATTACCAGAGCCACCTGCCTTGGGGATGAAGACCTTGATAGCATCTACATCCTGACTGTTCTTGCGAATATCCATCTTGCGGACATATCCTGTCTTTCTAACATTATGGTCCCAATAGAACAACTTGACGTTGAATTCATCCGTCTCTGAGTCGCTCACGTCAAACGGATGCTTCTTGCTGGTCTTGGGGTTGGTAGGTATACCAAATGGTGTGTCAGAAGAGATGATTGATTCTACCACACCAAGATTCTCTTCACGTGCTTTACGCATCACTTTGTCAACAAGCTTTGCCAGCTTTGGCTCACGGATAATGACATCTAAGTCTTTTAAGTTCAATTGTTCTGTCTCTACTTTTCCTCCCTTGACAAGTGAATAGTCACAATCGCCTTGATGCTCGCCATCATTCAGATAGTAGCAAACGCCACCTTTGATTTCCACATCCTTGGGGAACAGCTCACTGGCATCATGGAAAGCTGTCAATTGAGACACGGTGCCACAAGTCAGCATTTCCTTGCGGAACGGGTCAAGCAAATTAGACCTGCCACCAGTAAACCATTTGGAAGGTATAATGAGTGTTGAGAACAGATTCGACAATGTTTTTGCTACTGTACTGAAGTCCTGGAAGATTGGCGCATCGTTTGTGCCACCAGAACCACCTTCGTCTTGATACGGGGGATTGCCCACTGCTACTGTAATTCCCATTTCTTTTATCTTGTTTATAATCTCATCGGCTTGCTCACCTATGAGGTCGTATGAATTATAATCACTTGCAATATTTTCTACTGGCATATCCAGTGCCTCATACACCTTGCGTGTAAATTCGTAGGCAATAGATGATGTCGGAATAGAGTAAATCTTGTCTTTGTAGTTGTCGCCAAACTCCAGCAGGATAGCGTAAGCAAATTCGCCCTCCTTCGATGCAATATCCAAGAACTTTGCATCAGCAGAAATTCTGTCATGAGGTATCTGGCGCAGCATTCTCAATGCGACTTTGTCAACAGGAGTAACTACCTCTGACTCCGACCAACGGCCAAATTGCCGCATTGCATTCTCAACACGTTCGATAGGTTGCTTACTATCGTCATTAGCAAGGTCGTTGACATTCTGAATCTTATAATCAAGCTCGTGGAGGGCATTTGGATTTAGGTGCTTATAAAGTAGCTCGCCCATCTTCTTGCTGATACCCAGATGCTTGGCTATACGCGCATTATCATCCCCTTTGTCTATCACATCCAGAATGTCCTGAAGAGCCAAAACCTGGTCTTTTGTGAGGAATGCGAAGAACAGGTAGCGTGAATAGAGCGTGAGAATTCGTTTGCCTAACGAGTCATCCTCTTTTTTCTCTTTATCAGATGTCGAGTTGGTGCTGTCTTCATCTCCTGCAGGATTAGCATCAACATCGTCCAAGTCGATATCATCCTCTCCCTCTTCCTTCGTTGGCTTTAATTTCAAACCGCCTCGTGTTCCCATTGGCTGCTGCCGCATAATTTCATCTCGCAGCTCGTCAATGTCAAGTAGCGAGAGGTCAACAGGCACATCCTTTGCCTCGTCCATTATACTCCGTTCACTGGAATACTTACGAATGAAGTTCAAGATATCATTAGGCGTAACTTCCTGCAATTTGTCTTTATTCAACCAGATTGCAGGCGATACTTTAAGTTCCTTCTCTATACGCGCTAACAAGTGACGGTTTCCGTTGGCATCTGTGTTGATGTCATAGATGTGCGCACGAAGTTCCTGAAGGAAGAACATTCGATTAGGGTCGAAATCTACCAAAAGCGTTTGTGGCTTCATATTTCGCTTGGCAATGTGACCTTCATCATCCGTGTAAGTCACAACATAAGGATTCTGTAAACGGAAGATAGCCTGATCGTATTCCTGTGGCGATTCCGTCTCTTTCAGATAGAGCATTGTGTCCCATTGCGGCACAGTGGAACCTGTCAGCATACGGTTGACTGTTAGCGTCAGGGTCTTTACTCCGTTCGCTTCACAATCCTCTATCTTTTTCTTGACATTAGCAAGGTTGCTATACAATCTTCCGTCTTCTACACCTGTAATATTCAATATCTCGTATTGCGAGAGGTTTTTGAAGATGTCTTTGTGCTTTTTGATAAGGGCCTCCATAGCGTCGCATGAAGCACGATAGGGCAACACCATCACGACATGATGACACAAATCGCCCTGCTTGATGCGCTCGTTGTCGAGGAATCCCATCACATTGCTGTCATCCTTTGAACCATCAATAACTTGTAGGAAGTCAAGCACTTCTGGCTCATGTCTGAAAACAAGGTGCTTGCCGTCGTTATCCCTCGTGAGAGAGAGAGGACTGAGCAACTCGCGGAAAGCGGTGGAGATACCTGCTTGTTTCAGTTCCTCCAGTTTCTTGATGGCAGAAGAATTGAGATTGAAAGCAAATCTGACCATCTGAGGGAAGCCAAAGTAAGGATTCTCCCATTCTTCCTTTGTATCAAGGTTTTCCTCATCCCATTTCTGACTTGCTTCTATGATGTCTGTAAACTGGCAATAACTGATGATATCCTCTTCTGAGAATTCATTACCCATCAAGATACGATAAGGCGTTCCTGACAAGTGCAACTGGACTTTGCTCTTCAGTTCTCGCGTCTGTTCCAACAAATCATCCACACTTTCGTCATTATGCTTCTTTTCTTGTGCCAACACCTTGTCACTGGAAGCCTTTGTCAGCACAGAACCATAATGTTCTGCGCGAGCACCAAAATGAGTTTCGTCAACAATCAGCAAGTCAACAGAATGTTCAAACAGCTGCTTGTGACGCTCCTTTATCTCTGGACTACTTAGGTCTTGAAGAGTAAGACATACAACTATCTTCTGCTTTTTCTTCTTCGCATCTGATAGTAGCTTGTGGTTAGCCTTCAAATCTTCGCTGGAAACATAGAGGTATTCTTCAAAGTTCTTGAATTTCTCAACCGTTTTCTTCCATTCGCCTTTCACATCGGCTTTTGCAGAAACAACCAGCACTAAGTCGGCATCCATCTTTTGAGCGCAGCACATCGCTGTGAAACTCTTGCCAAAGCGCATAACAGCATACATCAGCAGATGTGTACGCTTTTTCTTGATGGCATTTTCAAATCGTGCTATTGCATCTGCCTGATTAGGGCGTGGAGTCAAAGGCTCTTCATCACGTGTGAAATGAAACTCTTCTGGCATTCGGCCATCTTGCATAGAATAGAACTTGTAACGTCCATCATTCTTATAAGCACTATCCGTTATGTCTGCAATGGCCTCGTCAATATCTGCGGGAACAGCCTCTTCAAAAAACTCGTTGGAGAAATATGGTAAGTCGGGAAATGCCTCGCGAGTAATGCGGTTACGCTTCTTTTCCTCCATCACGAACTTATGCACTTCGAAGTCTCTGAAATACTTTTCATCAACTCTCGCTTCGTGTTCATAAAGTTGGTTCAAGTCCTTGAAATAGCGACGCCATTCATTAAGCCTATCTTCAACAGGCCGATAGGTGTCACCAATCTTTAGGTAATTGGGAACAGTCCGCGTTTCAAAGGCATAGATATGCGGTTCGACACGACCAACTATTATTTTGTCAACAATTTCAGTATTCATTATAGCTTCTCTTTTTTGGCAAGTCCATTTATCTGGTCAAACCTGATGGTCTTTCCTGTTTCCCAATCCATTGTCTTCACATAGATTCCGTTATGCTTATGGATTAAGCCTTTCTTACAACCTTCACATTCTATTTCCTGGCGTTTTACTTCACCAGAAATGATGTCTCTTGTTTCCAAAACTTTTGGATGACAACTGCGAGGGATGACGAACTTCAATCCATCCATTTGGAAGATGTTCCAAGAAATGATCTCTGCAATATCTTTAACATCGTCAATGGCGGGTTCCTCACCAAATCTGTCCTCATAATAATCGAAAAATGACATCAGAAGATTCTCACGTGCCAACAACAGATTATCACCCTGCCACTCATATCCAAGCGTTCCCTTGAAAGCCATTTTCGACCAGTAGAGCCAGTCTTCGCGAGTAGTGGTATTCTCGTTGACAATACGTAACTTCCTGTCAATCCAGCCAATGCGCCTATTCAAGTCCTCTATGGCTTCGCCAGTCACCGTATCGTATCGGCTTGCCAAGAAGGGGGCCTCGCCACAAGTGATTTCAATCACGCCCATGCTGACATATTCCTGCCAAGACTTGTTTTCAGGAAATGTCACCTTTTCTGTTGTTGGAGACCAAGCATGCCTACCACCTTCAATGGACACGACATTAAACACAGGTTTGCGTTTGAACCACTTCTCATCAACACCATTGTTCATGTTGTTGCACACCCACGATGGTGTAAAGACCTCTGCCATTTTTCTGGCTCTCTTCTTCCTTTCCTCCTCATTCTTTGCTACACGAGGCTGAATGACATTTTGGTTTTCGCCTGATATTAATTCAGGTGTTATATGTTGGAAGAAAGAATAGGCATCGCCCAAAACTGCATAGTCATCCGTTCCCCAGATGATATTTTCATCTGTGGTTCTATCAATGAGAAGCGTATCAAGTATGCCACCACCCATTGCCAGCAATTCGTCTTCTTTTATGTCTATGCTGTATTTCATTTGTTCTCCTTCTCTTTCCTTATTTCATCAAGCGTTTTACCATTCAGTGTAAAGTGCGCAGGTCCTTGATATTCTCTGTTTTCACTTCCTTCTTCTGGCATGAAGTGCTTACAGAAACGAGAAAGTGTATATATATCATTATCGTATGCAACAGTATTTTCAGAAACCACTGTAACAGGGATGTCACCATGCTCAAAAAAGACCACATCACCAGGCTTCAAGCCAATCATCGAAAATTTGAAAGGAGCACGACGGGGTTTATTAGCCACATTTGTATCATTAGGGATTTTGTCAAAATTGGAATCAACAAAGTCCAGCAAGGGCTTATACTCATCTTGCGAAATACGTATTGCTCCTTGAGGAGCACCTTTCAAACCGTTCTTTAGAAGAATTGGCAGCGAAAAACGTTTGTCCTTTACCGTTCCATTAACCCTGACAAGAACGAACGAACCGCCATTTGCTGCAAACTCCTTATTCGATTCTCCTTTACCTTTTGAAAATTTATCATCTCTGTCAACCACCTTTGAATAGGGTATTTGGCTTTCTATCACATCAAAGCGATACAAGATAGCCTTGTCAGGATCAGAGCTGTAAACATAACCTCTATCACCCTTACTGATGCGTTTGAAGTTGTTGGTAATTCTCCAATACACCTCACCGAATTCTGCAAAACAGGCTTCCAGGTCAAAACGCTTCCTGCTTGATGGCAACAACCAGACATTGTTCTGAAGTGTAACTTCAATTTTGACTGGTTCTTGGGGTTGCGGTTCTTCCTCTACCTTCTTTTTCAGGAATATGTCGAAACCTGCGGCGCAGATGTAGTTCTTAGCTTCCTCAAAGATTGGCTCCAGCGTGTAAATCTGGTTGCGTTTCAACGGAGGTTGTTGAGGAACTTGCTTGTTCTCTGACAAGTCGTAGTACCCCAATTCTTTTAGAGCCTCATATGTCTTTGCTTCTAGCCATTTCACTTCTGTTGTAGATAGCGTATCAGTAGTGGAATGGAATACAATAGCCTCCGTCCAGAAATCTTTGGCTTCATGATTTCGCAGTCGCTTGATGGAATCATCCGTCTCACCGACATACAACTGCCGTTTATCTCTATTTACAAGGATATATAAGGCAGGTTTGTTCAAGTCATTGGAGTATTCTGAAACAAACTTCTTGTCGGCTCTGTCAATCACAAACAGTTCAGTCACCTGATTCTCGCAACTGATGATGCGAGAAACAAGAGTATTGTCTGGAACTAATATCTGGAATACTTTTGCCATATCTTTAGTTGCTTTTATCTCAGTTTCTATCCAATTCTTCAAACCTGACGAGTTCTTTAAGATCCACGTCAAGAAGTTTTATTATCTTCATCAGCATCTCCAGAGGAGGCTGAGATGAGTTCGTGCACCACTTTGATACGGTTGTAGGCGAACATCCCAATTCTTTGGATAACCACAGATTGGATTTCTTTTTCTCTACCAGTATCACTTTTAAGCGATTGAGTTCCTTGTTAGCAGCCATAACTTTATTGCATATATTGGCTACAAAGATACACATTATTTATTAGAATAATGCATTATAAACCGAATAATTTTAGAAATTTAATGAATAACGTTCATTTTGTCGGCAAAAAAAGGCCAAAATCATAAAGCCTCGCTATCTTTTCAGACAACGAAGCTCGTTTGAGGTTCCAAATAGTCGGCCAAAACTAAATATAACCAACCTCGGCGAGATACGCCTATTTTATAAATGTTGAAGATACCTTGATATTGCGGAAATTGTAGGGAAGACTGTTGATGATTATCGCGAACACTTACAAATTATTAAATAATGTGTATTTTTCGCTATAATAATCATCTTTATAAAAATAAAACCGTAATTTTGTGGAGAATAAATAGAGTAACAGACAGACTTATTATGAATATTGATATTATTATAGACAAAATAGAACTTGCATATGGCCATTATATACAGCAAGGTTCTGAAATCATGTTCAATACGTTTACTGATCATTTCTTTGATAAGTTATATTCTATGCCTTCTTGTAAGCTGATATTGGAAGATCTTGAATCTCAACATAAGATAGATCAAAAAGTATTTGAGGAACGAATCATATCAGAATATTTTTACGATAGAGATTTTTTTGTTTGCAATGAATCATACTATGTAGCTTATTGCTACCAATATTACAAATTCCTTAGAAATAGGCAGAGAACTCAAGGCAACTACTTAAATCCCTATTTTAAAGAAGTCATTTGGACAGATAAGAGTGTTAACGAAGAGGGTGACAGAATGAAACTATACAAAACAGACTATGTGCGCCCATTGGTAAACTATATCATTGACCATTTAAAAAACGAAAGTTTAATATTACATTGTCTGCTGAGATATAAGAGTCGTGTAGAACGCTTCAAGACCATACAGGATTTGGATTTAACTGAAAGCATAATCCAAAGAGATTTGGCACTATACCTCTTTGATAACGGAGTAGAGTTTAGCAAAGAAGATGACACTTGCAACGGAAGGCTGGATTTTAGAATTTCTGATGCTTCAGAACATTACGGAGCAATCTTGAAATGCAACAATAAGTCCTTTGTCGTCGAAACAAAACTAATGAAGAAAGTCACAATCGGACAAATAAGAAAATCCATTGCCCAACTGAAAGCATATATGAACCAAATGTCTTCGTACGGATGTTTGGTCGTGTTTGCTTCGGATGATAATGTTAATCATCAGTTCCGCAGCATCGGTGCAAGTGTCGCAGTGTATTCCTTCTTGGGAGTACATCTCTTTCAGCATCAGAAGTAATACCTCATCATTGTCAATGGCGACAACATCATGGAATTTATTGTTATGATAAACAGGTGTATTGCTTGTATATCCAAGCTGTTCTTCAGCTTCCTGCATAGAAATTTCAACTGTGAAACGACTGCCTTTCCCTTTCTTGCTGTCCAAACGGATTGTTCCGCCAAGCATCGACACAATATTACGCATTATGGCAAGCCCAAGCCCGAAACCCTCCTTTGCGGCGGCATTTGATAGACGTTCAAACGCACCGAACGCTTGTTTCTGTTCCTCTTCTGTCATGCCTGTACCTGTATCTTCAACGACCAGTGTCAGAACTCCATTATCATATTCAGTAATCAAAGAAACACCGCCTTCTTCTGTGAACTTGACAGCGTTTGACAGCAGGTTATTCCCGATTTGTATTATTCGCTCTTTGTCGGTCAATACAATGGCATCGTGTCCAGTCTTCACGGACAAGGACAGCCCTTTGTTCACGGCAACAGGCATGAACTCCGTTTCAAGTGTGTGCGTGATTGCTGAAATCCGGCAGGGTGACAGACGGGGCTGTTCCTTGCCGTTGTCCAGGCGGAAGAAGTCAAGCAAAGTGTTAAGCATATCCCGCATACGGTCGGAGGATTGCAGTATGTTTTGGATATACTGCCCGGACTTATCCTCACACTGTTCTTTCCGTATCAGTCCGGCATAGCCTGTTATTGCTGTCAGCGGTGTGCGCAGTTCATGGGTGATAGTATGTACCGCCTTCTTCCTTGACGTTATCAGTGCCTCGTTCCGTTGTACGGATTGTTCCAGTTGCCTTATCAAATCAGTTGTCTTGTGCTTGTATTGTTTAATGCTTTTTGCATCACGATGTATGATGATGTAGGAAATTAACAACAATAGAAGAACGAATCCCATTAAACCGCCTACTTGCATAAATGACTTTTCACGCATGGCAACTATTTCGTTTTCCCGGCTTTGCAGTTCGGTTTGTACCTTTTCTTCTATTTGGCAAATCAATTCTTGCAGTTGTCTGTTAAGTTCTGCATTACGAGCTGCAAGGCTGTCGGCTTGTTCCGACAATTGGCGATCCTGCACTTTCTGTTCGCTGATTACGTTTCTATTGACCGAATGAAGGATAGTGGTTGATACTGCTGGAGTTACTTCCTTTTTTTTGCCGAATATGCCTAAGAAACCTTTTCGTTTTGGCTTTTTGGACTGTTCCTGCACACTTTTCTGTACAATAACCGGAATTTGATTGGCTATCTTCTTGTTAATAGATTGTTGTTCATCCATTAACCGGACTATCTGGAACATCTGTCGTTCCTTATCCTCTAAAAGACTGCGCACACTATCGATGCGCTCTGCTGGATAGGTGGCCTTGAAACGGCAGAGCATACTGTCCATTGC
>JAEEGG010002277.1_pt1 | contig 49953 bp, 43 predicted proteins | sample 9134161 | NCBI WGS metagenome assembly JAEEGG01 (sample SAMN16246543, study PRJNA631951) | gut metagenome | biome: gut microbiome; feature: rumen; material: CR-attached | host: Bos | place: Iran: Karaj | collected 2018-10
GTCTTCCTTTCTACGGACAAAGGTACGGACTTTCCTCGAATTGTCAAACTTTTTCGTGGAGATTTCTCTAACGAGTACTCACCAATCTCATTGACACTGCAAAGTTAGAGTAGCCTTTCCCCTGAAAGGGGAGGGGAGTGCCTACGGGCGCCCTGCGTTCCCTTGCGCACGGAAGAAGAAAACCGTGTCAGTCCGTTGCCAAAACCTGCAGCGGAAGAACACGGATGAGCACGGAAGAAAACCGGCAGCGGACACCACACGGCCGACGGACCGCTCGTCGACACCTACGCCTGCAGCAATGAGCTCACCAGCAAGAACACCCCCAGCGGCATAGGCACCATCTGCCACGAGTTCTCACACTGCATGGGGCTGCCCGACCTCTACGACGTAGACTACAACGGATACTTCGGCATGGGGCACTGGAGCCTGATGGCCAACGGCGTGTACAACGGCAACGCCTTCACGCCTGCGGGCTATACCAGCTATGAACGCATGGTGTGCGGATGGCAGCAGCCCATAGTGCTGCACACCGACACCGTGGTGGAGGCCATGCGCCCCCTCAGCGAAGGCGGCGACTCCTATATTATATATAATGAGGGGCATCCCGACGAGTACTACCTCTTGGAGAACCGACAGGGCTTGGGATGGGACAGCGCCCTGCCCGCCGCAGGACTGCTGGTGCTCCACGTGGACTATGATGAGCGCGTGTGGCGCGAGAACATAGTAAACACCGTGTGCGACTACCGCGGAGCAGGACTGCCCGACCACTGGAACACCCACCAGCGACTCACACTCATACATGCCGACAATGAGAACGACCGCCGCTACTGGCACACCGACTACTACTTGCAGACCACTGAGGACACCGACCCCTACCCCTATTGGGCAATGGTCGGCGGACAATGGTCGGCGGTCAACGACTCGCTGACGTGCAACTCCATACCCGCCGCATCGGTCTATAACGCCAACAGCAACGGCAGCATATACATGAACCGTGCCCTGCAGGCCATTAGCCGCCACGACGACGGCACCATAGGCTTCCGCTTCGAGGCCGACAACCGCAAGTATGTGGCCACCGACACCACCATGACCGGCAAACCCGACCTCACCGGAGCCATCTTCTACGAGAGCTTCGACCGCTGCGAGGGCACCGGCGGCAACGACGGGGTGTTTAAAGGCTCAGTAGAGGTGGCCTCGGCCGACTTCCTGCCCGACAATGACGGATGGCTCTCTGACGTGATGAAGGGCGGCGCACGCTGCGCCAAGTTTGGCAACGCCGCCATCGACGGCATCGTCACCATGCCCGCCATCATGCTCACAGGCCAGGAGATGGTGCTCTGCTTCAAGGCAGCACCGTGGGGGCGCGACGACACCAGCCTCACGCTCACGGCTACAGGCGGAGCGCAAATAGCCACCACGCAGTTTGAGATGACCGAAGGGCAGTGGACCACCTTCAGCACCGTGCTCACTGGCAGCGGGCGCACACAGATAACCTTCACACCCGGCCGGCGCTTCTTCCTCGACGAGGTGGTGGTGCGCCCCAACAAGGACGTGAACGACGGCATGAGAGGAGTAGAGAAGCAAGGACAGCCATGCCAGGTCTACGACCTGTACGGACGACCAGTCGTTGCTGGCTCACGCTCTGCTCATCGCGTCATCTTCCTGCAGCGCCTGACTGACGGAACCGTAAAGAAAGTTATCAGGTAGCGCCCTTTTAGCGTCATAGCTGCTTCATGGCGATGCCGAGACAGGGGTGAGGGCAGTATCTTCCCTAGCCACTGAGAGAAGCGCAGGACAGACAATACATTCAAGGCAGGTCAAATGCCATCTCATTGACTATACATAAAGGAAGGTCAACCCTCACCTCCCACACACAACGGCGAGGAGACCTTCGCGCACGCGCGCGATATATATGCGCGCGTGAATGTTTGGTGCTTGCACCTCTTGCACCACATAGTGACATTAGCTGCCCAACCACCCGTTCACTGCCCCCACCACAAAGTGCATAAATATGCATTTCTGTGGAGCCGCCCCGTGAGAAAAAGTGGCCGTCCCGTGAAAAAATGAAGGCGACTTTTTTTCACGGGGCGGCTCCACGTGGGAGAACCGGGCCAGCATGGGTCAGCGACACGCCGTTATGCATAAATATACACGCAAAGTGAATAAATATGCAGGATGAAACATAGAGAAAAGCATGAGACAAACAGAAATAGTCAGCTCACGTACACCACTTTTCCGAGCAGTGCATTGATAGTGGCGGGGCAAGTGTGGTGCAAGTGGTGCAAGCACCTTTCACTCACGCGCGCGTATATATAGGGATTTTTATCCGGTCAATACATTCAGGGCAGCCAACATTCCACCCCTGCAAGGTCAACTGCTCTATCATTGCCTTATTCGTTTTCTGCTATATACTCATCCATAGATTCCATCATGTTGATGATGAGCTGGCCTATCTGCACGAAGTCGTTGATGCGCCACTGACCATCCTCATACACTAGTTGCACATTGGTCAATATGGCGTTCTCCCCGTTAGTGAGATAATACCAGGCATCGGCGGTGTCGCCTTCAACGTCTGCCCTGGCGTTGATCATCTCCACGGTTTGTCCCTCCCAGTAAATCCAGTTCAGCGTCTCGGGATTCAGCAGGTGGAAACACTGGTTGTCAGTGCGCTTGGCATCGATGGCACGTATCTTCTCCACCTTCTCGTTGTAGGCCTTCGAGCAGTACATGGCGTTGAGGTCGATGTTAGGCTCCATGCCGTCCTCTGGCTTTGCCACCAGGTTGGCGTCGCTGTATGCCTCCTGCAGCATGGCGAGCACGCCCGCCTCGGTCTTCGGAGCAGCGGCCTCGTCGTCGGTCTCCTCATCGTCGCTTTCTTCTGCCACCTGCTCGGTGCCAGCCTTCTCCTTGTCCTTGCTGCCGCCTTTCGAGCCGCAGGCCACCATCATGCACACCGACAGAGCGGCAATGCCAAACACAAACAAACTCTTTCTCATAGATTTATAATTTTTAAAAATGAATAGTATTTCTTTCGCATGTTCTGAAGGTATTGGAGTAGAAAAAGTTCTTGGACGAGCCAAGCGGCCATGGCCGAGCGAGAGGAGTTCTTGGGGCAAGCTGCCCGAAAGACAAATCATACCACCTGGTGGCTCAACAGGCGCTGACGGGCCATCTCCTCGTACTTAGTGCCGGGACGGCCGTAGTTGGCATAGGGATAGATGCTGATGCCGCCGCGCGGCAGGAAGAGGCCCAACACCTCGATATACTTCGGATTCATCAGGCGTATGAGGTCCTTCATAATGACGTTTACGCAGTCCTCGTGAAAGTCACCGTGATTGCGGAAGGAGAAGAGGTAGAGCTTCAGGCTCTTCGACTCCACCATGCGCTCGCCCGGCAAGTAGAGAATCTTTATCTCTGCGAAATCGGGCTGGCCGGTGATGGGACACAGCGTGGTGAACTCCGGACAGTTGAACTGCACCCAGTAGTCGTTGTCGGGATGCTGGTTCTGAAAGGTCTCTAACAGCGAGGGGTCATAGTTGCTGGCATACTGCGTCTCGCGGCCCAGCTGTTGCAGTTTTTCGTTCTCTCTTGACATATATGGATATAGAATTAACGATTATAGTCACAGGTTGTAGAGCAGCCAGCCCATGTAGGCCAGGAAGAGCGTGGTGAGCAGTGCGCCCTCCCAGCGCTCTACGGTGTACTTCGTAAACGAGAAGGCCCAGATGAGCACCACCGAGATGAGCATCGTGCCCACGTCGACCATGGTGATGCCACCTATCTGCATGGGGCAGATGACGGCGGTGATGCCGAGTATGAGCAGCACATTAAACACGTTGGAGCCTATCACATTGCCAATGGCGATAGCAGAGCGCCCCTTGCGCGCCGCCACGACGCTGGTGGCGAGTTCGGGCAGCGACGTGCCGCCAGCCACCACGGTCAGGCCTATCACACCGTCGCTGACGCCCAGCGAGGCGGCCAGCTCGGATGCATTGCCCACAAACAGGTTGCTGCCGAAGACGAGGCACCCCAGGCCAATGACCACGAAGAGGAGGCCCTTAAACAGCGGCATTTCTTCCTGGCTGCCTTCCTGCCCGCTGCTGCCGCCGTTCTTCTTTGCCACACGGAAGGTGTATGTCATAAAGACCGCGAAGCCTGCCAGCAGGATGATGCCGTCGAAGCGGCTGATGCTGTTGCCTATGATGTTGAGCGAGCCAAAGCCGTCGAGACAGAGCACCACAAGCAGCACGGAGGCCACCACCGCAAAGGGTATGTCTTTCTTCACCGTTACGGGGCTGATGACCATCGGGGCCACCATGGCGGCGCAGCCCACGATGAGCATGGAGTTGAAGATGTTGGAGCCAATGACATTGCCCACGGCGAGGTCGGGCGTGCCCTTGAGGGCCGACACAATGCTGACAAAGAGCTCGGGCGCCGAGGTGCCTGCCGCCACAATGGTCAGGCCTATCACTATTTCGGGCACCTTCATGCGCCGTGCCAGGGCCGAGGCGCCCTCGGTCAGGCGGTCGGCTCCCCACAATACGAGGACGATGCCTATGACTATGAAGAGAATGTTGAGCAACATAGCGGCAGATTAATATTCAAAGGTGTAGACTACTTGCTGCCCGTGGCTGCTCACAGTGAGCGTTCTCACGCTGAGGTTGGCGTTGAGCGTAGGGCTGATGGTAATGTCGTCGGCAGGATGCTCGGTGGTGATGCTGCCCACTATGCTGGTGTTGCGTGCATAGCGGAAAAGGGAGAGCAGCAGATAGGGGTCGCACTGGTCGAGACCGAAGGCGAGCTGGTTGACGTCTACCGACTGGTGCCGGTTGTCCATCGTGGTGTAGTGCAGCTTCATCAGCGTCACCTCGGTGCTGCCCGATACTATCGTGGCCAAGCGCAGGCTGTCGGCGCAGTGCAGGCTGTCGGGCGCCAGGTTCTGTCCGTTCAGGCGGTAGGCATGTATGGTGCGGTTGCCGCCAGCCGAGCGGTGCTCGTAGTTGAAGGCATAGTTGGCCGACACCTGCATGCCGTTGGTATAATACTGCGAGGCATAGCCCACGGTATCGTTCTCGCCCCTGAGCTTGTAGGGCTGAAAGTCGGCGCCATAGAAGCTGGTGAGCCGGCGCCCATTATCGGTGACGGTGAGCAGGCTGTCGCGGTCGAAGTAGTCGAGGGTGAGCGTGCGCTGCGTGGCACCGTCCTTCGACAGGCGCAGCGACGTGGGGCGGTGCTGGGCATCGTAGGCCAGCTCGGCAAGTGAGCCGTCGGTGCCGCTGATGCGCTTCACGTCGGGTGCAGCGCCCAGCGTGCCGTCGCCGCGTGTGGCATACTGCCAGTAGTAGAGCGAGGCTTTGCCGTCGCCAGGATAGTCGGTGTCGGTGAAGTTGAGCACGGCAGAGCGGCCGCTGCCCGTAGTGTTTGGCTCGAAGGCTGCGATGAAGCCATACAAGGTGTTGCCGTTGCCACGATTCAACGCCACAGTACACCATGGCGACTCACCAGACACGGAAAGGCTCCACCGGCCATAGCTCCAGAAGCACACAGAGTCCTGCACGGTGTTGGCATAGATGGTGTTGATGGGGTGTGCCGGTTTGTTGAAGTAGAAGCCAGAGTTGTGGCTGTCGTCATCGCCAAGGCACGACACCAAGGCTAAAAGCGCGGCGCTAAATGTTAAATGATAAATGATAAATGATAAACGCTTCATTAATATCTAAGATTTGCTTTTTTGCAATTTGCGATTTACGTTGTTCCGACGGCTCTAACCTATTCATCGAAGTCGAAGTCGTCGAAGCCTTCGAGCGAAGGCCCTACGAAGGCATCCATCTGACGACGGTCTTTCTTCGTGGGGCGGCCCGTGCCGCGTGCACGGTCTACGAAGCCGCTGATGCGGTTCATCTCTAAAAGGTCGTACTGGTCTTGCGGTGTGACGTTCTCGTAGATGCCGGGCAGCATCTTCGCTCCCACGCGCATCTCAATGGGCTTGATGAGCCGGAAGGAAAAGGTGACGGGCGGCTTTCTTACGCTCACCACGTCGTCGGCCTTCACCATGCGCGAAGGCTTCACGTTGACACCATTCACAGCCACGCGCCCGTTCTTGCAGGCGTTGGCGGCTATGGTACGGGTCTTGAAGATGCGGGCTGCCCACAGCCACTTGTCTAAGCGGGCCATGCCGCCCTGCTGACCCTCGCCCACCCCCTCACTGTGTGAAAGGGGAGCAGCTACACTATTTGCAGTTTTATCTTTTGTCATCTCACTAAACAGCGTATTACTCGCCTCCCTGCGGAGAGGGGCTGGGAGCAGGCCGGCTTTTGCCTAACTTGTTGAACTGGTTCATGGTGATGTCGATGCCGGCCAGCACGAAGCTCTCGATCATCTTCACGGCGTTGTCGATGGCAGGCTGCAGAATGTCTAACTCCTCATGCGAAAAATGACCCAGCACCCAGTCTATCTGACCGCCCTGGCGATAGTCGGAGCCGATGCCCATGCGCAGGCGCGCATACTGCTGGCCAATGAGCTGCTGTATGTGGCCCAGACCGTTGTGCCCGCCGTTGCTGCCATTGGCCTTCAGGCGGAAGGAGCCTAAGGGCAGTGCCACGTCGTCGCTGACGACGAGGAGGCGCTGCTGGTCGATGTTCTCCTTGCCCAGCCAATAGCGCACGGCATTGCCGCTGAGGTTCATATAGGTGGTGGGCTTCAGCAGCAGCACCTTGCGGCCGCGAATGGATGTCTCGGCCACGAAGCCGTAGCGGCGGTCGCTGAAAACAGCATTGGATGCTTTCGCAAAAGCATCCAACACCATGAATCCTGTATTGTGGCGGGTATCGGCGTATTCATCGCCTGGATTGCCCAGTCCAACAATCAAATACTTATCCATAAAAATTACTCAGCAGCAGCGGCAGCGGCCTTCGATGCACGTGTCTCCTTCACAGAGCATACCACCACCTGAGCGGGAGTAGCCAGTGTGAGGCCCTCGAAGTTCAGCTCGCCCACCTTGATGGCCTTGCCCAGGCCGAGATTGGTGACGTCAATCTCCAGAATCTCAGGAATCTGCTTGTAGGGAGCGGTAACGTCAATCTTACGTATGGAGAGGTTCAGCTTACCACCCTCGCGCACGCCCTGTGCCAGACCGTTCAGCTTCACGGGGATGCCCACGGTGATGGGCTTCTGCTCAGTCACCTCATAGAAGTCGGCGTGCAGCAGAGCTTCGGTGGTGGGGTGGAACTGCAGTTCCTTCATAATGGCCTTGTGCTCCTTGCCGTCGATGTTGATGTTCACCACATATACATGGGGGGTGTAGACAGCCTTGCGGAGCTCAGTGAAGGGAGCGGCAAATGATAAAGCCTTGGGCAGGCCCTTCTCGTCTTTCTCCTCACCATAGAGGTTGCAGGGCACCAGGCCCTCTTTGCGCATCAGTTTTGTGGCTTTCTTGCCAGTGGTCTCGCGCTTCTGACCGTTGATTGCAATTTCTTTCATAACAGTGTTGTGTTACTCTAAATTAAGTTGTTTTTAAATGAATATTAAGCTACTTAATTCGCCATCACACGAAAAAAGCGGGTGCAAAGGTACGAATAATAAATGATATATGATAAAGGATAAATGATAAATTTTCAAAAAAAAGGCATTTTTCTTGTATAATAGCGGAAAATTCCCTAATTTTGCACTCGAATAAACAACAGGAAGCTAAATGATAAACAGAGAAATCATACGCATAAAGATTGTTCAGTTAGCCTACGCGTACTACCAGAACGGTAACAAGAACATTGACTCTGCCGAGAAGGAACTCTTCTTCAGCCTCTCCAAGGCATACGACCTCTACAACTACCTGTTGGCGCTCATCGTAGCCGTCACAAAGGAGTCGCGCCGACGCTTAGAGCTGCTGCAGGCAAAGGCTCGCCGCGAGGGAACACCAGAACCGTCGCAGAAGTTTGCCTTCAACCGCTTTGCCCTGCAGCTGGAGGGCAATAAGCAGCTGTGCGAGTTCATGGAGACGCAGAAGCGCACCTGGGCTGACGATGCGGAGTTCGTGGGGCGTCTGTTAGAGCAAATAGAGCAGAGCCAGATATACAAGGACTATATGGAGGGGGCCGACAGCTATGATGCCGACCGCGAGTTGTGGCGCAAGATTTACCGCACGCTTATACAGGAGAACGAAGACCTCGACATGCTGCTGGAAGAGCAGAGCCTCTACTGGAACGACGACAAGGAGGTGGTCGATACTTTCGTGCTGAAGACCATTAAGCGATTCGACGAGAAGAACGGACCGCGACAGGAGCTGCTGCCCGAATACGACTCGGAAGAGGAGCGCGACTACGCTCGCAAGCTCTTCCGCGCCGCCATTCTCAATGCCGACGAGTATCAGCGCTACATGAGCGAGTCGTCAACGAACTGGGACTTCAGCCGCCTGGCCTACATGGATGTCATCATCATGCAGATAGCCATAGCCGAGATGCTCACCTTCCCCACCATTCCCCTCAACGTCACCATCAACGAGTTCGTTGACCTGGCCAAGATCTACTCCACACCGCGCAGCTACAGCTATATCAACGGCATGCTCGACACCATTGCCCGGCACCTCATCAGGCAAGGGAAAATGATGAAGGATTTTGGAGTTAAGAGTTAGGAATTAGGAGTTACTACAAAACATAAAAAAGGAAATGACAAACATTTTATTACAGGCCCAGCAGGGCGGTGGCGGCATGATGATGCTGCTGATGATGGTGGCTATCTTCGCCATCATGTATTTCTTCATGATTCGTCCGCAACAGAAGCAGCAGAAGGAAATAAGAAACTTCCAGAACCAGCTGCAGGAAGGTATGTCCGTCATTGTGGGCAGCGGCATCTATGGCACCGTGAAGAGCGTGGACTTGGCCAAGGGCACCGTCGATGTGAAGATAGCTAAAGACACCGTCATCACCGTAGCAAAGAGCGCCGTGTTCAGAGACGCTACCAACGCGCAAATGCCTCAGAAGTAAAATTCCCGTATGGGTAACATCCTGGGCAGCATCAGGCGATTCCTGTTTGCAAGGGTCAACAGAGAGTTTCTCACCTTTCTGTTCTTTCTTGCCGTGGCGGCTTTCTTCTGGCTTCTTACCACGCTCAACGAGAGTTTTGAACAGGAGCTGAAGGTGGCCGTGAGAGTGGTTGGTGCGCCCAACAAAGTGGTGCTTACTTCAGGCGACAGCGACACGCTGCGCTTCACTATACGCGACAAAGGCATCAGCCTCGTCACCTACATGTTCAGCAGCCGGCTGCTTACTGTCGATGTTGACTTTAAGCGTTATGCACATGACGGGAGAGGCACGGTGCCGGCCAACGACCTGCTGCACTTGCTCGAAAGCCATCTGCCGGCATCGGCTAAGGCCATCAGCGTTAAGCCAGAGGCGCATACCTTCTACTATAATAATGGCGAGAGCAGAAAAGTGCCAGTGAAATACGTAGGTAAAGTAGAGCCCGACATGCTCTGCTATATCTCTGGCATCAGCTACAGCCCCGACAGCCTTGTCACCATCTATGCACCGCCTTCTAAGCTCGACAGCATCAACGCCGTCTACACGGAGCCTCTCAATGTCGTTGGCTTCCGTGATTCAATTGCCGTCGTCACACGCCTACACCCTATCACAGGCGTAAAGATGGTGCCCAGCGAGGTAACACTGCACTTCCAGACCGACATGCTTACAGAGGGGAGTGTCAGCGACGTACCCATAGTGGGCATCAACATGCCGCCAGGAAAGGTGTTGCGCACTTTCCCTGCGAAGCTCACCGTGAGCTTCGTCACCGGACTGAAGAACTACCAGAACATCACGCCCGCCGATTTCCTCATCGTGGCCGACTATAAGGAGTTGAGTCGCGACAGCAACAACCTATGCAACGTATATCTGCGCAAACAGCCACTAGACATTCGTCGCGTAGAGCTACAGCAGGAACAGGTGGAGTTTCTCATTGAAGAGCATGAGGAGGAGTGAGGAATCAGGAGTTATGCATATTGCTATTACAGGAGGGATAGGCAGCGGCAAGAGTTATGTGTGCCGACAGCTGCAGGAGCGAGGCATCAGCGTCTACGACTGTGACGCTGCCGCCAAACGACTTATGCACACATCGCCCATCCTGCGTCAGCAGCTCACTGAGCTGATTGGCCCAGACACATATGTGGCCCCGCCGCCTCCGTCGGTCCAGTTACCTCAGTCGCCCCAATTGCCTCAGCCACCCCAGCAGCCTTCCCCTACCCCAATCCTCAACAAGGCCGCAGTGGCGCGCTTTCTGCTTCAGTCAGCGCATAATGCACAAGCCATCAACGACATAGTGCACCCAGCCGTAGCCGCCGACTTCCTGCAGAGCGGCATGCAGTGGCTCGAGAGTGCCATTCTCTTCCAATCGGCATTCGACCGCCGCGTGCACTTCGATGCCATCGTGTGCGTCACCGCCCCCGACGATGTACGCATCAGCCGCATTATGGTGCGCGACAGCATCAGCCGCGAGAAGGCGCAGCAGTGGCTTTCGAGCCAGTGGCCACAACACGAGGTGCTGCAGCGCTCGGACTATGAGATTATCAATGACGGCAAGCGGCCCCTTCCCCCACAAATAGAACAGCTTTTGCATAAACTCCATATATAGCGGTTTCCCCGTCGGGAAAAAGGAACAAAGCACTGTGCCCGGCGGTTTCCCCGTCGGAACAAAAGAAAGAAATTATGAATATGACTGCACCAACAACCGGGATTATTGGCGCCGTGGTAGGCGACATCGTCGGCTTGCCTTATGAACTGCGCGCCGACCGCACCAAAGACTACAACTTCAAGCTGAAGCTTAACGACTTCAGCGACGACACCATCCTCACCGTAGCCCTGGCTCACTGGCTACAAGGCGAACGCTCAGAAGAAAGCCTGCGCCAGCACCTGCTCGACTACGCCGGCCGCTTTCTCCACAAGAATGTGTGGGGCGACGGTTTCAAGGCTTGGGTAGAGAGTGGCGGCATCCTCGACCGCACGGGTGTGAAGAGCAACGGAGCCGCCATGCGCGTTACCGCCATAGGCTATGCCAGCGACAACCTGGATGAGGTGTTGCGTCTGGCAGAGATGTCGGCACGCATGACCCACAACAGCGATGAGGCGGCACGCGGCGCAAGGGCCGTAGCAGCCGCCGTCTTCATGGCACGCAAAGGCGAGCGCAAAGACGCGGTAAAAGCTTATCTTATGAAAACGACGGGCTACAACCTGAGCCGAACCATCGAGGAGATACGCCCCGACTACCACTTCGAGATATACTGCGACCGCTGCGTGCCTGAGAGCATCATCTGCTGGCTGCAGAGCAACACCTACGAACAGGCCGTGCGCAACGCCGTTTCCTTAGGTGGCGATGCTGATACGATGGCAGCCATCGTTGGCGGAATTGCAGCCTCCACGTCTGGCATGGAGGTGCCTGCCGAATGGGCTCAGCCCTGCTTCGACCTGCTTCCTCCAGACTTTAAAGACGTTGTTCAGTCGCAACAATTCACATAATTGCCACTATGCTTCCGGCTCCTCACGGTCGGCTATATTGTCGCCCTCAGTAGGCTTCATCTCCTCTTTGAAATCGGTGATGCCGGCCTCTACCAGGATGTTATACCACTGAATAAGTTTCTTGATGTCGCTAGTGTGCACGCGCTCGCGGTCATAGTTGGGCAGCACCTTGGCAAACAACTCGCGCAACTCGTCGCCGCTGGCTTTCTTCGGGTCGAGGGTAGCCTTCTTTCCCTCTGCTATGGTCTTCAGGCTGTCGAGGACGTCCATTAGGGGCACGTCTTCCGTATCGGTAAACATAGCTATATCGGCCAGCGAGGTGATTCGGTCAGTGCCGAAAGCTGGCTGGCGCTTATGGGTACCGTCGAGTGCTTCGACGATGAGGTTGTTCTTTCCGCGTGAAATAAGTTTGTAGAGGCCGGGCTTACCGGCAATAGCTAAAATGGTCTGTTGCATTGTTATATATAATTATGTATTACAGTTCGCTTTCTTTCATCCGCTCCGCGTTCTCGGCTACGGTCAGCGCATCAATCATGGGCTGTATGTCGCCGCCAAGGAATCCTTGCAGGTCGTGAGTGGTATAGCCTATGCGGTGGTCGGTGACACGGCCTTGCGGGAAGTTGTAGGTACGGATTTTCGCCGAGCGGTCGCCCGTAGACACAAGCGTCTTTCGGCGTGAGGCAATGTCATCCATGTACTTCTGGTGTTCCTTGTCATATATAAAAGTGTACAGGCGCGAGAGTGCGCGCTCCTTGTTCTTCGGCTGGTCGCGTGTCTCGGTGCACTCTATGAGTATTTCCTCTGTCTCGCCCGTATTGGGGTTCTTCCACATGTAGCGCAGACGCACGCCACTCTCCACCTTGTTTACGTTCTGGCCGCCGGCACCAGAGGAGCGGAAGGTGTCCCACTTGATCTCGCCTTCGTTGATGTGCACCTCAAACTTGTCGGCCTCAGGCAGCACAGCCACGGTGGCGGCGCTGGTATGCATGCGGCCCTGCGTCTCGGTGGCCGGCACGCGCTGCACACGGTGCACGCCGCTCTCGTACTTCAGCGTGCCATAGACGTCGGCACCTGAAACGGCGAAGTCTATCTCCTTGTAGCCGCCCACGGCACCCTCGCTCACATCGGTCACAGAGAGCTGCCACCCCTTCGAGTCGCAGAAACTCTTGTACATCTTGAACAGGTCGCCCGCAAAGAGGCACGCCTCATCGCCGCCCGTGCCGGCACGAATCTCCATCTGCACGTTCTTGGCATCTTCAGGATCCTTGGGTATGAGGGCTATCTTTATCTCCTCTTCCAACTGCGGCTGCAACTCCTCGTTCATGGCCAGCTCCTCGCGCGCCATCTCCTTCATTTCGGGGTCGTCCTCGTTGGCAAGAATGTCCTTCGCCTCGCGTATGCCATTCAGACAAGCGATGTAACGCTTTCGCGCATCCATGATGTCGCTCAAGTCCTTGTATTCCTTCGTCAGCTTGACGAAGCGCTGCTGGTCGCCGATGACGCTGGGGTCGGTAATGAGCGTCGACACCTCCTCGAAGCGGGCTTCCAGTCCATCGAGCTTCTCTAATATGCTGTTAGTTGTCTCTGCCATGCTTTAGTCCTCCAGGTTGAAGCGGCTGCCCTTCCACACCAGCTGGTGTGCCTTCACGCTTCCGTCATCGCCATGCACCACCAAGCCAATGGCTTTGCTGCCGTCGGTGGGCAGGGTATAGGCAGTGGTTCCGCTGTAGTCCACCTCTACGCCCAGCTCGTCGTCATTGATGAATTTCGCGGTCTTTGCATTCATGTCGTAGTCGTAGAAGCTGAGTCCGGTGCACTCGGTAGCGATGGGACGCCCGTTCTGATTGCAGCCGCTGTTATAGCACACCAGCAGGTGGCCGTCGCCATACTTCCAGCTGCAGAACTCGGTGTAGCTGGTCTCACCGTCCTCGTAGGTGCTCATCAGACTGGCATAGCAGTGCTTGGCATCCACCTCGACGGTGTGAGGCCCGTCTTTTTTCTCTCCTGCCTTGTACATCTCCATCAGGCAATTGGCACCGTTAAAGCATTCGCCCTCCTGTGCATCTTCTGGACCGACGATGGCGGTGATAATGTCGATGATGGGGAAGTCTTTGCCGGCTGCGTCCGTTACTTCTTCGTCCTCATCGTCCACGATTTCGGTGTCGGGTTTGTCACTGTCGCTGTTGGTCTTGGCGTTCTTTCCGCCGCAGGCTGTCATGCACAGGCCAATGGCTGCTGCCATGACAAAATGGAAAATGTTTTTCTTCATATCTTTATGTGTTTTTACTATTTATAATGTGTTAATAGCTGTAGGTGCCGAACTCGCTTTCTATGGTGAGCGAGCGGGGGCCTTCCTCAATGCGGCCCACCACCTGTGCGCCGATGTTGAATGAACGGCTGATGTCGATGACCTGCTGTGCCACTTCGGGGCGCACGTATATCTCCATACGGTGCCCCATGTTAAACACCTGGTACATCTCGCGCCAGTCGGTGCCACTGCAGTCGTGTATAATCTGGAACAGCGGCGGCACGGGGAACATATTGTCCTTCACCACACGGCAGTTCTCACCCACAAAGTGCAACACCTTGGTTTGCGCACCACCAGTGCAGTGCACCATGCCGTGCACCTCTGGCCGCAACTCATCAAGCAACCGCTTGATGACAGGAGCGTAGGTACGTGTGGGCGAGAGCACAAGCTGCCCCACATTTAGTGTAATAGTACTTTCTGCTCCACGCTCTACACTATCCATCAAGGAGTGCTTCCCGCTGTACACCAGCTCTTCAGGCACAGCGTGGTCGTAGCTCTCAGGATATTTCTGAGCGAGGTATTTGGCAAATACATCGTGGCGTGCGCTGGTAAGGCCATTGCTGCCCATGCCACCGTTGTAGCGGTCTTCGTAGGTGGCCTGCCCCGTGGAGCTGAGTCCCACGATGACATCGCCCGGACGTATGTTCGCATTGTCGATAACATCGGCACGGCGCATGCGGCAAGTCACGGTGCTGTCAACAATAATGGTACGCACGAGGTCGCCCACGTCAGCAGTCTCTCCGCCTGTGGGCCAGATGCCGATGCCCATGCCGCGCAGCTGCGCCAGCAACTCGTCGGTGCCATTGATGATGGCGCTGATGACCTCGCCTGGCACAAGCATCTTGTTGCGGCCTATGGTAGAGCTGACGAGTATATTGTCGGTAGCTCCCACGCAGAGCAGGTCGTCGGTGTTCATCACAATGGCATCCTGTGCTATGCCCTTCCACACGCTGAGGTCGCCCGTCTCCTTCCAGTACATGTAGGCCAGGCTCGACTTTGTGCCGGCGCCGTCGGCGTGCATGATGTTGCAGTACTCCGGGTCGCCCCCCAGAATGTCGGGTATAATCTTACAGAAGGCCTGTGGATAGAGCCCCTTGTCTATGTTCTTGATGGCGTTGTGCACATCCTCCTTGGCGGCACTCACACCGCGTTGCATATATCGGTTGTTCATTTACGATTCACGTATTTACTATTGTTTACTGGTGTGGCAGCATATACTTGCATCCCTTCAGCAGCAGCTAGCAGAGGCAGAGCCTTTCACTATATACTATTCACTTGTCATTTCTCACTTTTCCCTTCCGTTCCAGAACTCCCACGAGGCGAAGGCCTGCAGCAGCAGCATCTCCAGTCCGTTCTTCACGGCGGCGCCCCGCTCTGCCCCCTTGCGCATGAAGAGCGTCTCGTCAGGGTTGTAAATGAGGTCGTAGAGCACGTTGTGCTCGTCTAATGCTTCATAGGGCAGCTGCGGACAAGTGTCAATCTTTGGGAACATGCCCAGCGGGGTGCAGTTCACGATGACGTTGTATTCGTGCACCACGTCGGGCGTGATGCTATCATACTGTATGGTACCCGGCCGCTCGTAACGGCTCACAAACACGGGTTCTATGCCGAGTGACTTCAGTCCGAAGCCAACAGCCTTCGAGGCCCCGCCGGTACCCAGCACCAACGCCTTTTTGTGGTAGCTCTCCAGCATGGGTTCAATGCTCTGCACAAAGCCAATGACGTCGCTGTTGTAGCCGCGCAGCTCAATCTTCGAGCCGTCGTGCACCACGCGGATGACGTTCACCGCACCAATGGCCCTTGCCTCCGGGCTGATGTAGTCGAGGAATGGCAGCACCTTCTCCTTGTATGGAATGGTGACATTCAGCCCCTTCAGCTCAGGGTTCTGACTGAGCACCTCTATGAGCTGATCAATGTTGGGAATCTCGAAGTTCACATACTTAGCGTTGATGCCCTCATCGGCAAAGCGCTGATTGTGGTAGCCTACTGAGAACGAGTGTCCCAATGGATAGCCTATTAGTCCGTATTTGTCCATGATAGCTTATTACGATTTACGAATTTACGATATACCGTTTATTAGACCTTTCCATCCTCTTTCTCTTCCCCCTTCACTCCCGTATACAGGGTGCAGATGCCGCCGGTGAGGCGTCGGAATGCTGTTTCCCTGAATCCGGCGCGCTGCAGAATCTCCATCATGCGCTCTCCTTGTGGAAAGGCTTCGATGGTTTTCGTCAGGTAGGCATAGGCGCTCTTGTCTTTCGAAACCATGCGCCCGTAGAGTGGCAGCCATGTGTGGGAGTACACGCCAAACAGCTGCTTCATGGGGAAGCGTGGCGGTGTGGTCAGCTCCACAATGACGAGGTGGCCGCCAGGTCGCATCACGCGATGCATCTCGCTGAGTCCGCGATCCAGGTCGGCGAAGTTGCGTATGCCAAAGGCCGCCGTCACTGCGTCGAAGGTGCCGTCGGCATAGGAGAGATGCAGGCAGTCTTCCTTCTCGAAGGAGATGATGTGCTGCAGGCCCAGCTCTGCCACCTTCTTCCGCCCTACCTCCATCATGCCCTCGCTGATGTCGGCGCCCACGAGTCGCTGCGGTTTCAGCATCTGCGCCGCCATGATGGCGAAGTCGCCCGTGCCCGTAGCTATGTCGAGCAGCGTCTGCGGTTTATATGGCTGCAGGAAGCCGATGGCCTTGCGGCGCCAGCCCCTATCGATGTTCCACGACAGGCGGTGGTTCAGCGTGTCGTAGGTAGGGGCGATGTTGTCGAACATCGTCTCCACCTGCTGCGCTTTTGCGCCGCCGGCCTGATAGGGCTTTATCGTCTCCTGCTCGTACATTTCTCAAGAATAAGCAAAAACTGTGTCAAGAATGAGCATTGCTGACCAGCCATTCTTTGATATTCGTTTCGATGCGCTGGGCAATGTTGCCCGTCTCTGCGGCGCGGTCGAACTGCTCGCCGACTATGTGCTCGTACAGCTCGATGTAGCGGTCGCTGACGCTGGCCACATACTCGTCGCTCATCTCGGGCACCACCTGTCCTGGTTCGTTCATGAAATCGTGCTCTATGAGCCACTGGCGTACAAACTCCTTCGAGAGCTGTCGCTGCGGTTCGCCCTTGGCCAGTTTCTCCTCGTAGCCGTCAGCATAGAAGTAGCGGCTACTGTCGGGGGTGTGTATCTCGTCGATGAGTATGACCTTGCCGTCGCGCTTGCCAAACTCATACTTTGTGTCCACGAGTATGAGACCACGCTTGGCGGCTATTTCCTGTCCACGCTGGAAGATGCGGCGGGTATAGTCTTCCATCACGGCGTAGTCCTCGGCTGAGACGAGGCCCTGAGCTATGATTTCTTCCTTCGAGATATTCATGTCGTGCCCCTCGTCGGCCTTTGTCGTCGGGGTGATGATGGGCTCAGGGAACCGCTCGTTCTCCCGCATGCCATCGGGCAACTTCACGCCGCACAGCTCGCGCACACCGTTCTTATACTCGCGCCAGGCCGAGCCGGTGAGTATCGAGCGTATGATCATCTCCACGCGGAACCCCTCGCACTTCAGGCCCACCGTCACCATCGGGTCGGGTGTGGCGAGTTTCCAGTTGGGGCAGATGTCGGTCGTAGCGTCAAGAAACTTGGCTGCTATCTGGTTGAGCACTTGCCCCTTGAAAGGTATGCCCTTGGGCAGCACCACGTCGAAGGCCGAAATGCGGTCGGTGGCCACCATCACCAGGAGGTCGTCATTAATGTTGTACACGTCGCGCACCTTTCCGTGGTACACGCTTTTCTGTCCATCGAAGTGGAAGTCGGTATTTGTCAATGCGTTTGCCATAAACAATAATTCTTTGTAGCTTTGTGGGTGCAAAATTACAAAGAATTATTGAGAATCGGAAATACTTTGCGAAAAACTTTTGAACAGTAGCTGTTGAACCATGTGTAAACCACGCGTGAGGCTGCCGCTCCACCTTTAGAAAACTATTCTTTAGGCAAAGATATAGCAGTTGCCCCAGAATGGAATAAAAATATAGGAAATGATATAACAGTTGACCTGGAGTCCGTAGGCGCTCCCCTCCCTTGTAGGCAATTGCGAGGAGGGAGCAATTGGGGAGCAAAGCGACGGTGGGGCGAAGCTTTCTCATTCCCGCTCCGCAAAGACTCCGTAGGTCTCACCTTCTTTGTTGGGGAGCCATACGGGCACCTTCAGGGCAGGTCAACTACCAGGTGATTTCAATTTTTTATGCACGCACAAGTACGCGCAGAGAATTAAGGTTTCGGCCTCTATATATACGCGCGCGTGATAAAAAGGTGCTTGCACCTCTTGCACCACGCACGATTAGTTTTTTCTATTTGTCTCATGCTTTTCTGGTTGTTTCATCCTGCATATTTATTCACTAGGTGTGTATATTTATGCATAACGGTGTGCCGCTGAGCTATGATGACCCGTTTCTACCATGCGGAGCCGCCCGATGAAAAAATGGAGGCGAGTTTTTCTCACGGGGAGGCCACTTTTTTTCACGGGGAGGCTCCGCATGAATGTATATTTATGCACTTTTGGGTGCGGGCAAAGAGCGGTTTGGACAACGAAGGGCTCTCTGTGGTGCAAGTGGTGCAAGCACCTGTCAATCACACGCGTGTATAAAACGTGCGCGCGTGCGTAGCTGCTGACATTCCCACCCGTATATTTGCCTTTGGCTGTGTCTGCGCTAAGGGTATCAGTACGTTAGCCATTAGGTGTGGGAGGTGAGGGATAGTGTGCTATATATATAGCAGACAGTGCTCACGCGCGCTTATAGGCCAGTGCGGCGCCTATGGCAGTGCAGTACTCGGAGTACTTGGGAGTGTGGAAGCGCACCTTGTACAGCTTCTCCAACGGCGGGAAAATATCCTTACACTGGGGCAGCAGCGAGAGATTGCCTATGAGCACCATGTCGCGGCAGCCGGTGCCCTGCGCTGCGAGCACTGCCGCTGAGCCAATGCTCTGCAGCACCATGTATATGATGCCGCAGGCAATGTCTTCTTTCGACGCGTCGTTCTTGGCCCGGGCGAAGATGCTGGCGGTGGCCTCCATGGGCAGTCCCGGCAGCGGCTGCGCCGAGATGTCGCCTATGAGCAGGTTGACGTGACTGATGTCGCCCTGCATGGCCAGTGCCGACACCTGCTTGATGTCGCTGGTGTTGAGCATGATGCGCGATAGGCCCTGCAGTGTTCCGCCGCCTATGCCTATGCCGCCTATGTGGTCTATCTTGTCGCCGTTGCACATCACAAACGATGTGCCCGTGCCCATCGACACTACGATCGCGTGGTCGAGGTGACTCTCATAGCGGGCACCCAAAGCGTCGGCAATGAACTCGTCGCAGCGGCTAGTGGCCACGCCATAGACATCGTTCTTGACGTAGGCAGCGCCCACGCCTGTGAGCATGACGTGCTCCACCTCGGTTAGTTCTATGTTGTTGTCGTGCAGATACTTGCCGAAGGCTCCATAGAGCGACGTGATGGGGTCGGCTGCGGTGATGCGTATGGGTGCCGATGGCTTGCCGTCGCGCAGTCCCACTATCTTCGTGGTAGATATGCCCACGTCTATTCCAATGATGATTCCCATTTTTGAGAAGATGAGGAGTTGAATAGAAATTAGTAGCTGCGGGCTATGATGACGCGGGCCTTTGAGGGTTTCCCGCTCACCATGTCGGTGCCAGGCGTCTGCTCCACTCCGAAGGGCACGCAGCGTATGGTGGCCTGCGTCTCCTCCTTAATTTTGGCCTCGGTCTCGGCAGTGCCGTCCCAGTGGCAGAGGAAGAATCCTCCGTCCTTAATGCGCTCCTTGAACTCCTCGTAGTTGTCGCACTCATAAATGTGCTCGTCGCGATACTTGCGTGCCTTCTCGAAGATGTTCTTCTGTATGTCGTCGAGCATCTGCTCCACACGCTCTACAATGCCTTCGAGGGGCAGGGTCTCCTTCTCCAAGGTATCGCGGCGCATCACCTCAATGGTGCCGTTCTCCAGGTCGCGTGCACCGAGTACGAGGCGCACGGGCACGCCCTTCAGCTCGTAGTCGGCAAACTTGAAGCCCGGGCGCTTGTTGTCGGCGTTGTCGAACTTCACACTGATGCCCTTCTGGCGCAGCTGCTCGATGATGGGCGTCACCTCCTTGTTCACCAGCTCCATCTGCTCCGGCTTCGTGGCTATGGGTATGATGACCACCTGTATGGGAGCGAGGCGCGGGGGCAGCACCAGGCCGTTGTCGTCGCTGTGGGTCATGATGAGGGCGCCGATGAGTCGGGTGGAAACGCCCCATGAGGTGGCCCACACGTATTCGGGCTTGTTCTCCTTGTTGAGGTAAGTAACGTCGAAAGCCTTTGCAAAGTTCTGGCCGAGGAAGTGGCTGGTGCCGCTCTGCAGCGCCTTGCCGTCCTGCATCATGGCCTCTATGGTGTAGGTGTCGAGTGCGCCGGCAAAGCGCTCGGTCTCGCTCTTCACGCCCTGCACCACAGGTACGGCCATCCATTCCTCAGCAAACTTAGCATATACCTTCAGCATCTTCTGTGCTTCCTCTTCAGCCTCCTCGCGGGTGGCATGGGCGGTGTGGCCCTCCTGCCAGAGAAACTCGCTGGTGCGCAGGAAGGGACGCGTGCGCATTTCCCAGCGCATGACGTTGCACCACTGGTTGCACATCAGGGGCAGGTCGCGCCACGACTGTATCCAGTTCTTATAGGTGTTCCAGATAATAGTCTCAGAGGTGGGGCGGATAATCAGCTCTTCCTCGAGTTTTGCAGCGGGGTCAACCACCACGCCGCTCTTGTCGTCGGTGGCCTTCAGGCGATAGTGCGTCACCACGGCGCACTCCTTGGCGAATCCCTCTACGTGCTCTGCCTCGCGGCTGAGGAACGACTTGGGTATGAGCAGGGGGAAGTAGGCGTTCTGCGCACCCGTCTCCTTAAACATCTTGTCCAGCTGCTGCTGCATCTTCTCCCAGATGGCATAGCCATAGGGCTTGATAACCATGCAGCCTCGCACTGCCGACTGCTCGGCGAGGTCGGCCTTCACTACCAGGTCGTTGAACCACTGCGAGTAGTTGTCGGCCCTTTTTGTCAAATCTTTCAGTTCTTTTGCCATGTCTTTTACCAATGATTTGTTAAATTGGGTGCAAAGGTACAAAAAAGTTAGGAGTAAGTGGAAAGGAGCGGGGAGTTTTGTGGGCCGTGATTCATAATTATTGTTAAACTGCATAAAATAACTCCCTTACATAACGTTAAACTCCCAACTTTTCCTTATCTTTGCAGCGTGAAACGTCATCGTTTAACCATTTAATTAATAAAAAGAATTACGATTATGAAGAAAATGAAAGCTATGATTCTCACGCTCTGCGCATGCATCGTGATGATGGGTTGCAACAACCTGGGTAAAGGTACTGCCATCGGCGCTGCCGGCGGTGCTCTTCTGGGAGCCGTCGTAGGTAAGCTGACTGGCAACACCGCCGTGGGTGCAGCCGTAGGTACTGCCGTAGGTGCCGGCGCCGGCGCCCTCATTGGCAAGCACATGGACAAGGTGAAGGCTCAGGCTCAGGCTGTGCAGAACGCACAGGTGCAGACCATCACCGACGCTAACGGCCTTACCGCCGTTCAGGTGACCTTCGACTCTGGCATCCTCTTCCAGACCGGCCAGGCCGTGCTCAGCCAGACTGCCAAGAACTCGCTGCGCCAGTTTGCCAACAACGTGCTGTTAGTGAACCAGAACTGCGACGTGGCCATTCAGGGCTACACCGACAACCAGGGCTGGAAGAACAGCACCGCTGCACAGAGCCAGCAGAAGAACCTCGACCTGTCGCAGCAGCGCGCACAGGCTGTGACCAGCTATCTGCTCTCGATGGGCGTGAGCCCCAGCCAGATTCGCAGCACGCAGGGCTTCGGCGAGGCTAACCCCGTGGCCAGCAACGCCACTGCTGCCGGCAAGGCTCAGAACCGCCGCGTGGAGGTGATCCTCTATGCATCGCAGGCTATGATCAACGCCGCTGAGGCAGGCACGCTGCAGTAAGAACGGGTTATTATTCAACCAACTAAAGAAGAGAGGGTGTGCCGCAGTTAGGCACATCCTCTCTTTCACACCTACTATACCCCATACATGCACACCGACGAGAGATACCTGAACCTACTGGCCACCACCTACCCCACCGTGGCCGACGCTGCAAGCGAGATTATCAACCTAGAGGCCATATTGAACCTGCCCAAGGGCACCGAGCACTTCCTGGCCGACCTGCACGGAGAGCACGAGGCCTTCATACACGTGCTGAAGAACGCATCGGGCAACATCAAGCGCAAGGTGGGCGAAATATTCGGCAACACCATACGCGAGACCGAGAAGAAAGAACTGTGCACACTGATATACTATCCGGAACAGAAACTCGAACTCATCAAGGCACAGGAGGAAGACATCGACGACTGGTATCGCATCACCATACACCAGCTGGTGCGCGTATGCCGCGACGTGTCGTCGAAGTACACCCGCTCGAAGGTGAGAAAGAGCCTGCCGCCAGAGTTCAGCTACATCATAGAGGAACTGCTGCACGAGCGCAGCGACGACCAGGACAAGGCCGCCTACGTGGCCGTTATCGTAGACACCATTATCAGCACCGGACGCGCCGACGACTTCATCGTGGCCATCAGCAACGTCATACAGCGGCTGGCCATTGACCAGCTGCACATACTCGGCGACATCTTCGACCGCGGACCAGGTGCACACATCATACTCGACACCCTGCGACAATACCACTCGTGGGACATACAGTGGGGTAACCACGACATACTGTGGATGGGAGCGGCGGCAGGCAACGATGCCTGCATCTGCAACGTGCTGCGGCTCAGCCTGCGCTATGCCAACCTGGCCACACTCGAAGAGGGATACGGCATCAACCTGGTGCCACTGGCCACCTTTGCACTTGAGACCTATGCCGACGACCCCTGCACAGAGTTCATGCCAAAACTGCTGAAGGGCACACAGCTCGACGAGAAGACAATGCAGCTCACGGCAAAGATGCACAAGGCCATCAGCGTGATGCAGTTCAAGGTAGAGGCAGAGATATTCCACCGTCGCCCGGAGTGGCAGATGGAAGACCGATGCCTATTAGAGGCCATCGACTTCAGCAGCCACACCTGCACCATCGGCGACAAGGCGTACGCCATGAAGGACTGCCACCTGCCAACAGTGAGCAGCGCCAACAACCCTCAACTCCACACTCCACACACCACGCTAACAGACGAGGAGCGCACACTCATGCAGAAGCTGCACCACTCGTTCCGGGTGAGCGAAAAGCTGCGCAAGCACATACGCATACTGCTGTCGCACGGCTGCATGTACAACATCTGCAACCAGAACCTGCTCTTCCACGCCTCCGTGCCCCTCAACGACGACGGCACACTGAAGGAGGTGGAGATACTGGGCGAGCGCTACAGCGGGCGAGCACTGATGCAGTACATAGGGCAGATAGTGCGCTCCGCATTCCAAAACGACACCCCGCCAGAGCTGAAGGCCTACGCCCGCGACTACTTCCTCTACCTGTGGTGCGGCAAGGACTCACCACTGTTCGACAAGTCGAAGATGGCCACCTTCGAGCGCTACTTCCTCACCGACAAAGAGACCTATAAAGAGGAGAAAGGCAACTACTTCAGATTGCGCAACGAGCCCGAAGTGTGCGACCGCATACTCGATGCCTTCGGCGTAATGCCCTCACATCAAGGCGAAGGACCGGGAGTGGGGTCGCGCCACATCATCAACGGCCACGTGCCCGTGCATGCCGGCAGCGGCGAGAACCCCATCAAGGCCGGCGGAAGGCTCATGGTGATAGACGGTGGATTCTCAGAGGCCTACCACACCGAGACGGGCATTGCAGGCTACACGCTCATCTACCATTCGCGCGGCTTCCAACTGGTGCAGCACGAACCGTTCACCTCGACACAGGATGCCATACTGCGCGGCACTGACATCAAGAGCACCACACAGATAGTAGAGATGTCGGCCCACCGCATGCTGGTGGCCGACACCGACAAGGGCACCGAACTGCGCACACAGATAAGCGACCTGAAAGACCTGCTCTACGCCTACCGCCACGGCATCATCAAAGAGAAGATGCAAAAGTACTGACGCCTGATGCAGAAGTACTGCCGCCTGATGCAAAAACACTGACAATCGAAAAAATGCCACCCGGCCGCTTGGCTCGGGTGGCATTCGTTTGGCAGCATCTTTGCTGCCGGTCTTTATCATTTTCCTTATAGTCTGTATGCTTGTTTAGAAGCTTGTGTCGTACTGATCCTTACCCTTCGAGAAGTACTGACGCTCGCCGTCCAGGAAGAACCAGCCGTTCTTGTTAGTGGAGCGCAGCTTCACAGCGTGAGCGGTGGGCTCGTCGAACGATGCGTCATCTTTGTTGGTAGCTTCGGGGTTGGGGAAGAGGATGAGGTTAGCCACGTCGCACTTCATCTGTCCGCTGTAGGTGAGGGGGTCGATCTGCGACCATCCCACGCGCACTGTGTACGGGCCATTGTCGTAGCCGTAGCCACGTCCGTTGGGCTTGTACTGGTTGCTGGGAGTAGCGCCGGCAAAGTACTGGAACAGGTTGTTGTGTGTGGGGAAACCAGCATAGTCTACGCCGCCGAAGGTACCGATGCAGATATCCTGGAAGGTGTTGTTGGAAATGCCATAGGTGTTCAGCTGTGAGTACTGTGTGCCGAAGAGGAAGTCAATCATGTCGCGGCAGTCCTGGCTGTAGTCGAGCAGACGGGGGCATACCAGATACATCACAGCAGCCACGAAGAGGGGATTTTTGGCAGCAGCCACGCGGTTGCCGTTAGAATCCTCCATGAGGGTCTTCAGCTCAGCCACGTTGCGGGGCAGGCGGTTGAAGGTGAACTCAGCCACACGATAGGTCTTGTCATTGCCCATGTAGGTGTACTCGTGTGTTGTCGTAGAGTCGATGAGCTGCACTGGCATCACAGGAATGCTGTAGGTGGTTATCTTGGTGATGTGGTCCACCTGATAGGGATACTTGGCGTAGGCCTCCTGATGGGTGGAGGTGTTGTACTGAGCTGTGCGGCCGTTCTCCAGATAGAAGAATGAATTCTCGTTGGGCATCGTCGTTGTCGAGCGGAAGCCCATGGGGTTGGCCTGACCTCTTGCGGTGAGCGTGCCGTTGGCCTGGAAGTCAAGATACTGGTGCTCGGGGTTGCAGTAGGTGTAGTCATCCTTCATGCCTGAGGCAACGCTGGTCTTTCCGCTGCCGTCGTTGACAATGGGCATGTCGAACTCCACACGCCAGTACTGCTGGGTGCTCTGTGCGAACGATGTCATGGCGAAAGCGGCCATGGCGAGTGTGGTAAATATCTTTTTCATACTGTTTTTCTGTTTGTTTAATGGGTTGAACTACTAATTACTTCTTCATGAATTTCAGTGCTTTGTTGCCTGCGCGCACCATATACACACCAGCGGGCAGCTGACCCACATAGATGGTGGTGTTGCCGCCGTTGACAGCAGCCTCGGTGAGCAGTTTGCCATCGAGGGTGTAGACCTGTGCCACGGTGGCCTCGCCGCAACCGGAGATAGACATTTGTTCGCGCACGGGTGTCATCAGCTTCAGCTTCTCAATGGTGGGAGCCACGAGGGGCTGCTCGTCAATGCCTGCCTTCACGTAGTCGCTGACATACTCTTCAGTGCCACGCATAAAGAACACCGACGACACGTTGTTCTCGGTGCCGGCACTGTGCACTACATCAAAGAGTGTGGTGCCCACCTTAGCCTGGAGATTCGTCATGTTCACTGTCTTGATGAACTTGCCAGTGCTGGTGATGAGCCACGACGGTTTGGTGGCATCGACATAGGTCGAGCCGTCGCTGTTCGTCTGGTAGAGGCTGAAGTCAATCTCCTCCTCATGCTTCTCGAAGCTGATGCTCTGCACGCCAGCCTCGCCCACGCCGTCTTTCAGAACGATTTCGAAAGTGGAAGCGCCGTCGGTCGCCACCATCATACTGATGCGTACCACGGGGAAGTAGTGTCCCGTATTGGTCTTGGCACACATCACGTTCTTCTTAGAGGCAGCAGCCAATGCATCGGCCGAACATCCCAGTCCCGCAGCCATGATGGCTGCCAGGGCAAGTGTTTTCCAACGTTGTGTTACTGTTCTCATGTCTGTTGTATTAAAATGTTATTATTAATAATGTAAATATGCACCGCTTACTCCTTATTTCCCTTCTTCTTCTCCATGTTCTTTCCCACCATGGTTTCCATCCTGAGCAGGCGGTCCATATACTCCATGACGTGGTTCATGGCTGCCTCTTGATAGCTGGATTTTTCCATAGTTCGCTGTTTTCTGTGCAAAAGTACATAAAAAGGGGGGAACACACGTTATCATTTCGTGAAATTTCGTTATCATTTCACGAAGTTCGTGCACTTTTGTTACATAAAGAAAGGAATGTTACATTTGGTGGCAACGCTCGTTGAATCGTTGCATAAGCCATTCGTTCTGTTCGGGAATGGTCATGTGGCTGTTGTCGAGCAGCAGGGCATCGTCGGCCTGGCGCAGTGGCGACACCTCGCGATGGGAGTCAATATAGTCGCGCTCCTGCACATTTTTCAGGATGTCGGCATAGTCGGCGGGCATGCCTTTTGCCTGCAACTCGTCGTAGCGACGCTGTGCCCGCACCTCGGCACTTGCAGTAACAAACACCTTGAGCTCGGCATTGGGGAAGACTACCGTGCCGATGTCGCGGCCATCCATCACCACGCCGCCGCCTTGCCCCATGAGCTGCTGCTGTGCCACCATGGCCTCGCGCACGAAGGGTAGTGCGGCAACGGGGCTCACGTGGTTGCTCACCTCCAACGAGCGTATCTCCTGCTCCACGCACTCACCGTTGAGGTAGGTGTCGGGACGCCCCGTTTCTTCGTTCAGCTGGAAGGTGATGTGAATATCTGGCATGGCGCGCTCCAAGGCTGCGGTGTCGATGACAGGCTGCGCTAGTTCTGGGGCAGCTGCTGATGCGGCATCTGATACATCTGCAGATGCTGGGGTTATAAACAGGCCGTGGCGCAGGGCATATAGGGTGACGCTGCGGTACATGGCTCCCGTGTCGACATAGATGTAGCCCACTCGGCGGGCCAGGTCCTTGGCCATGGTGCTCTTTCCGCACGACGAATGGCCGTCAATGGCAATGGTAATCTTTTTCATGCTGTATATACATTTATAAAGAATAACTGAAGTTGATGATGAGCGACGGGGAGCTGACGTGCAGCTTGGCGTAGGCCACGTGCAGCTGAAGGCGTTCTAGCATCAGGCCGCCGCCAAATGAAAGGGCAGCGCCATGTGAGCTCTCATCCTCGCCGGCGGTAATCGTCATTTCGTGTGCACGCATGGCATTGTAGCCGGCGGCCAGGTAGAACTGCTCTGAGAGCAGCAAGTCGGCCCCCACCACTATGTGCTTGCCTATGCCGTAGTGCCAGTCGTTCAGGCGCACCAGTGTGGCCGAGAATCGCAGCGGCGCCCCCACGAGTCGCTTGGTAACGCCCAGCTGCAGATCGAGCGGCATACGCTCGAAGTCATCTTCATAAGCCGTGAGCTGTCCGCCCAGGTTGCGGGCCACTGCCGAGAGGCTCCACTCATGGTCGGCATCGTAGTAGTTCATTCCCAGATCGACGCAAGCCGCCATCGAGTTATACTGTCCTATATAGCTCATGGCCATGCGGGCAGTGATGCCGCCGCTCAAGCGGTTGGTAAGGTCGTAGGCGTAGGTGCCGCCCACAGCTATGTCCTTTGCGCCAAAAGAGCCCGTCTGCTCGCCCATGTAGGTAGTCTCCTTCATCTCGCCGTAGTTGACGAAGCGCCCATGCAGCGCCCATGCGCCACGCTCGCCAGCCAGCCGGTGATAGCTGGCACTGGCTGTGACAGAGCCTTGCATATAGGTCATCATGCCCAGCGACAGCGTGCCGTCGTCTACTCGGCCCATCAATGCCGGATTGTGGAACACCAGCGTGGCGTCGCCATCGGCTATGCTGATGTTGTCGCCTCCCAGTGCCGCCACATGAGCACTCACTGGCAGCCTCAGGAAGTTGAACACAGTGCGGCTGTCCTGCGCCCGTGATATGAGCACAGAAAGCACGCAGCAGGCAAAGATGCAGAGCCTTTTCATCAATCAAGTCCTATTTTCGGTGCAAAATTACAAATAAATAACGTAAAAGCAAAAGAAAAATTGTTTCAACTGCTAGGTTGAAACAAATATGCATAGCGTTTCAATATGTTGCGGTTGAAAGCAATTCGCATAAATCAGGAAGATAATTATCTGCAAAGAAGTGCAACAGACGCTCAAAGGCGGGCAGACGAACTTCGTTTCCATATCGCAAAAAGGGGGGACTGCCTCTCTCGCGCGCGCGTTTACTATGCGCGCATGACTGCCAGGTGCTTGCACCACTTGCACCATTTTTTGAATGAACGGAGGCTTCCCAGCAAAATTTGGCGGCCACTTTTTTTCACAGGAGGCCGAGATTTTTTCACAGGAGGCCGAGATTTTTTCACAAGAGAGCACCACGTAAATGCATGAACAATTACTTTGATGTGGTGCAAGTGGTGCAAGCACCTGGCACTCACGCGCGTGATAATGCGCGCGCGCGAAGCCTGCCATTACTGCTGATATGGCGTTACTGAAAATAGGGTTCGGCCTACCCGATGCCTTTTACCATCTTAGTTACCAGACGGCAGATAATCATCATCAGAATAACGAGGACAACTCGCTGCACATTTGCTCCAGGTACTTGCTGTCGGTATGGTCGAACGTAGCCAGCTGATCGCTGTCAATATCGAGAACCGCCACCACTTTCCTGTCGCCGACGTGGGAGAATACGGGCACAACGATTTCCGAACGCGACTGGCTGCTGCATGCAATATGACCAGGAAACAGCTCCACGTCGGGTACGACTATTGTCTCGGCCTTCTGCCAGGCCGTGCCACATACGCCGCGTCCGAAGGGAATGTGCATACACGCCACGGGTCCCTGAAAAGGCCCCAGCACCAGTTCACCATCGGCCACCCTGTAGAATCCCGTCCACCAGAATCCCATGGCGTGATGAATGGCTGCTGCCACATTGCTCATCACGGCTATCACGTCTGTCTCGCCCTCAATGAGCGCCTCCACCTGACTGACCAGCAGTTCGTATTTCTCTTCTTTCTCCATAAACAGATGTACACATTATTTATAAGTTATAGAAATGACACAGCAAATGTCCCCGAGTTATTCACACCAGGCTGAACAGGAACTGCTGACCGGTGTATTCCCAACGTACGTTTCCGAAGCTGACGAGGCGGGCCAACAGGGTTATGGCCTTATGTCGCGGAAGACGTGAGAGGCGTACAATCTGGTTCAGCGTCTTACGCCCCTCCATGGCAGCGAGCAAATGGCGTATGTCGTCATCGTAGGCAATCATGGCGCCCTGCGGCTTCTGCATCTCCCTCCACAGAGCACAGTGTACGGGCGAAGCCACAATGTTCTCATCGGCAATGCGTATATAGGCACGCATGCGTCCATCCTCGTCCTGTGCACAAACGGGGCGCTTGGCTGAAGGCGGAACGGTGGCCACCACAATGGTGCGCATCCGTCCATAGGCTGGAGGAGCAGGAGCGGCATGATAAGTGTCGAACTTGATGCTAGCCTCCGGCTTGCAGTATTTATAGGCTGCCTGGTGCATCATGTATATCTCCTCCTCTGAACGCACGCCAGCCAAATAGCCGTCGTCGCGCACGCCAATGAGCAGCCGCCCGCCGTCGGTATTGGCAAAAGCCGACACCGAGCGGGCCAGTTTGCAGGCATCGGCCACACGATATTTGAAGTCCTGCTGCTGGTGCTCGCCCTCACTGATAAGACCGAGAAGATAGCTCCTATCGTCCATACAGGATGCAAAGATACGACTAAACGAGCGAAAAAGCACTGACGAAAGCAGAATCTTTAAGTATAAATAACATATTATCTTCTTTTGTCTAGGAAGAAATGAATACCTTTGTACCTTTCAACTAAAAGTACACATAACACATGAAACAGAGACTGCTGTTTATCGACCGCGACGGAACGCTGGTCGAAGAGCCTGCCGACGAGCAGGTGGACGCATTAGAGAAGATACGATTCAAGCCCGGTGTGTTCCGCTGGCTGGGACTGCTGGCAGAGCGCACCGACTTCAAGCTGGTGATGGTGACCAACCAGGACGGACTGGGCACGCCCTCCTTTCCCGAAGACACCTTCTGGCCATCGCACAACTTCATACTCCAGGCTCTCGAAGGCGAGGGCATACACTTCGACGAAATACTTATTGACGAGCATTTCCCTGAGGACAACGCCCCCACGCGAAAGCCTGGCACGGGCATGGTGCAGAAATATATCGACGACACGGAGCATTATGACATTGCCGGCAGCTATGTGATAGGCGACAGCGACAACGACCGTCTGCTGGCACAGAACATGGGCTGCCGCGCCATCATATTCACCCCTCAATACTCGGCCGCCGCTCCTTCCATTGGCTGGCAACAGGCAGCAGAGATCATCATCGACGGCGATCGGAGAGCCTCCGTGCGCCGCACCACCAAGGAGACCGACATCAGCGTGGAGGTGGCACTCGACGGCACGGGCCACTGCCACATATCCACGGGGCTGGGCTTCTTTGACCACATGCTGGAGCAGATAGGGCGCCACGGAGGCATTGACCTCGACATAGAGGTGAAGGGCGACCTCCACGTGGACGAGCACCACACCATGGAAGACACGGCCCTGGCACTGGGCGAGTGCCTGCGCCAGGCGCTGGGCAGCAAGCGGGGCATTGAGCGCTATGGATTCTCGCTGCCCATGGACGACTGCCAGGCACATGTGTGCCTCGACTTCGGCGGACGTCCGTGGCTCGTCTGGCAGGCAGAGTTCCACCGTGAGAAGATAGGCGACGTGCCGACGGAGATGTTCTTCCACTTCTTCAAAAGCCTGAGCGACGCAGCACTGATGAACCTCTACATACACGCTGAGGGGCAGAACGAGCACCACAAGATAGAAGCGGTGTTCAAGGCGCTGGCCCGCAGCCTCAAGCAGGCCATCCGCCGCGACGTGTATCGCTATGAACTGCCATCAACCAAGGGACTGCTCTAACTATGAGAATATGCATCTGCGGCGGCGGCAACTTGGGCCACGCCCTTGCGGGGGTCATTGCCGCCCGCACCAACCATGAAGTGAGTGTGCTCACACGCCACCCCGAGCAATGGGCCTCCACGCTCACTGTGCATCTGCCCTCCCTACCCTCTTCCATCACAGGCGAAAAAGAGCAGACGGCTACAGGCAGGCTAACCGCCGTGAGCGACAATGCGCAACAGGTAGTGGCGCCCGCCCACGTGGTGATACTCTGCCTGCCAGGCTTCTCCATCAGCGACGTGCTGCAGCATATACAACCCTACCTGCAGCCCCATGCTGCCGTGGGCAGCGTGGTGAGCAGTACCGGCTTCTGGGGCGAGGCCATGCGCCTGCTTTCCCCCACACAGCCGCTGTTCGGCCTGCAGCGCGTGCCCTTCATAGCCCGCACCATCAGCTATGGTCATGAGGTGCAGATAAAAGGATATAAAGAGCGGCTCTACCTGGCCGTTGAGCATACAACACGGGGCGAAGAGCTGCGCCAGCTCTCCGAGCAGCTGTTCAGCACCCCCACCACGCTGCTCGGCAGCCATTACGAGGCCAGCCTCTCCAACAGCAATCCGCTGCTTCATCCCTCCCGTCTCTACGACCTGTGGGCCGACTGGCATCCCGGCATCGTCTACAAGCAAGTACCGCTGTTCTATGAAGAGTGGACCGAGCGCGCCGCACAGCTCTACATCGACATGGATGGCGAGCTGCAGCAGCTCATCGGCGTGCTGCGTGTGCGCCCCGGCGCCATAGCCACCGTGCTCCACTACTACCAGAGCACCGATGCCCCTTCGCTGGCACGCAAGCTGCGCAGCATAGAGGCCTTCAAGGGCATCTACGCTCCGATGAGGGCGGTGGCTGGCGGCTTTGTGCCCGACTTTGAGAGCCGCTATTTCACCGAAGACTTTCCCTTCGGCCTCGCTCTCATACGCCGTCTGGCTGCCGAAAACGGTGTGGCCACCCCCACCATGGACCGCATTCTGAAATGGCAGGCAGAATACGCGCACTAACAGCTTTTCGAGGTCATGATGCGCAGCACCAGCTCATCGGTGGGTCCCATGCCGTTGGCACCGATGGCGGTGAGGTTGCGTATCGACTGGTCTACCGAGTCGTCAACGATGCCCTCTTGCGAGCCCACGCACTTGCCCTCCATGGCCAGCAGGGCGCTGAGCACGGCGGTAGACACGCCACTCGTTATCTTCAGCGAGCACGACGGCTTGGCGCCATCGCATATCATGCCAGTGAGGTTGGCCACCATGTTCTTCACGGCAGCACAGATACGCCCGTAGTCGCCGCCCATCAAATAGGTAATCCCCACACTCGAGCCTATCGACGCCACCACACAGCCGCAGAGGGCTGAGAGCGTGCCCAGCGACTGCTTGATGTATATGGCGGTGAGGTGGCTCAGCATCAGGGCGCGTATCAGCTCCTCCTCGGTGTTCTCGTTCTCTTTCGCATAGACGCATACGGGATTGGTGGCGCAGATGCCTTGGTTGCCGCTACCACTGTTCGACATGACGGGTATCATGGCACCGCCCATACGGGCATCGCAGGCCGAGGCGGTGCGTGCTATGATGTGGCAGAAAATGCTGTTGCCAAAGATGCCCTTCGACAGCGGCCTGTCAATGGTCTTGCCCAAGTTGTGGCCGTAGTTGCCCTTCAACGCCTCGCGTGCCGCATTCATATTGTAAGTGCGCGTTGCCTCAATGAAGCGTATCTCATCGAGCGGCGCTGTGGTGGCAAAGTCATAGACCAGGCGCAAATGGAGCGGAATGTCGGGAGTATCGGGTTGAGCATCACTGCCTCCATTGCTGCGCCACGCCCCTGCGCCATCGGCTCCATTCACAACGAAGTGTGTGTGGCTGCCGGCAATAACGGCGGTCGTACTCCTGCCGCCGCCCTCAGCCACTATTTCCACATACAGCTTCTCGCTGATGCCCTGCTTCAATTTCACGTCGATACGTCCCTCAGCCACGTATTCCTTACCCTGTTCCAAAGCCTCGGGCGTGAGGTCTTTCAGCACTTCCAACTGATATTCGCTCCTGCCAACGAGGGCACCCAGTGCAATGGCTATGGGCAGGCCCGTCATGCCTGTGCCAGGAATGCCCACACCCATAGCATTCTTCAGAATGTTGGCACTCAGCAAGGCAGTGATGTGCTCGGGCTTCTGCCCCAGCATCTCTGTGGCCTTAGCCGTGCACAGCGCCACGCACATGGGCTCAGTGCAGCCAATGGCGGGCACCACCTCACGGTGAACCAAAGCAATAATTCTGTTGCGCGTATCCTTGTCTATCATCATCTCTTGTTTCATTTTCACCACACTTACAGGGGCGCAGGCCTACGCCGTAAAAGAGTACGTTGTTCATGTCAGCCCGCAGTGTCCGCCCACTCATGTCGTGAGTTAATAAGATGGGTGCAAAGGTAGCAAAATAATATTTTCCAGCCAAGAGAATGGCCGGAAAATATGCCATGTGAGCCCCACACCTGCAGTGATGCCATGCGCTGACGGGAGCATCGCTGGCCTTCTAGGGCATGGGCGCTTCTATCTCGCCGTCGAAGACGAAGGCAGCAGGGCCTGTCATATATACATGGTTATCGCTTTCGCGCCACTCGATGGCGAGCGTGCCGCCGTCCATCAGCACATGCGACTGGCGACCAGCGCGGCCGGTGAGGGCGGCGGCGACGGCGGTAGCACAAGCACCAGTGCCACAAGCCTGAGTGATGCCACTGCCCCGCTCCCACACACGCGCCCGTATGGTGGCGTGGTCAGCGCTTTTCTCGCTGAGAATCTGAGCAAACTCAATGTTACACCTCTGCGGAAATGCCGGATGGTGCTCCAGTATGCGCCCCGTCTCGCCTACCTGGTCCACGTCGTCTGTGAAGATGACGTAGTGTGGATTTCCCATCGAAACGAAAACGCCCCTGGAGAGTCCGCGGCCAAGGAGGAACTGCGCCTCATCGGCGAAGACCGGCTCGCCCATATCGACGGTGACCGACTCTACCACGCCTTCCGCGGCAAGACGCAGCTCGAGCACCTTGATGCCAGAAAGCGTGAGCAGGCGAATGTGCGTTTGTGTAGTGATGCCACGCTCGTAGAGATACTTCCCTATGCACCGCGAGGCGTTGCCACACATCATAGCTTCGCTACCGTCGGCGTTGAAGATGCGCATCGAGAAGTCGGCTTCGGGCAGTGGCGATGCACCTATCAGCACCAGCCCGTCGGAGCCGATGCCTTTATGACGGTCGCTCCACGCAATGGCTGCTGTCTTGGGGTTGGGCACTGCATACTCCATTGTATTCACATAGATGTAGTCGTTGCCACAGCCATGCATCTTCGTAAATCTAATCTTCTGCGCCATAATACTGTGTCTTTGTGCTGTACTTTATACTATTGTAGCCAATTCAGCTGCAAAGGTAAGCAAAAAGCCTCAACCCACAAAGACAATCACTCGTTTTGTTAGCCTGAAACATCCATCAACTATCATTTAGCAAGGCATTGGGCTCAAACAGCATCCTTTTGCTTACACCTTGTCAGGCAACCTCGCCGTTTAGCCGCAAAGTGTCAGTTCAGAAGCCGACGGGGAGCAGCATCATCATCTCACCACCACCTTACGCCCGTTTCTAATGTAGATGCCAGGCGAGGGGCGATTGACGAGTTGTCCGTTGAGGTTGTAGAAACGGTCGGTGCGGTGAGCGGCCACTGCATGGGCAATGCCCGAAGGCTGCGACGGCGACAGATAGACGGCACTGACGCTGGCGGCTGCTCCGCGCTCCACCTTCAGCACGTGCAGGTGTAGGAATTCATCGCTGCGCTGTACGCCTTGATAGGTGGCGCCGGCTTTCAGGTCGGCCAATGGCAGCACGATGGCCTTCATCGAGCCATTCCAATAGGGGGAGTCGGGGCTGAAGGTCACCTTTATCTGCTTGTAGTCGCCATGATTCTCCAGTCTGTTGGCCACCACACGCAGTTCTTTTCCTGTGCCAAAGACGACCATCTTGTCGTATGCGGTCAGGTCGGCATACTGGTTGTAAATCAAGTTCTCGCTGCCCGCCACGGCTTGGCCTCCCCCCACGTTTTGGTTCATCCTCCATGCCACGTCGATGCTGTTGCCCGTTGGGTGCGAGGTGGCCGTGTTGCCATCCCACTCTTGGAACATGTCAGCCGTCAGCTGCACCCAGTCTTCGGGGATGTCGAAGTCGTCAGCGTTGATGTCGACAAATGCCATTATCTGCTGCAACACGCGCTGGGTGCGATAAGGGAAATACTGGGTGAGCAAACGGTTGCGCTCAGCCATGTAGTGAACGTCGGGTGTGAACACCTCATCGGCGGGCTGATAGCGGTGCACATCGCGACGATAGTCGCCCCAACGTGCCGACTCGGCATAGATGGCCGTCTCGATGGTGTGATAGAGACTGTCCCACAACTCGACCACCGACTGCTGCCCCAAGGGGGCATCGTCGGCCAGCAGCTCTTGGGCGCGGTCCAGATAGCGGCGGGCAAACTTGGGGTTCTTCAGCAGGTTGTTGAAGATGCCCGTGGGGAAGCCGCCACGATTCAGTTTCGTCAGCACATTGTCGTTCTCGCCCAAGAAGATGGCCTCGGTGTCCCAGCAGAGGAAACGGAAGCCCTGGCTGTCGGCGCCCTTGCGGCGCAGGGCATACCAGTTGTGGTGGTCCCAGTCCGAATTGCCGCCATACTGGTTGATGAGCATGTAGTCGATGAAGCCGTCGATGTCGAGCAATGGCTCCAGCGCCGGGTCGTCGTCGCCATTGGCAGCTTTGCCCTGCAGCCGATTGTAATAGGTGTTGTTCTCGGCCTTCTCCGCAGTTTCCACCATCAGGTTCCATGCGTCGAGGTCGCCTTCTGAGGCCTCGATGTGGTTGCCGCCGTCTTCCTCAATCTTCACCACGTCGATGTCGGACTTCTTCCCGCCCAGGCGGTCTTTACCGAAGAGGTCGTCAACGCGCTCGGCCATGTTGTACAGACCCCAGTAGAGTCCGTTGATGAACAAGTGCACATAGAGTGCCTTCACGCCGATGCCGCCCAGCCGCTGTTGCATGCAGCGGGCCCAAACGTCGCGGGTGTATTGGGCCACAGGGCGCTGCGTGGCATCCCAATGTTGCCACGAATAGCCAAAGTGGCAGCGCAGCACCAGTTGGTCGAACTCCTGCGGCTCGCCAAAAACAGGATATACCAGCTTGCCCTGGCCATACTCCTGCTTGAAGACCAGGCGGAACGAATGCTTGGGATTCTTCTCGGCCAGACGGCCGTGACCGCCATGCAAACGGATGCCACAGTCGGCATGCATGTCGTGCTGCTGCGGCCCTCCCATCAGCTCCACGCTGACGGGACGCGTCCACCCATGGCCGGTATTGTCGCCAACGGGTGGACCGGTGAAGATGTAGATGCCACCGCGCTCCTCATCGTTCTCATGGCTGAAGAAATGGTCTTTGTCCGATACGATGCTCAGGATGGGCAGCGAGTAGAGTCCCTCTGTCACTCGTTGGCTGAAGGTAGCGTCGGCCAGCAACTCGGGGTCCATCTCATAGTCGGCAGTGGCGCTCCCCCTCTGCTGGGTGTAGCGTCCCCATTGTGCAGGATAGCCTTCGGGCAGCGCCGGCTGGCTGAGCACCGACGACACGAAGATGTAGCTGCTGGTGGCTATGGGCGATGTCAGCTCGCCATCGGTCACCTCCACGGCGCGCAGCACGGTGGTCTGCGTCAGCGTGAGCGGACCTGTGTAGAGCAGGCTCTCAGCCGTGGGCGGGCATCCGTCGGTGGTGTATCTGATTTCTGCAGCCTCATCGTCGGTGGTGAGCTCCACCGTCAGGCTCTCCTGGTTGTAAAGGCCATGAGTCTGGCTGAAGCGGGGTTGCGCCGAAGCCATCAGCGCGATGGCCAACAGCAAAGAGGAGAGGAGAAACGGTTTCATAATGAATTGAGAAAAAGGGAAAAAGCAAGCCCCCTCAGGGGGCGAAGGGGGCTTGGCTTATTTGTTTACATGAAGATGACCTTCTTGCCACTGACGATGTAGAGACCCTTGCCAGGCTTCTCCACACGCTGTCCGCTGAGGGTGAAGACAGGCTGTGCACTGGACGCTGCACCTTCAACGCTGGTGATGGCCACAGGCTCATCGCTCACCACGGCACCGTCGGCACTCTGCAGCACCACATAGTCGAGCGAACCAGCCTCGCCAGAGCCTCCCACGAAGGTGAGGTCGGCAGCTTCAGCGAGTGTGAACTCCTCGCTGACGGTCTCACGCCACGAACCAGCAGAAGCGATATTGAGCACTTCGGCGTCGCCAGCCTTGAAGGTATAGGAGCCGCCATAGGCAGCAGCAATAAGCTTGTAGGTGCCAGCCGCGAGCTTCACAATCTTGGCCTCTTCCGATGTGTAGGCTCCGGCACGATAGGAACAGCGGTCGGCCACGGTGCCCGTGTTGCACACCTTCAGTGCGGCAATATCCTCTGCCTCCGTGAAGAAGATGACATCCGTGGTCTCGGTAGCAGCATAGACAGCCTCCACCCGTTTGCCATCTTCGTCGAGCTTGAAGCTGCCATTGTATACCTGGTCGGTGGGATCTTTCTTGAAGAGTGTGCCGTCGACGTTGAAGTAGCGCGGATAAGCGTAGCCCACGGTCTCGCCCTCAAAGTAAGCCTTGTCGGCCAGCGTGGCCAGGGTGTTGGTGCCGTCGGTGGCGATGACGGTGTACTTATAAGTGGCAGCCTGCTTCACACGGACAGTGACGACGGTGTTGTTGCTCTCGTCAACGAGGTTCTCTTCGCTGTCGTTGCCCACCACATAGTACTTCACACCGTCGGCCCAGACGGGGTCGGTGGTGATGTCAATCTTCGTGCCCTTCTCGGCCGAGCCTTCCTCCTTCTTCACCACTACATCGTTCTCGTCGACATAGTTGATGACGTACTTGTAGAGCACCTTCTCAGCCGAAGCGATGGTGAGGTTGTCGATACCGATGGAGCGGTCTTCGTTGGAGCAGTTGTCGATGATGACAATCTTAGCCAAGTCCATCTTCACGCCATCGAGATTGGCCGAGTAGGTGATGTCCTGCAGGGCATTCTTCGCCGGCTGGTACACCATGTTGAAGGTAACGGCTCCCAGCCCGTGCACCTTGAAGGTGACCTTCGGTGTGTAGTTCTCTGTGTTCACGTAGTGCTGGCTATGGGTGAAGCCGTTGGCACTCTTGTTGTTGTTGAAGTTGGCCTGACCGGTGAAGGAAGCGAATCCGGCAGCGGTCTGTCCGCCTAGCTGCACGTCGGTGACCTTGCAGGCTTTGCGGGTGTAGGTGTAGCCCACAAGGACCACGCCGTCAGAGTTGACCAGCTGGATGGTGGACGTCGACTCGTCGTTAGCCCAGCCGTGCAGTCCGCTGAACTGAACGGTGACCTCCTCGTTGTCGGCGATGGTGTAGGCACCCTCGCCGCCCACAGCGAAGGATGCCGTGGCGGTGGTGTTGCTCACGCAGAGCACGTTTCCGATTTCCGTGGCAGCTTTTACGATGCCAGCGTCGAAGGGAACCGTCGACTCCTCGAAGTCGGCAGTGAAGGGTAGCGAGCTAATCTGTGCCCCAGCCCCAGCTGCAGCGAATGCAGCCATGATAAGTGTAAAGATTTTCTTTTTCATGTTTTTTGTTTTTTGATGGTTAGTAAATTAACAAAACGATTCTCTTTCCAAGTAGGTTGGCGGGGTTTCCCCCGCTTCCCCCTTTACGAACCGTGCAAGCGACTTTCACCGCACACGGCTCTTGTAATTCTAAATTAATTCTTGTTCTAATTAATTCTGCTCTTCCGAGCGTCCAGTACTCCAGCCGACAGCCCATGTGCCGTTTCTGGCTGAGGGTGCACACGGTGGCAAAGCCCCGCTCCATTGACGTTCCCTCATACTATGGGTTCTATCTGCTCTTTCTCAGAGAATCACCTAACGGAAGTCTGCCCGCTTGCGCGTGGGATGATATTCCAATCCCTATCCGTGCCATTACAGCACGGCATTCGCTTTCTCCGTAGTCATCTGCCCGCAGGCCATTCGGCTATCGTTACCTCAAGCTTACCGCCTCCTCTTGAAGGAGGGTGGGAGACTTAAGGGTTTACCAAGTTCCGTAAACGTAACTTCGTCCGATTTAGGACCCGTCTATCCACCGGTGGGGCTCGACACCTCGCCATATTGTCCTGAGAGCTTCGCACCCCGCCGTTGCCAGCAACGCACGTCTCAGTAGGCTACTCTTGACGGAACAAGAGGTTCTTTAGTTTCAAAGAACGATTACTTTTAAGACTTCTTGTCGCAATTCGGCTGCAAAGGTAGTGCAGAAAAAGCAAAGGGCAGGTGCAGAAATCAGTCTTTTTGCACACGGTTTTAGGTCAAGAGGGAAAAACACCACTCTGCACGCTTGCTTTGTGACACAGCTCATCTCAGCACAGCCTTCACTTCAGTCACCATGTCCTTGTGCTTCTCGTCAGGCTCAGTGATTTGGGAGGAGAACGTGACACTCTCACCGGGCTTGCCCGGAATGGTAAATGTGCCTGAGTAGGTGATGGAACTTGGATCAAATAATGTGGCTTCGACAAACACTTTGTAGGTGCCGTATTCAACCTTCTTGCCCTCTTGGTCGGTGAAGTCCCAGGTGAAAGTCTGTAGGCCGCTGACCTGTGGTGTGGCACCTGACACGGCGTCTATCTGCTGGTCGGAGAGGTTGTCGGCCTTTGCTGCCTTTACCCAGTTGGGCACGCAGTAGGGGCGCTTGATGTAGCCGCGTACGGGTTTCTCGTTGCCCCTTGCCCTGCCTTTCGCCGTAAACGAAGTGACAAAGAGCGTTTTCACCACGTCGCCGCTTTCGTTCTCTATCCATACGGCATACTGGTTGGATCCGTGGTCGTTCTGGCGCTGATAGTTGAACGACACCTCAAGGGAAGTGGCTTTTTCCTGCTTTCTTTCCGTTTTTACTGCCGTGCAAGACGTACTTAGTACCAACGCTGCAAGAACAGCTGTAATGATTTTTCTTTTCATGTTCCTTATATATTATTGTAATGTCTATCTGACCACGACTTTCCTGCCACCAGCGATGTAGATGCCCTTTGAAGGATGGTTCACTGGCGAGCCTTGGAGATTGTAGATGAGACCTGAGGACGGCTGAGGAGTGATAAGTGATGGGTGATGAGTGATGCTGTTGGTCGCTGAACCAGTAGCTTGGAAAGCCTCGACGTAATAGACGTGGCATCCGCTAGTGTTGTAGACCAGCACGTCGACCGTGCCAGCATCTTCAGGAACGTGCCATGTCTGCTCGGTATAGGCGTCGGGCACAGGCACTACCTTGCCATTGGAATCCTTCAGCTCTGCCCCCTTGACGATGTTGGTCAGCGTGCCGTTGTTCAGGAACAGCTGTACGCCGCGCGCGTTACCGTTGCGGTGCGATTCAATGGCCATCTTAATCTCCGTTCCAGCCTTCACGTCGGGGATGACGAAGCATACGGTGTTGGCAATGCCCAGCCACAGGTACTGTGGACCATGGTAGGTGCCAATGGAGGTGGAGGCATAGTCGACGGCGATGGCCAGGTTGCGCTTGTTGCAGTATTCTTCGGGGAAGTAGAGCCCGTTGAGTTCGGCTATCACCTCGCCGTTGGCTTTCACGGTGCCATAGTCGGTGTCGGAGTGATACCAGAAGCAGCGGTTGTCGACGGGAGTCGACGAGCCCAGGTATTCCTGGTCGCTCCAACCCGTCTCGTCACCGGCATTGGCATCGGCGGTAAGGTTGGCCACGGTGGCTGCGCTCCAATTGGTGAAGTCCCATCGTGACAGCTCGTCGACGACGGTGCCGTCGGTGCTCTGCAGGAAGAAATAGTCGAGTGCGGAGTCCTGTCCCGTTCCTCCCTTGAACAGCAGGTCGGCAGGCTCGTTCAGCGTAAAGGCTTCGCTGCGCAGTTCGTTCCATGAGGCCGAGGCATCCATCGTCAGCACTTCCTTCTGGCCGGCCTTGAACTGCATCTTTCCTCCAATGGCAGCAGCAGTAAGGGTATATGTGCCGGGAGAAAGCCTGAGCAGCTTGGTGTCACTGACGGCATAGGCAGCAGAAGCACTCGAACATTCGTCGTTCTGCACCGTTTTTAGGGCTTTGATGTTCTCGGCCTCAGAGAGAAGGATTGCGTCGCTGATATTGGTGTCCTGATAGTCGAGGACAATGTCCTTTGGAGCATGGAGCGACAGCTGCAACTGATACTTCCCGTCGGTGGGCTCCGTCACGTAGAGATGGCCGTTGAGATTGTAGTACCGAGGGTATGGAATGGTCAGCGTATCACCTTCATAGATGGCTCCTGAGATGAGCGTAGCCAGTTGGCTACCATTGCAATTGACGTTGATGTTGTATTTGTATTTGTTTGATTCGAACAGCTCGATGTTAAACTTTTTGGCCAATGTCTGATTCCAGCCCTTAATGACCTCGGGTGTCCAGTCCTTATCGTTCACCAGCACGGGAATGGCACCTCGCTCCAGACAGTCGTTGACGAAGAAATGGATGTACCAACCATAGCTGTATACCATCTCGTTGCGCTTCGTGGCCGACATGCTCAGGTTGCTCTGTTTGTCATCCGCCGACTGCAGGCTGCCCAGTTCGCTGCCTGTCTGTGTGGATGACAGTTCCGACTGGCCAAAGCGCATGATGACGGTGTCGCCAGGCTGCATGGTGTTGTAGACAAGATACCAGTCGCCCGATCGGTAGCAATCGCGTGCGCTCGTCTGGTTCGTTCCTCCGATGTTGAAAGTATAGGGCTTACCCTCAGTGCGCTCTATGTGAAGCATGGCGGGAGTCATGTCGATGAGGTATTCATAGAGCGGATTCTCAGGGTCGGCTGCAATGGCCAGTGCAGCTCCATAGGCACACTCCCAGGCTCCACGCAGGCCGGGGTGGAGCGACTGGTCGGCGCAATACATCTGATAGGTCTTCCATTCGCCGAAGATGTTATAGTGCTCGCTGACCATAGCTTCCTGGTCGATATAGCTCACTCCTTTCTCCTGGGCGATAGTCTTTCCCCAGGAACGGTAGTTGGTCTCCATGTTATGCTTGCCGTTGGTGAACCCATAGCGCGGCGTGCGAGAGCACAGGATAGGTATGGCGCCTTTTTCACGGGTCTCGTCGATAAAGAAGCGCAGATACTGCCCGAAGGTATACACCGTCTCGGTAGTGCCATCGCTCTTTGTCACCGTACGCGTCTCGGTGGCTGATGTCCCTCCGATGCTCGACTTGGTGTCCCAGTTGCTGCCGCCGTCGTTATGGCCGAAGCTGATGATGACGTAGTCGCCTGGCTGCAGGGCGTTCTTCACGTTTCGCCAAAGGTCGCTGGTGTAGTAGGTGCGTGAAGACATTCCTCCCATGCCGTGGTTCTCGCAGACGAGCTCGTCGGCATTGAACCATTCCTGGGCAAATAGTCCCCAGCCCCACTGCCCCTGTATGCCACCGTCGCCCTTCGACCCATTACGCATGGTGGAGTCACCGCAGAAGAAAGCCACGGGCTTGCCTGATTTGCGAAGCTTGCCTGCCGGTGAGGGGATGAGAAATCGCGTGTTGCGCACGTCGGCACGTATGGTGATGTCCTTAAACACGTTTTGGTATTCTACCAGTCTCTGCGATTCTGTCGGCTGGCTGAGTGTCAAAAGTGAAGTTGCTGCGATGAGCCTTGCCATTCGTTTCATAAGCAATGTTGTAAGTAGGTTATGAACCCCAGCAGCCACTTTATGGCTGTCGGGGTTGGTCATTATTGAGTATTGGCTGCAGGAGTTTATCTCAACAGCGTTTTCCGTCCGTTTATAATGTACAGCCCATGCTGTGGTGAAGCCACACGCTGCCCGTTGAGGTTGAAGATGACAGTGCACTCAGCGTCGGCTGAAGCTGGTAGGGCGTCGATGCCCGTATTGCTTTTGTCGGCCACCACGGCACTCATGTTGTAGATGTGGCATCCACTGGTGTTCTTGACGTAGATGTCAACTTGTCCGCCAATAGTGGTCACGCCGTCGGGCAGCACCCAGTCCTCCCAGGTGTAGCTGCTCTTAACATCAGGAGTGAACTTGTCTCCTATCTGTAGGAGGCTGCCGTCATCACCCATGACGTAGATACCCACGCCTCGTCCTTGTCCGCTGCGATGCGACTCTACGCTCATGGTGATGGGCTGGCCGACGATGACATTGGGTATATAGAAGCAATAAGGCGGGTTGCTGCCAATGCCCAGCCAGAGGTACTGTGGTCCGGCATAGTTACCAATGTCGGTAGAGGCATAGTCGACGGCGATGGCCAGCGAGCGTCCTTGGCAATAAGCATCGCCAAACATCAGTCCTTGCAGCTCAGTGATGGGCATTCCGTTGGCTGTCACTTCGCCCGACTGTTGCTCCTGAAGCCAGAAGCAGCGGTTGTCTACAGCCTCCATCTTGCTGAGGTATTCCACGTCGCTCCATCCTGTCTCGTCGCCCTTATCAGCATCGGCTGTGAGGTTGTCGATGGTCTGCTGGCTCCACTTAGAGAAGTCCCACTGGCGTACGACGCCCGGCACCTGCTCGTTGCTGCGGCATGCAGCGCTGATGCTCACGGGCAGACGATGGCCCTTGATGCCAGTCAGCGTGAAGTTGAAGGTGTAGTTGCCTGCCTCATGGAAGGCACCCTTGATGTTGAGCGTGGGGTTCTCCTCGCCCTCGATGGTGAGGGCGAGGCCTTGTGGCATGCCCTCCTGTGCTGCACCGTTGAAGGTGTAGCCGTTGAACTCCATCGTCTTGGTGTTGCTGGTGGTGAACGTCCAGTCTATGGGCTCTTCGAGCGTCACCACGAATCGTCTGCCTGCATCAGTCATGCTGGGCATGTTCATGTCGGGCAGGTAGTAGCCCAGGTGTGGCGGCTGGTTGTAGGCCGTATTCTGCCAACAGATGCCCATACGATAGGTATGGTCATGCATCAGTGTGGGCACACGGTAGCTGGTGGGTGTGTTGGTAGAGTAGATGGCCAGGCAGGTCTCTGCGTCGCTGGCTCTCCAGAGGATGACCTCCTCACGCCAGTCGCCCAGAATATCGGCCGAGAGGTTGGGCGTGTTCTTCGAACTGTTGCAGGTGCCGCTGGGTCCCAGGTCGCTAAAGGTAACAAGTCGTGACGTGCCATTCTTACTCCACTTGTCGAGCTTGTTGCCGTCGAGCAGCTCCTCCTGCAGGTCGCCGTCCCAGTAGATGCGGAAGTTGTTCGACCCCTTCATCGTAGACACAGGCTCTCCTGTAATAGCGCTGCGCACTGCGGCTTCCTTGCTCCAGAAGACGGCTCCGCGTATGTCAGTTCCAAAGCTTCCGGCTATGCCTCGGCCATTGTCCACGCCCTCGGGTCCGCCTTTGTGCAGTATCTCGCCAGTGCGTGCATCATGCACGTCCCAGGCGTAAGTGCCTCCCCCCTCGTGCACTTGAAACATCTCTAGTCCGGGTCGGTCGGGATTCAGGTCGCTCAGGTGTAGGGCGTCGCCATGGCCAAAGCCTGTGCCGTAGAGCAGCGTGCCGTCGTCGTCGAGCGCACCTGCACCCCAAACCACTTCATCGCGTCCGTCGCCATCTACATCAGCAATCGACATATTGTGGTTGCCGTTGCCGTACATTGTACCGCTGCCTCCGCCACTAGTGGCCCTGCAACCCGAGAAGGTCTTGCTTGACTCCTTGCCGTCGGCATCATAGGTTGTCAGTGTGTAGCTGGTCTTGGACTTATGCGAGCTGAACCAACGCTGATGGAGCAACTGCCCGTCGAAGTCGACAGCCCAAATGAAGGCGAAGGTATAGTATCCCCGGCAGAAGATGCCGCTGGCAGGTTTGTCTGGGCCGTCAAGCTGGGCGACACCGGCAAGGAAACGCTCGCCACGGTTGCCGTAGCTTGCATAGTCGGTTCGTCCGCTGCGGTCATCCCAGTTGAATGTGCCTGTGGCAGCTCCACCATAGCCAGCATCACGGTTGGGATTGTAGAAGATGGTGTGTACGGCCTCGCCCGTCAGTCCGCTGAATACGGTGAGGTACTCTTGTCCGCCAGTAATCTTTCCATCGCCATTGCGATGTACAGCAGTATTGCTGGCGTTCTTGATGACGTCTTCCGTAGCCACTTGGTTCACATAGTGGTTTTTGCCGTCCTTGGAGCCAGGTCCAGTCTTACACATCATCTCAGCAAGGCCGTCGCCATCGAAGTCGTAGACCATGAACTGGGTATAGTGGGCACCAGCACGGATGTTTGGTCCCAGGTCGATGCGCCATAGCCGTTTGCCGCTGAGCTTGTAGCAGTCGATGAAGACATTGTCAGTGACACCGCCCTGCGAGTTGTCCTTGGAGTTGGATGGGTCCCATTTGACGAAGATTTCGTATTCGCCGTCGCCGTCGACATCGCCTACCGAACAGTCGTTAGGATTGTATGTACCTCCGTTGGCTCCCTTGGCGGGTCGATTCAGCACTAGCTTCAGGTAACGCTGTGCCCATGGCTTGACGGCAGCCGTGGTATCGACGGCGGTGCCATCGACCACGGTCACCACCTGATAGCTGTCGGTCTTCTTTCCTGCTGCATCAGTGTAGTTGGTGGCATAGAGGTTTTTGGCCAGGCTCTCGCCGTTGCGCAGCAGCTCAAAACTTGTGTCATCTGCATCGTAGCCCAGCGAACGCCAACTGACGAACATGCCCGAACCTGATGCAGGCAATGCGATAAGCCCTCTATCCAGCCTCTCCATCTGGCTGACGGGGGTGTTCTGCGCCTCTAGGGGCAAAGCGGTAGCCGAGATGACTACCGCAATGCCAAGCAATCGGTTTATTTTCATTTCACCAATACTTTCCTGACGTTACCGTCAGCATTTACAATAATATTAATTCCCTTACGCAACTTGTTCTGACGTGAACCGCTGATGTTGTAGATGCCTTCAGGCATGCTGATGCTGTGCTCCACTTCGGCAATGCCGTCCATCTGCTCCTGGATGAGCTTCTTCGACTCCTCACCCTCGTTGGTGATGTAGATGTTGAATACACCAGCGCGAGGACCATTGTTTACTATGCGCAGACGTGTGTATACAGGAGTGGTCTCTTCATAGCTGCGCACGTACATCTGATAGAGTCGTCGCGTGGGATTCAGGTTGAGCGTGTCGCCCAGCTGCGTCCATCCTGCATCGTCGGCTTCGGGGTTGGTGGCCACCTCAACCACCAAGCGAGGTGTGGGCGAACCCTTGTAGTTGATGATGTAGGCCGTGTAGTCAAACGGTCCAGCTATAGGCTGCGTGGTCTGTATCTTGGCGCTGGCGGGATAGGTCGTGTTCCAGTCGGAGAGATTCAGGATAAAGGGTGTGATGGGCAGGTAGGTGTTCTCGTCTTCCACGGTGGCAGGGTTGGGAGCACCAGCGTCTCCATAGTTCAGCTCAGGGTTGGCACCCTCCCATGCCACCTGCTGTCCGCGTGAGCGCACGCTCCAGCCGTTCTCGAAGTCCACCACTTCCTCTTTGTTCAGCTGGTGGTGTACAATGCTGTCGCTGCCGTCGCTGGCAGGCACTGTCTCGTCGAACTCAGGGTCGTAGTAGGGATATTCGTTCGACTTGCCCCAGCTGAAGTAGTTGCCTGCATTGCTGGCCGACTTGTTGGTGAGCTCGTAGTATTCATCCTGATTGGCATCCATCTTTGCCAGCACGTCAATGCGCACATGCGGGTTCTTCACGCTTACCTCGGCCGAGACCAACTTCGAGTTGAGATAGCCATCACAGGTCTGGAAGGCATAGATGGTCCTGCCACGGGTCAGGGTGATGGGGCCATTGTAGAGACTGCTCTTCTGGGTGGTGTTGTCGCCCTTGTAGTTGTAGTATATTTTGGCACCCTCCAGGTCTGTGCTCATAGTAATGACGGTGCTTCCATCCCCGCTTTCCATGCTGATGGCCGGCAGCGGAGCCATCTCTCTGATGTCGACAAGCTTCTCGGCCACCGAGCTCATCAGGTAGCCGTCGCCGCGTGCTATGGCCTTGACTGTAGTCTCTTTGTCAACGACGAAAGGCTCAGTATAGCGGGGGCTGTCCTCTGTCGGGCCGGAACCGTCGAGCGTGTAGAAAATCTCAGCCAGCGGAGCCGCATTCTGAATGGTGACGGTGGTCGACAGGTTCTCATACTCCAGCACGAAAGTAGGAGCGGGAGCCTGTGTCACAGGTGCCTTCGAGCTGCTCAGCAAGGCAATGGCATTGCTGAGTATGCCCGGTGTGGCAGCATCAGTCAGGGTGGCCTGAGTATAAGGTATATATATGTAGCCGTTGTGTGCGAGGTTGTGGGTGTGGATGGCCACCACGTCCTCAGTGTTGTAGGCCATGGCCAGCACGGGGTCGTTGGCAAAGATACCGCTCAGGTGCAGACCGGCGAACGGTATCTCGTTGCTGATGATCAGCACGAAGGTAGGCACTTCGGCATCGGGATCCTCAATGAGTTCCTGGTTCCTGAACAAGGCATGGCTGGGATTGGTCACCGTGGCATAGGGTATGCCCGCGTCAACCACCTCGCCATAGCCCCACTGAGGATAAAGCTCGGGATTCAGATTGAGAATGGGCACGAAGGGCCGCACTTGCTTCAGCGATGCAATGGCCTCCTCATTATCAACAGTAGAGCTGATGACCACGGCATCGTAGTCGGCAAAGTCGTCCACCACAAACGCCTTGCTGGCCTCTATAGGCGTCACATTGTTCATAAAGTCATCGCTGATGGTCTTGTAGCCCAGGTCGGCATCGAGGTTTCCGTTATAGAGGTAGCCAACGTTGCGCGCCTCGGTATTCACGCCCACCTCAATGGTGTAGATGTGGCAACCGCTGGTAGGCTTCACGAAGATGTCAACCATTCCGCCATTGGCGCTGGCACCTTCGGGCAGCATCCAGCTCTCCCATGTGTTGCTCTCCCTGGCGTCGGGGGTGAAGGTGTCGCCAATAAGTATCATCTCGCCATCGTCGCCCTGTACGTAGAGTCCCACGCCACGTCCTTGTCCGCTGCGGTGGCTCTCCACACTCATCGTAATCTTCTCGCCCACCATCACATGGGGTATGTAGAAGGCGTAGGGCGCATTGTTGATGCCCAGCCACAGATACTGTCCTCCGTCGTAGGTACCGATGTTGGTCGATGCGTAGTCGACTGCAATAGCCAGGCTGCGGTTGGCGCAGTATTCCTCGCCAAAGACGAGACCTTCCAACTCAGCTATCACCTCGCCGTTGGCTTGCAACGTGCCATAGTTTGAAGCGTCCTGATACCAAAAGCACCTTTGGTCCACGGGGGCGGGATTGTTGAGATACTCCACATCGCTCCAACCAATGTCGTCGCCCTGCTCGTCGTCGGCTATGAGGTTGTCGATGGTACGTTGGCTCCACTTGGTAAAGTCCCAGCGGCGGAAGCCTTGGGCACTGCTCTCCATGGCGAATGTCAGCAGCGCCAGCAATACTAGGGTAATAGTTCTTTTCATAATTGTTTTAGTTTTAATGATAATTACAATAGTTGTTTTCTTCGGCTGCAAAGATAATGATAAGCGGCGGGAACAGGGCATCGGTAATCGGTCATTCTGCATATACTTTTCGGTCAATGGGGAAATAGACAGGAAAAAGTATGGATTGCACCTCTTTTTTTCGTAAAATTGCACAGTAACAATACCATTCCAAAAGTGGCACACAGCCCAACTACTAATTATTTCACGACATGAAAACAAGACATTATTTCGGCATCGCCGCCCAGCGAACGCCAACCCTCTGAATGTTAACAGCGGGTTGGGGGTGTAGAATAGCTTTTATCCCCCAAGCCAATACCACATCTCTCAAAATGCAGAAAACGATTTGAAGATTTTGAAGAATCAGCGGTTTTAAAGGGGGGGTGAGAGATTTTGCCTAAAACACACCACTTATACACCTGCAGGTGTATAAAGGTGTCTCTGCAGGTATCTCAGCAGTGTCTCAGCGGAGTTTACAGGGGGACTTTTGGCTAACTCACTGATTTTCAGTGCTGCATTCACGCCATTCACGTTATTCACGTTTTCACGTTCAGGTTTGAGCATTTTTCAAGTTTGCTATTCGTTTGTGGTGCAAGTGGTGCAAGCACCTTTCACTCACGCGCGCAATATACCTGCAAAAAGGGCAATAAATGATCTTGTCTTTTCATTCTGCAATATCTTGATATTTGAGCAAATAGGTATCGTATTGGGTTTCGAAAGGATGGAATGGGGCGGGTATATTCCGTGGACAGATAAACATGCGCTTGAGCACATCGGGCATTTGTTTCGCCTTGATATGATAACTGCGGAAAGTGGCACTCACGGGTCTGTCGCCCTTCTGCCAACCAGGGAAGTGAGTCTTGGCAAACTTTGGTCCCTGTCCACTGACAGCAGCATTGACGGAGAGCACGATGCCGCGGTCAGTCTGTTCGAAGTTCAGTGAGAGCGAGTCGCCCGTAATCAGTATGCCATTGCCATCCTTGTCTGACAAGAAAACTGCATCAATGCCACTGTGGTTGCCCTCGAAATATAGGTCGTCCTGATGTTTCGCCCAGAAGCCGTAGCGATTGGCCTGATGGCGACCGGGATAGCTGGCAAAGGGGCCGTGGCCTATCCATTGCACACGGTCGATGCTGGAATGGAGCAGCCAGGACAGTCCTAACTCTGACCGGAACACGTCGGCAGTGTCGGGCGTAAGTGTAAACGACACTTACTCTCCTCCGTCAATGGGACGGCGCTGAATGTCAGCCCTCACCTGACTGTTGTCAACCGGCAGTAGGTACTTGTCGGGTATGCGCTCCTTTTGAGTAAGACGTTCGCCCATGGTGGGCTTACGGCCCGTGCGAATCAGCTCTTTCTCAACAAGCGCCATCCCAGAGCCATGACCTGTCCAGGCTATTTGCGGTTTGTTCAGCACGAACGACTGATGCAGAAACACATTTCCATGGGCATCCTCCATATCAAACTGAAGGAGGCTGAGACCGTTTTGCCTAGGTAGGGTCAGGGTATAA
>JAEEGG010002280.1_pt1 | contig 49939 bp, 46 predicted proteins | sample 9134161 | NCBI WGS metagenome assembly JAEEGG01 (sample SAMN16246543, study PRJNA631951) | gut metagenome | biome: gut microbiome; feature: rumen; material: CR-attached | host: Bos | place: Iran: Karaj | collected 2018-10
CCAAACTTTACTCACCCGTCCGCCACTCGTCAGCTAAGGAATTGCTTCCTCACTGTTACCGTTCGACTTGCATGTATTAAGCCTGCCGCCAGCGTTCAATCTGAGCCATGATCAAACTCTTCATTCTTAGTTCTCATGACTCCCTTTCGTTGACTTGCTTTATTTTTTGCTGTCACCGTCAGAGAATCTTCTTTTTCTCTTGAATCTCTCTTACGGTGCCCACACAGATTGTCTTATTTGATTTTTAAAGAACTTCACGTTTTCGCCGTGACAACGAGTGCATATATTACAGTATTATTTTTTTTATGCAACTCTTTTTTTCTAAAGAAAACAAATTATTTGATCAAGTGTTCATTACTTAATCAAATATCTTCCTCTTTGTTGAGTCTATGTAGCACAACTCCCGCTAGTTTATTCAATTCTATATCCTTCTTCCTTTCTTTTCATGGCCTGACTTCACAGTTTTGAGCAAAATTTATACTGCCGTTTCTTTCGCTGTTTCAATGCGTTCCATGTGACTTAAAAATTCAGATTTGGTAAATGACTAAAAAGGCGAGAGATCTTATTTGAGGTCATTGCAAGTTCCAGTTGAATTGACGATGTACAGACATTGAACTCCGGCTCAAAGAGTTCACGCAGCAGATTTTTCATTTCATTGGCAACGCTGGTAGCTTTACATGTACAAAACACCGAGTATCAATTTTTAAAGGATGATACGACAGCAGCAAGGCTAACTCTGTACTCCGGCAAATAATTGTTCCATGCCGATGAATTCTGCCTATCTGGAATAAATCATCCTGAATATCTACAAATTGATTTTCCTTAGAGCTTTTTTTGAGACTTCAGACAAGATAGTGAAAAAATATTTAGACTGACCTGACAGTCAGAAATAAAAAAGGGAGCTAGCAGCTCCCTCTATTATCGAATTACCTGAAGGTAAATGATTACTTTTCCGGTACAATGCAAACTTTGATATTTGCAGTAACTTCAGAATGAAGCTGCAGAGCAATATCATATTCGCCGACATTACGCAGAAGACCATTATTCAGATGAACTTCGCGCTTCTGAACTTCTGCACCTGCCGCAGTAACAGCATCAGCAATATCTTTGGTGCCGATAGAACCGAACAGCTTGCCTTCATCTCCGGCCGTAGCACTTATAGTAACACTGCCGATAGCCTGAATTTTCTCAGCACGGGCCTGAGCGGCTGCCAATTCCTCAGCAATCTTCGCTTCTAACTCAGCCTTTCTAGCCTCGAAATCTTCAATATTTTTCTTTGTTGCAAGAACTGCCTTCTTCTGTGGAATAAGGTAGTTACGTGCGTATCCGCTCTTAACCTTTACCTTATCGCCTAAAGTACCCAAATGGGCAATCTTATCTAATAAAATAACTTCCATTACCTTTCCTCTATTACAAAATTTGAGTTAGGCCAACCCAAACAAACCCGCAATTATCTATTGTTAGTAGCATGCAGATCGGTGTATGGGAGTAAAGCCAAGTAGCGGGCACGCTTAATTGCACGTGCTAACTCTCTCTGATACTTTGCAGATGTGCCGGTTATACGGCTTGGAACAATCTTGCCAGACTCTGTAATATAATTCTTCAGAGTATTGATATCTTTGTAGTCAACTGCACTTTCTGCTTCGTTGGCACCGCGACCAAACTTACTGCGATGATGAAAATAATGAGCCATGATCTACCTCCGGTATTAGTTGCTGGTTTCTTCCTGCTGTACCTGCTGCTCTGCAGTTGCTACAGCTTCGTTGCGATACTTGCGCTCTTCACGCTCTTTACGCTCGCTGAGAATGCATGACTGCGTTGTAATAGCAGACTTTACATGCATAACCAAACTGCGAATTACAGCATCGTTGTAACGGAAATTAGACTCGAGTTCATCGATAGTTTTACGATCAGCTTCAACATTCATGAGAACATAGTTAGCTTTACGAAGCTTGTCGATAGGATATGCGAGCTGCATGCGACCCCAATTCTCAAGGCGGTGAATCTTGCCACCTTCCTTTTCAATCAAAGCCTTGTAGCGATCGATCATTCCAGGAACCTGCTCACTCTGATCAGGGTGAACTAAAAAAACAATTTCATAATGATGCATATTTGCCCCTTATGGATTATCAGCCTGTAGTGGAGTCAGTCATCCACGTCTAGGCAAGGAACTACAACAACTGACGGAGGTGATTCTATACAGAAAGCGAATAAAAAGCAAACAAAATATGATCCACCGCAAAAAATAATTTAAACATTCCTTGCTGCTGATACAGTACGCTGTCTCAGCGCCTCATAAAGCACAATTCCAGTAGCAACAGAAACATTAAGACTTGATACGCTTCCGTTCATCGGAAGTTTGACAAGTTCATCGCAGTTCTCTCTTGTCAGTCTGCGCATTCCCTTATCCTCTGCACCCATGACAATGGCTACGGGACCAGACAAATCAACATCATAAACAAGTTTCTCGGCCTCACCTGCAGTGCCGACAATCCACACTCCAAGCTCCTTGAGAGCCTTGATAATTCTTGATATGTTCGTGACTGTAAAAAAAGGAACGCTTTCAGCCGCCCCGCATGCAACCTTGCGGACAGTACCGTTAAGTCCAGCTGCATGATCCTTTGATACCACGACGGCGGTAACACCTGCGCCGTCCGCGCTTCTCAGACAGGCTCCAAGATTATGAGGATCCGTAACATCATCAAGAATCAGAATAAAAGGTTTTTTTACACCGGATATCAAATCAAGCAGATCATTATCCCCGGCCTGCTTTGAACTTTTAATTTTTATCACTATACCCTGATGATTGGCGCCGTCTGTCATGGAATCAAGTGTTTTTCTCTTCACCAGCTGTATCTTGATTCCCAGGTTCTCGAGCTCTCCAGCCAGTTCTCTGGCTTTGTTTTCACTGCTTTCAAGAAGCCAAACACTTAATATATTCTCCGGTTCCCTCTCCAAAACCGCTGATACTGGATGAATGCCAAATACAATACTGTTATCCATAAACTCACACACAAAAAAAGACTCAGAAATTATTTATTCCCTCAGTCTGCAAAAAACTGAAGGAATAATCCCTATCTGTTATTACTCCTGGATTTTTTCTTTTTATAGGTAAGATTCGAAGAATCTGCCGCCAGCAGAAAATTTATCCTGTTGGAATCTGGATCAATGCTGTCAACGATAACATTAACCCTGTCACCAACAGTATAAGAAACCCCGGAACACTCGCCGACAATTGTAATAGGATCCGTCACAGTATAATAGTCAGCTCCGATATTTCCCACATACACCAGTCCGTCTATCGTCCACTGTTCAAGACGAACAAATATGCCGAATGACGCAACATTGGTAACTACACCAGGAAAAGTCATTCCGATCTTATCTTTCATAAATTCACATTTAAGCCAGTTCTCTACCTGATGAGAGGCTTCATCAGCTTTTCTCTCAGTCTCCGAACAGTGAATACCGGACTGCGGTAACTGGCGCAAATCATAATGAAAACCACCAAGCGATGTTTTTACACCATCCGAAATCTCCATATGAGCGTCAAGAGCAAGAAAATATTTAATTTCCCTGTGAAGCATCAGATCAGGATAACGTCTTATCGGAGATGTAAAATGAGCGTAGTTACTGAGCGCCAGAGCATAATGACCGCAATTTTCAGGAGAATATACAGCCTTTGCCAGAGATCTGAGCATTAATGTTTCAAAAATCTCTGCATCAGGACGTTCAGATACAGAATTCAAAAATTTTGCATAATCCGCCGGTGCCGGAACATCATCGCCGGAAAGACTCAGACCGTATCTGGAAATAATGTTTCTAAATTCATCAACCTTGGCTTTAACAGGGTTCGGATGAATTCTGTACAGAGTCTTGTACCGGTGTTCAGTAATGAATGTCGCAGCGGCGACATTGGCCGCTATCATGCATTCCTCAATAATCTTGTGAGATTCATGCCGCGGATCAACCATCATATCCTCAATATGCAGATTCTCGTCAAAGAAAAATTTCATCTCCTGGGTTTCAAACTCTATAACGCCTCTCTTCTTTCTGTACCCGTCCATGGCTTTGTACATCTCATAAAGATTTACAATATGAGGATAAATATCGGCATATTCTCTTACAAGCGCCTCATCACCCTCCAGCATTCCATGCACCTTGTTATAGGTGAGTCTGGCATGAGAAAACATCACAGCAGGATAAAATCTGGATGATTCAAGGACTCCGTTTTTGGAGATAATCATTTCACACGTCATGCACAGACGGTTGACTCTAGGATTAAGGGAGCAGAGTCCGTTCGAGAGTTTCTCCGGAAGCATAGGAACGACATAATTCGGAAAATATACTGAATTGCCTCTTTTGAAAGCTTCATGATCAAGAGGTGTATTATTTCTTACATAATAGGATACATCAGCTATTGCCACATAAAGCTTCCAGCCGCCCTCTTCACGTTTCAAAGGCTCGCAGAATACTGCATCATCAAAATCTCTCGCATCTTCACCGTCTATGGTAAAAAGAGGCAATCCGGTAAGATCCATCCTGTCATGCATATCTTTAGGCAGGACCTCGTCAGGGATGGCTTCAACCTGGGAGAGCACAGCATCCGGCCATTCGTACGGAATTCCATTCTCAACCATGGCTATTTTTATTTGCGCATCAAGATGCTCTTCGGAATCAAAAACATCAATAACCGACCCCTTGTGAATGAACGGCGTTCCGGCTTTTTTATTAAGTACCCGTTCAGAAATCGCTACGGAGACAAGTTTTGAATCCATATTGTCCAGTTCATGCTCGGGGATAATAACAATGTCACCGTATTTTTTCTCGTTTTCCGGATAAAGAATTCTCTCACCGGCACTGTTCATTCCAACACGGCACACAATTCTGCGCTCAGACGGTTTGATCAATTTTGCATAGATCAGAGCATCGGAATCGGATATGCAAAAACGGATCTCATCTCCTTCAATGAAGCCGCCAAAATACCTGCTGGAGTAAACTTTACGGCTGGAGCCGTCAGAAGCATCAATCATATACAGGCCGTCTCTTACTGAAACTATCTTGCCTGACAGAAATTTAGACGGTTCGATAAAATAGAACGATACTCCTGAGACTGAATCAATAACGCCGATATCGCATTCAACTGACAATTCTTTAAATAAAGGAAAAAACTGGCTGGTGCTGACTCCGAAGTCCTCCTTCAGAGCTCTTTTCAAATCACTCAGCGGAATACTTTTCTTATGCTGTGAGGAAAAAAAACTCTTCACAAAAGATTTAATTTTTTCATCTACCATAATTCACCTCTGCAGCCGCTGCTGCATAAAAACATGACTGGAACCTGAACTTATTGAATGTTCCAGCACGGAAAACTAACAATTCTGCTCCAAAACTGAACAGTTAATCTATAACCTGACAGAACCCGGCAAATATCTTGACAGAAACAGAAAGATAACAGGGAGAGTGAAGAAAATGAAAAGCAACCGCAAATGGTGGCCAGAAACGGGATTGAACCGCTGACACGGGGATTTTCAGTCCCCTGCTCTACCAACTGAGCTATCTGGCCCCTACAAAAATGGTGCTGGCGAAAGGAATCGAACCCTCAACCCACTGATTACAAATCAGTTGCACTACCATTGTGCTACGCCAGCATTGATATGGTGCCCAGAAACGGGATTGAACCGCTGACACGGGGATTTTCAGTCCCCTGCTCTACCAACTGAGCTATCTGGGCAACGGAGTCTATTAAACTATTTTTACTTTTATATGTCAACAATTATTTATAGAATAAAACCGGAGTGAGCATACATTAAACAAAACCGTAAATATAGTTTACATTATATTCAACACTCACATAGACATAGGCATAACCCTGTTGCGTCCCAGTCTTTTTGCTTCATACAACTGCAAATCAGCCCTTTTTACAACATCTTCCGGAGGTTCACCTCCGTCAGTTGCGGCTACTCCAAATGATGCGGTCACACTGCTTACCTTTGTTCCTGTCTCCTTAATGATAATACTTAATTTTTCTATCCTCCGGCGCATGTAGTCGGCCATCTGACGAGCCGTGCTTACAGGCGTTTCAGGAAGGAGCATTACAATCTCCTCACCTCCGTAACGGTATGCCATGGCAGAATTTCTTGTCTGCTCAATAAATATCCTTGCAACCATTTTCAGAGCAATATCACCAACCTGGTGGCCATAGGTATCATTCAAACGTTTGAAATGATCAATATCGCACATTATGACTGAAAAAGGCATATCATACTCGCCCAGTGATGCAAGATCCAAATCAAATGAGCGTCTGTTCAGCAAATCAGTCAGAGCATCCGTGGCAGCATCCTTCTGAAAAAGAGAGATCTGATCCTTGAGTTCGGTTATTTCTCTCTGAGCCTTTGTTAACTGACGGGAAAAAATCTCCACAGATTTAGCAACCTCTTTGGAATTTTTTACCATTTCGTGCATGACAGACATCGTCTCTTCAATTGTCAGCTCCCCTCCCTCAGCTTTTTTAAGTTTGTCAAAGGAGGTATTTATCTTACTCTGAAAGAGAACTGTTCCTGCTGATGCGTCAGTTATGGAGGAACTCATCTCGCAAACCATTTTCTCAAGATCACGCTTTATAGTTTCAAGAGATCTTTCGCTGGCCGACGCTATATACTTTGTATAAAGTTCGCGACTTTTGGTCTCAGTGCAAAACCCCCGTGCTATCACATCAGACAGTTCACGGTAGAGATCAAAATTTGATTTATCGGCAAAGGTGTACCAAACTGAATAATGATTTGGACTTGGTGGTATACGGTTCTTAACCATTAAAGTCAGTGCCTTTTTAAGCACTATACTTGATTTTTCATATTCACTCTTATCTTGAGATGACGCCATAGAACGAAACCTTTTCTAAGAAAAGAAATCAGTAAACAAAAGATGCACTGAGACATTACAGAGCCACTTTACGGTGCATTCTATCAGTTATCGCCCGTGTGTATCGTTTTGCAAATCGCATTTCCGGTAAATATATAAAAAAATCATAAACAAGCCCCATGAAAAAGAGTACACAGATCACAGATTAAAAAATTTTATAGTGATGAATACGCGAACTTTTTACAAGACTGCTTATTTGAAAAGAGAAAACAGCTCTATAATTAAACGGTTTTTGATAGAAAAACAATCTCCTGTTACCTTTTCTCCGGCTGCAGAACAGGGAATAACAGTACCCTTCCTCCCGGATGTTGTGGAGTCATTTTTTAATTTAAGGGGTTGCTTGATAAATGAAGTTGCCTAACATAGGAATAAAGAATTCAGATTTTTCCAGAGAAAACATGGAAAAATGGATTGCTGAGAAAATAACGTTGTTTAATGTTGTTGAATCAAACAACATCCGTGCTCTTTTCATGCCTGTGGCAAACAGTGAAATGTGCTCCCTGATGGTTGTGCAGACAATAAAGCAACTGACCAGATTTGACAGATACAAGCGTATTGTAATCATAGGTTCCGCATGCAGCAAAGCAGCAACCGGCATATATCTTCCAAACAGCAATGAAACATTTCGCAATGAAATAACAGAATTTTCCATGATGCTGGAACCGGAAATAGAAAATACCATCAAAGAATTCGATCTAGACGTGCGTATATGGAATGTTTCCACGGATTTTATAGAGCAGTGCGACCTGGCGTACAACCTTCCCATAATCGCTGAGATGACAGCAGAGTATATGCTTCCGATAATACCGATCACGTATAGCAGGGCAGAAAAGGCTGATCTGCTGAAAATAGTGGATCTGCTTGTACGAAACGACAGTCTTATCATTCTGTGCGGGGGACTGAGTCACTCCCTGTCAATCCAGGAATCAAAATCCCTTGATTCAGAAACCATCTCAAAAGTTATAGCTCTTGACAGCAGTATAAGGAATATTCAGAGCAGTTGCTATGAAGCATTGAACTCCATCGTTCAGCTTGCTGAAAATCACTACTGGAGACCGAGGCTGATTTCCTATCAGACAACCGGAAGCAAATACAACATCAAAAATACTGCAGGTTATGCCTCCGTAGTTTTCTTCAATCAGTAAAATTTTGGGAAGCACACAGATTCAAGAGGTTATTATGTCTGAACTGAAAAGGGAGAATTGTCCATATGTGTCACTTGATCAGGCTTTCTCTGTGGGGTTGGGACAGGACGGTGCCCTGAACTGGCTGCGAATCAAGCAGATACCCGTAGCGATATTTCTGATGAGCGGGATAAAACTTGAGGGGACAATTGTGGGATTCGATCCGTACTGCATTATGCTGTGTGATTCCAATGGAAACCAGCAGATGATTTATAAAGCAAAAATCTCAACAATTTCCTGCAGCAATCAGCATGCGAAGTTTCGAAAGGAAAACAGCGTAAACAGTTAAATTTGCACTGTCCGGGCACAGCTGGTTCTGAAATACCAGGTAAGCCGATCCTCGACATCGGGAATATTATGTCAGCAGAACTAACGTCCGCTGTCCGGGTGAATAATCTCGCCAAGATCAAAATGTCCGTCCTTCACAACGCAGCAGTCCATGCCTCCGCGGCGCGCCGATTCTATACCGAGAGGAGCGTCCTCAAAAACAAGACAGTCTGCAGGATTCTTTCCAATTGTTTCAGCTGCTAAAATAAATGTATCCGGTGCAGGTTTATGCCTTCTCACCTGATCAGAGCAGATAAAAGCCGTAATATATTTGTCAATTCCCGTGTACTTCATTACCGCCTCAACATTAGAACGAAGAGTTCCAGTACCGATAATCATGGGAATTGAATTATAGGCTGCATACTCCATAAGCGCCTTCATGTCGGGATATACATAAAGTTCAGGAATATGCCGCACATAGTTGGCTGTTTTTTCCCGCTGCAAAGTTTCAAAGGAATCCCGGAAACCGTACTTTTCTGCCAGCTCCCCTGCAATCAGAATGCTTGGACGGCCTCCGTTTGCAGCCAGATAATCGGTAGGAATACTCACACCTCTTTTTTCACCGACCTCCTGCCATGCCCTGATATGAAACTGCATGGAATTAACAAGAGTTCCGTCAAGATCAAAAATAAGTCCCTCGTACCCCTTAAGCACTGACAAATTTACCATCGCTCATATTCCCGAAATTCAGTAAAAAATCACTTTTTTCATGAAACTGATTCATTAGTCAAATGATTTCATAAAAAGCTTCACAGTCACAGGAACTGTTCAACTGATATTCGTTTATCAGCGGGAAAAGTGACTGTAATGAAATACTTTTTAGCAGACTTGCGCACAACCCGGAGCTGAACCGCCTCCTGCTGATTTTCCTCATTCAACCTCTGATATCTTCTCAAACTGAAGATCCCATACTCCGTGACCAAGTCTGATTCCTCTTTCTTCAAATTTGGTTACCGGTCTGGAATCAGGTCTTGGAATAAAGTCACCTGATGCGGAAAGATTTTTGAGAAATGAGCATCCGTTGCCGGTATCCCTCATGTGCTCCGCATATTCCTGCCAGTCGGTAGCCATATGTATTATGCCTCCGGTTTTTAATTTTCTGGCAGCTAGTTCAAGAAAATCAGTCTGAACAATTCTGCGTTTATGATGCTTTTTCTTGTGCCAGGGATCAGGGAAAAAGAGCTGCAGTCTGGAAAGCGAACTGTCAGGTATCATGTTTTTCAGTATTTCAACGGCATCATGATCCATAACTCTGACATTGACAAGTCCGAGATCTCTGACACTCATAAGGCAAGCCCCTATTCCCGGACGGTGAACTTCTGTCCCCAGATAGTTTTCTGCCGGTGCCTCTCTTGCCATTTCTACAAATGAACGCCCCATGCCGAAGCCTATTTCAAAAACAACAGGATTGTCATTGCCGAACAAATCTTTAAAATCAATCTGTTCTCCGTATTCAACACCATACCTAGGCCACAGTTCCTCCAATGCTCTGCTCTGTCCCTTTGTAAGTCTTCCTTCTCTGCGAACAAAACTTACAATTCTGCGCATTACTGTCTGTTTCTCAGTATCACACTCAGTCGAACACATAATAAACTCCGTTGAAGCGAACAAAAAAGCCGCCCTCGGGCAGCCAGAATAAAACAATAATTTTTTTCAGATCAGATTAAGTTCAGCCATAGCCTTCTCAATCTTGGTCTTTGTTTCAGATGAAAGCGGTACAATCGGACAGCGGCATTCAGCAGTACACAGATTAAGAAGCGAAGCTGCATATTTCGCACCTGCCGGACTTGGTTCGGCAAACATAAGCTTATGAAGCGGAATAAGACGATCCTGAAGTTCACATGCCTCATCCCACTTCTTTGCAAGAGTAAGTTCCTGAAGCTGAGATACCAGTTTCGGTGCCACATTGGCTGTAACCGATATACATCCGCAGCCTCCGGAAAGATTATATGGAACAGCAGTAGAATCCTCACCAGAAATCCACAGGAAATCCTTGCGATCAACCAGTCTGCGCTCAAGCCAAGGTCTTTCAAGATTGCCAGTTGCATCCTTAATGCCGATAACACGCGGAAGTTTGGAAAGACGTGCAACTGTTTCCGGCATTATATTCACCACAGCTCTGCCTGGTACATTGTACAGAATGATAGGTATGTTGGTATTATCATGAACCATTTTGAAATGCTGGTACAAACCCTCCTGATTCGGACGGTTGTAATAACCTGCAATATGGAGAGTCGCATCACAGCCGTATTTCTCGGCAACCTTAGAATATTCAATAGCCTCCACCGGGTTGTTGGAACCGGCGCCAGCTATTACGGCAACTCTGCCTGCTGCAGTCTTTGCAGTTATCTCAATAACACGGCAGTGTTCATCATGAGTGAGGGTCGGACATTCACCTGTTGTTCCCACAGGTACAATTCCGTGAGTTCCCTGCTCAATGTGCCATTCCACCATTTTGCTCAAAGCTTCCTCATCCAGATGACCGTTTCTGAACGGTGTAATCAGAGCTACGATTGAACCGTGGATCATTTCTTTTCCTTCCTTATTAAAAAACCGAACCATGAGCCAACGCATTACGTCAGACTGAAAATTAAAAGCAGACTGAAAGCGGATCCAAAATCTAATACCAAAAACAATTCAGGATCGGAATATTCAATATGCTGAAATCTAAAAACAACTGCTGGTATTGTATCACAAGGTCAGTGTTCAATTGTCAGGTTTAATCAAAAGTAATTCTGAAATCATAGAAAAACTCCCGTTTGATAAAAGTCTAATAATTCAAGAAATTACCAATCATGTCACGTGCAGTGCAATCACACAGGCGGGGAAGCAGGATTTGGAATTAACAAAAAGCCGCAATACTCCTGTATATTCCCTTAACATTTCACAAACCTTTCATCAAATCTTGAACAAAACTACATTTTTAGTTACCCAATTCTAGTATTATCATTTAATACTACAAGAGGGGATGGAAATGTCAGGAGTTCTAGCAGTCATAATGGCAGGTGGTGAAGGAACCCGCCTTATGCCACTTACAGCTTCAAGAAGCAAACCTGCCGTGCCGTTTGCCGGCAGCTACAGGCTTATTGATTTTGTTCTCAATAACTTTGTCAACTCTAATATTCTGAAAATTTACGTTCTGACACAGTTCAAATCTCAGTCCCTCTACCTGCACCTGAAGAAAGGATGGAATATCAACGGACTTTCAGGATGCTTCATAGATCCTATTCCCGCCCAGATGAGACTTGGAAGAAGGTGGTATGACGGAACTGCAGACTCCGTATTTCAAAATCTCAGTTTCATTCAGCAGGAAAAACCGGATTATATATGCGTGTTCGGAAGTGATCACATATACAAAATGGATATCAACCAGATGCTCAGCTTCCACAAGGAAAAGAAAGCTGTGCTTACAATAGCTGCCATAAAGCTTCCTATTTCAAAAGCAAAGTCTCTTGGTGTCATCGAGGTTGATAAGAACGGAAGAATGATAGGCTTTGAGGAAAAACCGGCAAATCCGCGCTGCATTCCGGGAGATCCGGAATATGCACTGGTATCAATGGGCAACTACATTTTTAATCCGGAAACGCTATACAATGAAACGCAGAAGGATAATGAGAATCCTTATTCAGTACACGATTTCGGACGTGATATCATCCCCGACATGCTGAAGGAAGACAAGGAAATATACGTATACGACTTCAGCACAAATTATATTCTTGGAGAAGAAGGCAGAAAAGGCTACTGGCGCGACGTCGGAGACATAGATTCATACTGGCAGGCGCATATGGATATTCTTGCCACACCGTCCAGGTTTTCACTCTACAATCCTCACTGGCAGCTTCATACCTACTATCCGCCGCTTCCGCCTGTTAAATTCAGAAGCAGGGAAAACAACGCTATTATCAACAACTCTATTATCAGTGCCGGATGCTACATAAAATCGGCAAATATCAGCCACAGCGTTCTGGGATTTGAATGTGCAGTGGGAAACAACACCTACCTTGAGAATGTAATCATCATAGGTAACGTCACAATAGGCAACAACTGCAGAATTAAGAATACCATCATTGACCGATATGTTCACATACAGGACAATACAGTAATCGGAGATGATTTAGAAAACATTCCAAACAATGCTATAGTGTCCCCTGGCGGGATTATAGTAATAAAAAAGGGAACAAAGGTATAATCTATGGATATTCTGTTCCTTACTTCCGAGCTTCAGGGCGTAGACAAGACTGGCGGACTTGGCGATGTGGCCAAGGCTCTTCCTGCTGAACTTTCCAGAATGGGACACAACGTAAAGGTTGTAATGCCCCTGTACTTTGGCTCAGATCATGTAAAAAATATTGTTCGCGTGGGTGAATATGAACTTCAGCTCAACGATCACGCATCAATACGTTACAGCATCTATTCAAAAAATTTCTGCGGTTTTACTATCTGGTTCATTGACTACGGGCCGTATTTCTACCGCAACGGTCTGTACGACGAACGGACAGTGGCATACGGGGATAACGGCGAGAGATTCATATTTTTAAGTACATGCGCTCTTGAAGCTTGCATACATCTTAATTTTTACCCGTACGTGGTTCACTGCAACGACTGGCACACTTCAATAGCTACATTTCTGCTGAAAATAAGAAACCGGTACAAGGAAAAGGAAAACTTCAAGTGCAGCAAATCAGTCCTGACAATCCATAACGGTGCATATCAGGGTGTCTTTGACCGTTCTCAATTCTGGATGGTTCCTGAACTCAACGATCACGCCAACGATTTTTTAATGCAGGGTATGTCATATTTCAATCTGCTGAAAATAGGAGTCGCCTTTGCGGATGAGATAAATACTGTCAGTCTCGGATATGCCCAGGAACTGACAACTTATCTCGGCGGTCACGGCATGTCAAAGAATTTTGAATCTAGAGCCGATCACCTTAGAGGAATTGTTAACGGCTGCGACTACACGGACTGGGATCCTCTTAATGATACTCTCATTCCGTACAATTACAGTCACAACCACCTGGAAGAAAAGAATCTCTGCAAGCATATACTGCAGAAGAAGCTTAATCTAGAAGTTAATGATTATCCTCTCTTCGGTATGATATGCCGTCTTACCGAGCAGAAGGGTGTTAATATACTCATCCCGATACTTGAAAGTTTTCTGGTTCACAAGGTTAACGTTGTACTCATCGGAACAGGAGATCTGTATCTTGCACAGCAGTTAAGCATCATACAGGCCAAAAATCCTAAAAAATTTGTTTTCATCAATTCCTATGATGAAACCCTTGCCCATATGACAGAGGCTGCCTCTGATTTCTTTCTCATGCCTTCCCTTTACGAACCGTGCGGCCTGAATCAGATGTATTCAATGGCCTACGGCGCACTGCCGATAGTGCGCTCTGTCGGAGGATTGAGAGATACAGTAAACGACTATGATCATGATCCGAAGAATGCCACAGGTTTCAGATTCGAAAAACCGGAATCCATAGATTTACTGTCAACAATGCGAAGGGCACTGCTCTTTTTCCTGCAGGAGCCGGAGGAATACCACAGAGTGCAGGTTAACGCCATGCATACCAAGTACTACTGGAATAAATCAGCCGAACAGTACATAAAAATGTACAAGGATGCACACGGAGAAACATCCTAGGCACATTATTCCGATATCCTGTCCTGCCGCTGCAGCGAGTCTCTGATTTATAAACCTATCAATTTGATCTATTTATTACTCTTCTTTAATCCTGCCGTCTGATACCTGTAGTACCATTCATTGAGTTTTCTGAACTGCTCGGCTGTCTCGCACGAACTGTTCTCCTCAACATCTGAGCCGGAAAAACCGTTTAAAGCGAAAGATCTTGATGTACCGCTGTCAGAAATACACACTCCGTGATCAGTTACTGTAACAGATCCGTTATATGCAAAATTGTAAGGACATTCGTCGGAGGATTTAAAAAGACTGCACCCCTGGTAATAATAATCAGCACCCTCAAGTGCCAGATCAAACAAAGTAGGCATGATATCCTTATGACTTGCAAACCTCATAGGATCTGCTTCAAGCTTCCGCGGCAGATATATAATAAACGGAACCTGATGCCCGATAACAGCGGATCCCGCGGTCTGATAAATGTTAAGACCTCTTACATTGTGATCGCCCGTTGCAGCAATTACAACCTTCCCCGAAAGACTGTCACTGCCGGCAATTCTGAGAATAAAATCCCCAAGTTTGTCGTTTGCGTACCTCAGGGTTTCATACATGCTGTAAATATCCTCATTATGATATTTCTGCTCAACACTGCTGTTTGGAACCTCTAAATTCGAAATGCGATATCCGGACGGAATCTGATACGGAGGATGGTTTGTAACGCTGATAAGAACCATGAATACAGGGCGATCCGATTTTTTAAGAAAATCATAGGCAAAATCAAACATCTCTTCATCAAAAACACCCCAGGTTGATTTCCCGGCATCAGGATTTTTATTAAGCAGAAAACTGTCATCTATCACTGTTTCAAAACCGTTGGCAAGTGCAAAATCACCCAGATTTCTCCAGCCGCTGCCGCCTGCAGTTACCAGAACCGTATGGTAGCCCTGCTCCTTAAAAGGAAGTGCCGCAGAAGTAAAAAAAGAACTGCGCGAAAATCTTCCCACGGAATGATTAAAGTTATCTCCCTGCCGTACAAAAATTCTGCCTACAGAATCTATGGTCCCGTCACCCTCGGAAACAAAATTTTTAAAAGAAAGTACCGTAGGAAGTTCAAGAACCTTTCTCAGAGATCCATAAACATCGAAGGAATCGGGATTATCCTGAAGAAGCATATCCGTACTCATACTTTCCATGATTGCAAGAACCACACCAGGTTTTCCTTTTATTATTCCGGATGAGGTGCGTTTTAAAACAGCCTTGTAATCATCAGAATATGCAAGTCCGAAATAAGAAGCCGCCGACTTCAAATCAGCAGGATCTGCAGATTGAACCTTCTTTTCCTTGTAATAATCCGATACCGTCCACGACAGTGCCATCAGTCCGGACGGAACAAGATCATTAATCGAAGCGCTTGTGGTGACGGCAGCCGCAGCACGCCTCAAAGGAAACTTTCCTACATCACCCCTGATCAGTACACCCCATACTCCAAGAAAAACAATCATCATAAATACGGCAGACCAGATAAACTGCAGTCTTGAAAATCTGCACAGGAACCATAAAAAGCCGTAAAGAGAGCCACCTGCCGCTATTCCGCAGAAAAGGGCAAAAAGGATAAAACGTATAACCGGATAGCCGTCCCATATACTGCTGACTACAGCCCCAAAATCCTCATTAATCAGACCGAAACACATAAGATCAAAATGGTGACCGTAGGTCCGGATAAAATAGTAATTGGCAACACCTGCAAGAGCCGTGACAAAAAAAACAAATCCTGTATATACAGCTCCGCACTTTGGAAAAAGTGAAGCAAAGCGTCCCGGCGGAATTACAAGTCCAAGCAGTATCAGCGGAGAAAGAATAATGGTTATGAATTTAAGATCAAAACGAAGACTCATGATCAGAAAATTCAGTTTTTCAGATCCGCTGATAGAATCCCATGCCTGTGAGTTCAGCCAGAAAACAGAACACAGTCTTATAACCGAAACAAGCAAAAGAAGAAATAAACCGGTTGCAGCGGCAGTACGAATAATAACGAGAGTCCGTCTGGTAAAAATATTCTGCAAATCCATAGACAGCCTGTAAAAAAATCAACTGCAGATATTTTAATCTGAACATAGACAGTTCGGAAACAAAAAAAGCTTCGCAAAGTCAATGCGAAGCTCATTAATAAGCAGTAAATGGAATCAGGACTCCTCTTTTACAACTTCCGCATCAGGAGCATTGCGCTTAATCGAATCAATACCGTTAAGCACATCAGCATGCTTCTTATACCCCTGACCGGTAACAATTATCTCTCCGTTTGTTGCCTTCAGGCGAAATCTGAACTCCCCTGATTTATCAGTGTAAACCTCGAATTTTGGATGCTTCTGCGGTTCAAATCCTTCCTTTGTCTGATCTTCAATATTAGCAGCAACAGAATTTTTCTTCACACTTTCAATTCCGTTCATGCAGGTTGCTTCAGATGAATAAACCTGGGAGGTTGCAATAACCTGACCGTTGGTAGCCTTAAGATTAAAAACAAAACCGTCATTCTTGGATTTTTTAACAACAAACTTACCCATAAATCCCTCTTACAATTAAACAGCAAAAGCACAGTGGCTTCACGGTGTATCCACGATCAACCCTGTGTATCAGCATGGTATATCACATGCGATTTTTAACTGTCAAGCAGTCCTCTGCAGCAACGGTATTGAGATCTTAATTAATGTTTCAGTCCGTCATGAAAAGCTCCGGAATGCATACTTTTGTTCAACACTGAAACAGACTGGGACGCAGCACGCAAAACTGACAGATCTATATGCGCCATTGTGAATGAATTTTTCGACCTCTGTTATACTAAAAGCAGTTTCGGGTGAAGAATAGATACCTAAATAAACTAAGGAAAATACAAATGGCATTATCTGAAATCCACAATTACTATGAAGATCTGGTAAGAAAATACATTGATGCTCTGGAACTCGTAACCACGCGTTCGGATGACTACATAGCAGATCTATACTGTCTTGCTCTGAATCAGCTGCCTGTTCACTACATCCGTCACGGCGTTGATATGTACTTCTATATGTCAGATGAAAAAAGACAGGAAATGGAAGAAAAGGTAATTTATGCGGTTTCATCAGCCATAACCTGGCTGGACAACGAACTAAAGGAAAAGAACAAGCTAAAGACACTTGAAGCCCAGCAGAAAAAGGCGGAGGAAGAGGCAAGAATCGCAAAGGCTGCGGCAGATGAGGCTGAACGGAGAGCAAGAAAGGCGGCATCTATAGCTGCGGAACTTGCTAAACAGGCAAAACATGCCAAGGATGCTCTCGTAGATACTGAAACTCATCAGGGCGGAATGTCAACCGACTGAAACAAATTCGCCGAAGAGTCATGAACAGAAGCAAAAAAGGTGACAGTTTCCTGGCACCTTTTTGTTTTTAACAAGAAAAGAAAGCTTTCCGGTACAGAAATAAATTCTAGTACTCGAACATAGCTGAAATTGATTCCTCGTTGTTAATGCGGCGGATAGCCTCTGCGAGCATCGGAGCAAGAGTCAGACTTCTAACCTTGTGAGTTTCCTTAATCTCCTCTGTCAGCGGAATAGAATCAGTAACAACAATCTCATCAATCTTAGAATTTGAAATATTCTCGAGCGCAGCTCCTGAAAGCACAGGATGTGTTGCATAGGCATATACTGAATGGGCGCCTCTATCCTTTAATGCATCGGCAGCCTTGCACAGCGTACCACCTGTATCAACCATATCGTCAATAATTATACAGTCTCTGCCCTCTACCTCACCGATAAGATGCATAACCTGGGATACATTCGGACGAGGACGGCGCTTGTCGATAATCGCAATATCAATATCATTAAGGAGTTTTGCCATTGCTCTTGCTCTTACAACACCGCCAATATCAGGAGAAACAATCACAGGATTCTCAAGATGCTTGCTGCGCAGATCATCAAGAAGAACAGGACTTCCGAAAAGATTATCAATAGGTACATCAAAAAATCCCTGGATCTGCTCTGCATGAAGATCAACTGTAACAACACGATCAACACCTACACAGGAAAGAAAATCAGCCACAACCTTTGCAGTAATAGGAACTCGTGCTGAACGTACGCGGCGATCCTGACGGGCATAGCCGAAATATGGAACAACTGCAGTGATTCTGCCGGCAGACGCCCTGCGCATCGCATCAATCATTACAACCAGCTCCATAAGATGATCATTCGTCGGTGCACATGTAGACTGGATAATAAACACATCACAGCCACGAATGTTCTCATTGATCTGCACCTGAACCTCACCGTCGCTAAAACGGCCTACGGTCGCTGCACCAAGCTTGGTACCCAAACGATTTGCAATTTTTTCAGCTAACTCAGGAATTGCGTTTCCTGCAAAAAGTTTCATATCCGGCACGATATAACCTCGATTATGATTTTAGAAAAAACAAAAGATCACACTGCTATGATCTCAAAAATGGTATTACTTCTCATTCAGTTCCCGATACAGCGGGGATTGATTCCGCCCCTGAGCCACAAATGCCCTCCAGCCCCCGGGCAGAGACCTCAAAGCACCTTCAGCCGATGTTTTGTCATCAAATTCTCCAAAAACACAGGCGCCGGTACCGGTCATTCTCGATGGTGCATATTTTAGCAACCATTCCAATGACTGATCAACAGGAGGATAAATTTTTTTAACCAGACTCTGGCAGTCATTTTCCCATTTTTCTTTTTTCAGTTCATCCCAGGAACGTACCGGAGTATTGCGTTTCAGATCCGGATGGCAGAAAATTTCCTTCGTGGAGACATGAACGTCAGGCACAACGACAAGATACCATTTTTCCTGCAGATCAACGGGTATGAGTTTTTCACCCACGCCTTCCGCAAAAGCAGCATGTCCTCTTACGAAGACGGGAACATCAGCACCGAGTTTTCTTCCAATTTCCGCCAGCTCATCAACAGACAGATCGCATTTCCACAGCTTGTTTACAGCAGCAAGAGCTGTTGCCGCATCTGATGAGCCTCCGCCTATGCCTCCGCCCATAGGGAGATTTTTTCTGAGAGTGATTCTGATACCTTTTTTTTCCCTGCGGTATTCAAGAAGAGCCTCTGCCGCTCTGTAAATGAGATTTGATGTCTCCGGAACTCCGGGAATAGGCGGAAGCACAGAGATACAGTCCTCATCGGTAAGTTCAAAATCAAGGTAATCACAGTAATCAAGGAAAATGAACAGTGTCTGCAGATCATGATACCCGTCAGCTCTTTTGCCCGTTACATAAAGAAACAGATTCAGTTTGGCCGGTGCCGGCAGATTTAAAATTTTCTTCATAATGTGAAATTCCATTCCTTTACAGTAATTTTTATGCTTCCAATAGACACGTTTTCAAGTTTCAGCTTTGACGGCAGAACATACTCGCCGAATCTGGCATACTCATAATAACGAACCTTCCATCCATCCACAAAGAGATATGCAAGTCTGCCGCTGTCATCATAACGTGTTTCTGATTCATCACCAAGACTTACACCCATCATCAGATAAGGCAGACGATCCACAGGAAGCCCCACAGCCTCCATAAACTCCCTTTCTGTAGAAAAACGGTACTGATTGCCTTCAGATCCTGTAAGTTCAATACCTCCGACCTCCTTTGATTTTTTTATCTTCACCAGCTGACCTGCAAGCGCATGGGTTACAACCATCATATATTCAGTTCCGTCTCTGTTGTAAAGAAATGACGCGCTTCCGCGGGTGTTTGTATTACTTCCGTAGCTGGTTCTTGGGATCAGATCAAGAATCATCGATCCGTTAACTTTATACTTCTGCATATCAATAAGAGAAAGTTTCTGGGCATTCCATTCCTGAACAGAAAGAAACGGCCCGGTAACAGGCTGGTTGTCATCAAATGTTGATTCGCATCCGCACAATACGGCAGACAGTACAAAAACCGCCGCCGGTAAAAATTTATTTATCACTTGAAATACCATATAGTCAGACTGGTAAACGGTAAAAAAAACGGTATAAATTCCAATAAGGATTCATACCGCAATTCAACAAAATATAACTATTTTCTATTATTTTTTCAGAGACTGCTGATAACGTGCCGCTGCTTCGAGAATCTCCTTCTCTGCAGATTCACGATCAGACCATCCTTCAATCTTAACCCACTTGCCAGGCTCGAGTTCCTTGTAGTGTGTAAAGAAGTGTTCAATCTGTTGCTTGAGAAGTTCTGGCAGATCTGCTAGTTCCTTGACAGGATCGTAAATCATTGAAACCTTGCTGTGAGGAACTGCAATAAGTTTTGCATCAGCACCTGCTTCATCAGTCATGTGAAGAATGCCGATAGGACGGCAGCGGATTACAGAACCAGGAAGAAGCGGATATCTGCTAGGAACGAGAACATCAAGCGGGTCACCGTCCAAAGAAAGAGTCTGATTGATAAAACCGTAGTTGCATGGATAATACATAGGAGTTGCCATGAAACGATCAACAAATATGCAGCCAGTCTCATGATCCACTTCATACTTGATAGGATCAGCATTCTGCGGAATTTCGATCACAACATAAATATCATCAGGAAGAGACTTTCCTGCAGGAATTTTATCTAAACTCATTATTGTTCCTTAGTAGAAAAACACACTTTGAAAAAAACACCGAATACGTTCATCTGCTGTTCGCATAAAATGAACAGTGTACAAAAGACCTCTAGGGATCTTAACGGGTTAGGAGATAATTGACAATGAACCTTTGTAACAAAATTTGAGAGGTTACACGTTTTTTATCCAATATCTGCAAAAGCGGGCAGATTTTTTTAATCCGGCATCCCCTGACTGAAGGATCCCGGATTTCAAATCAGACCGTCGTCAGCTCCGGACGGATCACAACGGTGAAAAATTTTCAGATTTTTTCAACCATCGGTCTTGACGTGCCTGCATCAATATCAACAATTCTGACCCGATCACCCACGGAAAATTCAGTTCCCCTGACGGCTGCAAGAGCAAGACAGACAGAATCCTTGACTATGATCTTGAAGGTTCCGTCCGTATTCACCTCTGAAACCTCGGTAACAAGCCCCTTGAGGGAATCAAACCCGCTGTTAGGCTGATAGGAATCCTTATCCTCCTTTTTCTTCATATGTCTGAACAGCCATACAGCCACAAGGATAAGCGACAGTACGCCGTACAGAATACACTGTGAACTGAAGGACATCGAATCCGAACAGAATGCGACAGCTGCGGTAACCATGGCCGCAATACCCAGAAACAGAAGAAAGAAATCCGTACCCACAACTTCGGCCACCATGAGTCCAAAGCCGAGAATCAGCCAGATATACGCAGGATCCATAGAGATTATTCCTTACTTGTTATTGATTTCCTTAACCAGCTGTGAGATACCGCCGATAGATCCGATTATGCTTGAGGCATCAAGCGGCATCAGTACAACCTTTGAATTATCAGCAGCCCCGATAGCCTTGATGGCATCGGTGTATTTCTGTGCAACGAAATAATTTATCGCCTGGGTATTTCCGTCTCTTATGGCATCCGAAACCATTGTTGTTGCACGAGCCTCGGCTTCAGCCGCTCTTTCTCTTGCCTCCGCAGCAAGAAAGGCAGCTGCCTTTTCACCTTCCGACTTTAAAATCTGCGACTGTTTTTCACCCTCGGACTTGAGAATCTGAGCCTGTCTTATACCCTCAGCCTCAAGGATGGTAGCGCGCTTGGTACGCTCCGCCTTAAGCTGGGCGCTCATGGATTCCATGACATCACTTGAAACATTGATATCACGGATATCTATACGCGTAACCTTGACACCCCATACCTCTGTCGCTTTATCCACAACCTGAAGCAGATCGCGGTTGATCGTATCACGCTGGGAAAGCATCTGATCAAGTTCCATAGATCCGAGAACCGAACGGAGCTGAGTGTTGACCAGCTGGCAGATGGAATTGAAATAATCATTAACCTCATACACGCACTTGGCGGCGTTATATACCTGAATAAAGCAAATCGCATCTATTTTCGCATTGACGTTATCATGAGTGAACACATCCTGAGGAGGAATGGTCATGGCGGTTTCCTTCATATCCACCTTTTTATAAATTCGATCTATGAAGGGAACAAGGATATGAAGCCCCGGCTTAAGAGTTGTCTGATATTTTCCAAGGCGCTCGATAACATATTCAAAACCCTGCCCTACGACACAGATGGATTTGAAAACCGCACTCACTACAAAAACTAAAAAAGCAATTACAACAAAAGAAAATAATCCCATGTCCATAGCCCTTAACCAGCAAAATTTAGTACAAAAAAAGCACCGATCCGAAACCGCAGCGACACTGCAGGCAATCCGGCAGTGATCTAATCTTATTCCCTTTTGTTTCGTAAGACAACAAAAACAGATGACAGGAGATCGGAGATCAAAGCAGGAGGATCAGAAGAGGAAACGGATAAAAATACAAAACTGTATTCAGACTTTTTCTGACGGACAGATTGTGCCCGATTCAAGCGCCGGAGAGCCGGAAAAAAAGAGACACCGGGTATTTCAAAATTACCTGTTCAAAAACACGTAACTATTTGAACAATAATAAAAATCACTATTAAATTCCGATAATATCACACTTTCTCCCAAAATGTACAAATTAAAGCGTTTTTAATGTCACAATTCAAACACTAAATAATTCATAAATAAAAAGTACTATTCTATAATCTTCAGAATGATGTTTGAGCAGAGCTCAGACACTGCTGGATAGATGTATGCAGCATAAAATTTTGTATATTCTGTACTACCAAGAAGGCTAAGTAATGTTTTTTTTTAATCGATTCAAAATTGCTCATAAACTTTCATTTCTGCTGATCACCATTTTAATCATTCTGACTGTTACCTTCTGCATGTCGGTATCCAAGCTGAAGATTTCCTGCGGATATCTGAATCAGCTGGCGGATATTAAAACGGGACTCATCGGGATGGTGGACAACTCAAGACATCTTGAGGCGCTGTTCAAGGAGCTGAGAATCAGCGCAATCAAATACCCTATGACAGTAACCAAAGAGGAAAGAGACGGGCAAAAAGCGGCCTTCACCAGAAACAAAAGCACATTCATAGCAGTCCTTGACAGAATAAACAGCCAGTGCAACGGCATCAGTGAATGCGAAAATTCAGTAATATACATGAAGGGGCAGCTGGATGATTATGAAAAAGCGACATACAACGAAGTCATAAGACTGACGGAAATCAACCAGAACCGCGACGCATATCTGGCAATCCAGAAGTACCTGGTTCCTATCGGAAACAATATCGACAACAAAGTGGACTATCTTGTCAAGCTTTCAGAAACGAGAAGCAGAGAAATTCAGGATGAGGTTGCAAAAGAAACCAGGCTGACATCCTTTATTGCTGTCTCAATAATCGGTATTATCGTTTCTGTGTTTCTGATATACAAAATAACCAGATCCATACTTATTCCTATCAGGAAGCTGTCAAATGAAGCCGAATGCATTGCAAACGGTGATCTGTCTGTTGCTATCAAAAACAGCAGCAATGATGAAATCGGAGTTCTCACCCAGTCCTTCATGACTATGGTTGAGAGTCTGCGCAATGTCGTCAGCAGTCTTGAAAAAGATGCTGGCAAACTCAAAACTGAATCTGAAAATCTTACCAGTTCAAACAAAAATGTAGCCAGCAGTTCTGAAAAGGTTTTGTCACAGTCCATGACCATAGCTGCCGCCAGCGAGGAGATGGCCAACACTTCACAGCAGATTTCAAAGAACTGCTCCGAGGCATCCAACTACTCCGCTGAAGTTAAGAATATTGTCAGAAACGGAGTTGAAAAGGTTCGCAGCACTGTTGAAAAGATCAGAGATCACGCAGATCAGACCAATCAGAGTGCAAAAATGATTGATCAGCTCGGACAGCAGACACAGAAAATCAGCGGTATCGTTGGAACTATCCAGGAAATCGCCGAGCAGACAAACCTTCTTGCTCTTAACGCCGCCATCGAGGCTGCACGTGCAGGTGAGCACGGAAGAGGGTTTGCCGTTGTTGCAGATGAGGTCAGATCTCTAGCAGGCAGAACTTCCGGATCAACAAAGGAGATCAGTGCAATGATATCCTCTATTCAGGAAACTGTCGGCAACGCAACATCCACCATGACTATCAATGTTAAAAAGATGAACGAAATTGCGGAGGATACCGTAGCAATAGAGGAAAGTCTGAACGGCATTAACGACTCTGTTGAAACTGTACACTCCCAGCTGCTTGAAATAGCATCGGCCACGGAGGAACAGACTGCAACAAGCCGCGAGATATCCTCAAATATGCAGTTTATATCTGATGCTACATCAGAAACCACATCAGAAACCATGACATCTCTGGAAATCTCCGGCGAAATTGAAGAGGTGTCACGCTCCATGGATGAAACGGTAAAAATGTTCAAATTTTAATCTGAGGGAAAGAGTTTCAGGAACGCAGGCTGAAGTTTATATCTTCAGCCTTTTTTGTGTGTACTGTGATATGCCTGCGCTTAACATGAAGCGTAAGGCATTTATTTACATTTATCAGCTCATTCTCCGGTCTCATCAGCTTCTGCGCTTCTGATTTCAACGGACTCAATTCTGATATTCATTTCTCTTAATCTGGCATTAACCTGTTCCTTCAGCTGATCGGCTGTATTTTTCCAGCAGACTGAACCGTCCTTCTTCAGAATAGTCCGGAGTTCCTCACCCAGAATTTCAGGGATCTGTGAAAAAAGTTCCGGTGTATCAGGTTCTATCAGTTCTTCATCGATAATTCCGTAGGAACCGGTTATCCGGAACGATTCATCATCAAAAACAAATTCACAGAGAAGAATATTTCTGTAGGCTATCTGAATAATGCCAATGCTGTGATCTATAAAAGGGATCAGAAAATCAATCCCGGGCTTCATTATAATGCGTCTTCCGTCGCGTTCGACTATAAGCCTGCAGTCATCAGGGACAAATCGAATAATCATGAATCCGATAAAGATCATGAGTGCAAGAAAAATCAGTATTAATGCAGCAATCATCAGCTGACAAGCCCCCTGCCCTTTTGAAGTAAAATTGTTGCCCAGACAAAGAATATAAAGAGAAGCGCACCGACAATAAGGTATGAAAGAATAATCGACGTGTCACTTACTCCGAGAAAACCGTAGCGAAAAGTATTTATGATGTAAAGCAGCGGATTGATTCTGGAAACATTTTCCCAAAACTGCGGAAGAATTTCTACCGTGTAGAAGACACCGCCCAGGTAAATAAGCGGAGTAAGAAGCAGAGTCGGGATCACTGATATATCATCAAAGTTTCTTGCGTAAATAGCATTTATAAATCCTCCCAGAGAGAAAAGGAGTGATGCCAGAAGAAGCATAAGAACAAGATGATGGATATACATAAAAGACACCGGCGTAAAATTAAGAGCAACAAGAAGCACCAGAACACCAACCGTCATTCCGCGGATCACTCCTCCTGTGATGAAACCGGCTACTATCAGCCACATAGGAACAGGAGAAACCAGAATCTCCTCAATATATTTCTGAAACCTGGCACTGTACATTGATGACGCAACATTGGTGTAGGAGCATATGATTACAGACATCATAACAAGACCCGGCATCATAAACTCAACATAACTGCAGCCGGACATAGGACCTATTTTCTGACCTATAAGATTGCCGAAAATCAAAAAATAAAGACCGGTATTTACCATAGGAGGCAGAAGGGTTCGAAACCACACCTTTGAAAAGCGAATAACCTCACGGCGTGTGATGGTCAGGTAGGCAGTAAAAAAGGCGGAATTCATAATTCGGAGTTTTCCTTCTGATTCAAAAAATATTCCTCAAGACTGCTTGAACGATTTCTGACCGAAAGAACGCTGCACCCGTGAGTAAGAAGAGCTGTTATCATTTCAGAGATATTATTTTTATTGGCATCGTATGTATATTCCACATACAATCCGTCAAGAGCAACAAGAGGAAGAGCACAGTCCGCCGGGAGCGGTTTTGACAATTCAAATATCACGGTTCGCCTGGTAAGCCGGGAAGTAAGCTCATGAACAAAACCCTTTTCGCTTATTCTTCCGTCTTTCAGTATTGCAACCTGCTGACACAGATTCTCAACCTCCTCAAAGTAGTGCGTTGTTAGCAGGATAGTTGTACCGTCGCGGTTGAGCTCCCGCAGGAAGCTCCAGATCTGATGACGGACCTCGATATCAACTCCGGCTGTCGGTTCATCAAGAATAAGCAGTTTCGGACCGGTAATAACAGCTCTGACAAGCATCATGCGCTTTTTCATTCCGCCGGAGAGTTCTCTGGTCTCGGTATTTCTCAGCGACTGAAGATTCATAACCTCAAAAAGCCGCTGAGCCCGTCTTTTAGCCTCTGCACGCCTGATCCCGAAAAATCCGGCCTGATTCAGCACCACCTGCTCCACTGTTTCAAACTGACTGAAATTATAATCCTGAGTCATAAGTCCGATACATGACTTGACTCCGACGGGATCCTGATCCAGATCATGTTCAAACACACTAACACTTCCGGATGTTTTTCTGATAAGACCTGCTATGATGCCAAGCGTCGTAGTCTTGCCGGCACCGTTATGCCCGAGAAGAGCAAGAAAAGCCCCTTCCTCAACATCAAGATCAAGACCGGAAAGAACCTCGTGATCCCCGTACTTTTTTTTAAGATCGGTGATTCTCAGTGCTTGCATTCAGAACCAAGTCTCTCAAGCAGTTTCTTATGAATTCCGTTAAAACCGCCGTTGCTCATAACCAGAATGCTGTCACCTCTTCTTGAAGCTGCCGCTATATCATTCAGCAGTCTGTCAAAGTCCTCCTCCACCGTTACAGGCACAGAACTGGTCTTGGCAATCACAGACGCATCCCAGGTGATACTGTCCGGTGCATATACAAAAGCAAGATCCGCATCCTCCAGGGATTTTCCGATAAGCGTGCGATGAACCCCGAGCTTCATGGTATTGGATCTAGGCTCAAGAACAGCAATAATTCTGCCCTTTCCTACTTTTGCTCTCAAACCTGCAACAGTTGTCTTGATTGCTGTCGGATGATGAGCGAAATCATCATAAACATCGACACCGGAGGATGTACCAACCAGCTGCATTCTTCTCTTCGGCATTACAAAGGAACTCAGAGCCTTTGCCGACTCCTCAGGGGAAATTCCTATCTTCTCGGCTGCCGCCATCACCATAAGCGCGTTATGAACATTGTGACGGCCTATACCGGACCAGGAGACAGTCGCAACCTTCTTTCCGTCTGCTACAACGTCAAATACACTGCCGTCATCCTTTTTCAGTTCAGCTCTGTAGCGTCCGTCTTTGCCGTCCTCATATTCAAGCCGACTCCAGCAGCCCATGGCAAGAGCACGATCAAGATGCTCATCCCCGGCTGAGGAAATAACCCAGCCCTCTGACGGAATAGTTCTTACCAGATGATGAAACTGGCGCTCTATATCCTCCACCGATGAAAAAATATCCGCATGATCATACTCAAGATTATTAAGAATCTGCACCCACGGATGATAATGAACAAATTTAGAGCGCTTGTCAAAGAAAGCACAGTCATACTCATCTGCTTCTATTACAAAATATTCACTGTCTGTAATGCGGGCCGAAACATCAAAGCACTCCGGAACACCCCCTATAAGAAACGAAGGATTTCTTCCTGCACACTCAAGCACCCATGCCAGCATGGTTGCAGTAGTTGTTTTACCATGCGTGCCGGCAACACCAAGCACCTTCTTTGAGCGAAGCACATAGTCCTCAAGCCACTCCGGTCCTGATACATACTTCAGACGGTTGTTAAGCATGTACTCGACACACGGATTGCCTCTTTTCATTGCATTGCCCACAACAATCAGATCCGGCACCGGATCAAGCTGGGACGGATCATAGCCCTGAATTATTTCTATGCCGCAGGCCTCAAGCTGAGTGCTCATCGGAGGATAAACGTTAGCATCAGATCCTGTTACCTTAAAACCCATCTGACGGGCAATCTGAGCAATGCCGCCCATAAAGGTGCCGCAGATACCAAGAATATGAATATGCATCAAAACCTCAATAGTCCTCAAAATTCGGAAGAATGTTAGCTTCCCTCAGAAAAAATACAACTGCACTCGGTGCAAACAGCCACACCCAGTAGACAAGCTCCTGCTTAATTAAATCCAGGGCAAATCCCTTTGTACAGAGTACAAAAAGAGAAAACGTCAGCAGATAAAAAACGGCGAAAGAGCAAATCATCACCACTCCGCTGTTAAAAATATAGATAACAGCAAAAATCCAGCAGGCAACCAGACAGACACCCTGCGGCACCGTCGTAAGGGAGAAATTAAGCTCATCCGACTGAATGTGCATATGAGGTATCAGCGACACCAGAAAGGTGGAAATGACCATAAACACAAAAACTGCAGTATGAGCAATCATCCGGGCGTGCTTTTCCCTGCTCTTTACCTCGCGGTCGCTCAAATATCGGGAAGATGAATTACTCATCATAATGGAATAGTTTGTTCCGCGTATAGCTCTGAGTCTGCGATCCAGCAGTCTGCTGATAAGGAGTTTGTAGAGAAAAACAACCGTCGCAAGAACTCCCACCACTACAAAAACAAACTGGTAGGCAACATAATGCGCGACGACCTGATCAAGATTCTTCATAAACAGGGATCTGTACTCATATGCGCCCAGAGCCACCGAACCTACAAGCGGCAGAAAAATACAGGTAAACATAGTCTTGCTCAATGAGTAACCCTTCTCATATCTGAAGGCGCACAGCAGCATTATTATGGTAAAACCGATAAGAAACGAATACTCCTTGCCTTCATAGGCATGAGAGAATATAAGAAAGGTTGAAATAATTCCGCAAAGAGAGTACCACAAAAACATAGCCGCCCGCCCTTCTACTTATCATTTCTGTAAATCAGATAATTTCTGAAGGCTCTGCTCCACCTTGCTCTGAAACCGTCCTGCTCCTTTACTATGCAGTAAATAGCCAGATTATGCTCGTTTGCATACTTAAGAGCCTCGTCAGCCCCGAGTACAAGAAGTCCGGTATCCATAGCATCAGTGAAAGTCGCGCTGTCGCCGATAACAGTCACAGACACTGTATTGTGATCTATCGGTCTGCCCGTGCGGGGATCTATAACATGCGAGTAGCGGCGTCCGTCCTTCTCAAAATAGTTACGGTAGGTGCCTGCTGTTGATACAGCCCTGTTTCCGATGTCGACAATATCTCCGACAGCTCCGATAATATCCACAGGCTGCTCAATGGCAATTTTCCACGGTTCACCCTTGGCATTGAAGCCTCTTGTTCTCATGGCGCCGGCTACATGAACCATGTAGTTTCTGATCCCTGCATCATCCAGCATTCTTGCCAGAGCATCGGCTGCAAATCCTTCTCCCACAGTGGCAAGATCCACTCTCATATCAGGATGCTCCTTTCTGAGAAATGATCCCTTATATCCGTAATCAAGGTGAAGTTTGTCAATTCCGACTATAAGCCGTGTCTGATCAATCTCGTCCTGGGATGGCACATAACCCTGCTCTTTTTTCACGTGACCGAATCCCCACAGATCAACCAGCGGTCCTACGGTAATATCCAGAACACCGTGCAGCTCCCTTCCGGCCTTGATGCTTTCCATCACCATCAGAGCAGTGTCATCCGATACGGCAAACGGCTCTGTGGACTTGAATTCATTGAAACTGTAAAGTTCCGACGTCTTATCGAAGGTGGAAATTTCATGATTTATGCGCCCGAGAACAACTTCTGCATCATGTCTGAGCTCATGCTCACCACCCGGATAGTCACCGACCACCGTAATACCGAAAAAGGTTCCAAACACGGGACCATCTACTCTGACAGCCGACTTTGTCTCTATAATCTCAGTTGTTTTGTTATGATTGCAAAATGCTATTACAGCAAGAACAACAACCAGAACAAGTGCCTTGACAGCATTTTTAACAACAGCATTCATATCCTGCTATTCCCCGAGTCCAAGATCCTTATTCATCTGCTCTCGCTGACGCTTTGCCTCTTCGCGCTTCATCTTCATTCTGCGGGCAAAACATGGTTTTTCACACTTACAGACTCTCTCCTCGCCGATATCATCAATGCTGCCGCATGATCCCTTGATTATTTTACGGGCGAAAATATATCCGACGGAGAGCAGAAAAAAGGCAATGCAGAAACCGGCAAAGGTAAGAACAAAAGTCATCATATTCAAAATATCCAAACAGTATTAATTTCTAGTTCTTTTTGAGGATCTGGTATCAATACCGGTCCAGTCGGTTAAAGAACTGAGGGAAAAGGTTACATTGTTAACTCTAAACACAGTATAGTTAGGAGCTATTTTAATGATCTTCATAACACCGAAGGGTTTGTCACCCTCGCGATAGCGCCGGTCGTTCAGCGTAATAAAGCGATCCTTGTCATTCGATGAATAAACATGAGATGCATAGGCGAATTTGGGAATTACCGACTGGATATCAGACGGAAGATCATAAATTCCGTAATCTGATTCCACATTGCCGCTGTCCGCCTCATAATTGATATTGCTTTCTTTGATAGCCTGATTAACCCGGTACTCCAGTCCCTCATCAGAAACTGGTGTCTCGGCAGTCTGCTGCTCCGGCAGTTCCTCCTGCTGCTTCTGGGTTATGCTGTTTTCAGAATAGAAACCCTGATCCGGAAGCGGAAACTCCTCTGTATGATAAACCGGCTGCTCCAGTCTTCTGTACGGCAGATGCGGAACATCATGCAGTTTTTTAGTTACAATTCTTACTGCATTATTTGCCTCAAGCTGCTGCTCGTTCCAACTGTAGTAATTGTGAGAGATGAAGCCTACGGCAAGACCGATAACAAAAAGAAAAAACAGAATAAAAAAACTTTTCACTTACTGTACCTCACCGTCAGATACCAGACGCGGCATATTTGCACCACCCCGTGCATTAAGGAGTATTATGGTTTTGGTCCCGACCTTTCCGTCCGGCTCAATTCCCTCAGTATTCTGAAATTCCTTGATTGAGTTGATCATATCCTGATTCAGAGTTGTATATTTTACAGGTTTGCGGTGCATTGCCCTTCCAAGAGCCCTGCTCATGTATTCATAATCCACGGCATTGGAGTTTTTCACAAACTTTGAACTTCCGGACGGCAGCATTCTCCACAGAATAACGGCTTCACCGTCCCATATGCTGCTCAGCCACTCATTACTGACCTCATACTGGGTTCCGTCTATCACCACAGTGGACGTGTTCGATCCCACGCTTCTGATCACTGCATAAAACTCAGTCATTTCCTTCGGGTCGTAAAGCGTGACAACCGCAGGATGATTAAGATGAGTCAGTTCCTCGGGAGTGCCGCGAAAACTGTAGCATGAAAGTTTTGCATAGTGTGCATTCTCGCAGGAAACACCCCCGGCATCATAACCCCATATCTTGAAAAGTTCCTTCATGGCATCAGCTGCATTGGATGCGTTTTTAATATCGGAGCTGTAGCCGGATTTCATACTGATGACATCGTTGTATTCACTGCTGTTGTCAATCTCCTGAACCTTGACCTTAGGTTCCGGATAATTTATTTCCATAACAGGTCCGTAAAAATACGATGAAACCATGCCGATTCCTATGCCTGCAACTATGGCAAGAGAGCCGAACACAAAACGGTAGCTGAAGAAAAAACCGACAAGATCAGCAACAAAAGAACGACGCTGAACAATGGAAGGTGCATTACCGGTAAGTTTTGGAGGAGTAATGAATGCTGCGGCCTTCTTTACCTCCTTTGCAGATATGATCCTGCTCTGGGCATTGGTTCCCTCCTCCAGACAGCGATCCGCAAGCAGATTTATCAGTCTCGGCACGCCGCCGCTGATTTTGGCGATAAGTTTAACTGCCGACGTGTCAAAAAGAGGCTGAATTCTTCCGGCAACCTGCAGACGGAATCTTATGTACGCCCCCACATCCTCGGGATCCAGGGGAATAATATGAAACCTGGCTGTTATTCTCTGAGAAAGCTGGCGGAGCGACGGACGTGAAAGAAGCTCCTGGAGCTCGGGCTGACCAATAAGAACTATCTGAACGACCTTGTGATTATCTGTCTCAAGATTGGTAAGCAGACGAAGCTGCTCCAGAGACTCCTCGGAAAGCATCTGAGCCTCGTCTATCACAATAACAGTGTGCTTCGAATTTTTATAATTTTCGAAGAAATAATCCTTCAGGAGATTAAAGAGATCCTTTATTGATGCATCCTTTTCATAGGCAATACCGTATTCATCACAGACACAGGCATACAGCTCGCGAGGTTCATCCGTAGGATGATAAATCATGGCAAGGTTTGTATTCTCAGGAAGTATATTCAGAATACGGCGGGACACCGTGGTCTTGCCGGTCCCGACCTCGCCTGTAAGCAGAACAAAGGCGCCTCCTGATTTCAATCCGTAGGAAAGGTGAGTGAAAGCCTGGTTGTGGCGTTCGCTGAGATAAAAATATTTCGGATCCGGGGAAATCGAAAACGGATTTTCCTCAAGGCCATAAAACTCGTTATACATCAAAACCTCTTAAACTGTCAGAGCCCCGGGCTGCAACCGGCTTCAATTTTTTCTCTGACATTTTCAATTCCGTGCAAATAAACATAAAAAATTTAAACCTTGCTATTATAGCACCTATCCCAATTTGCCTAAAGAAAATGATCCTGCATACGGAATATACGGCTGCTAACCGTTTTTTCAGCGAATGTTTCAACTGAACAAAGTGAAGCATTCATCACTTCGTGTTTCATTCTGCAAACGGTTAAAACAGCCATCAAATCACCGGAGCAAATCAGAATTCAAAAAGTATTCTCAGAACATGGAACTGAAGCTCCGGTTTACTGCGGTGATACTGCAGTCCTCCGGGTTTTCTGCGACATCTGCCGGACATGCTGTCTTCAGATGATGATTGATCACAATAACCGTATCATGCCACGGGAAAAGATGTTTTTTTCTCATTAACCCTTGCCATTAATGATTAAAATTGAAAAAATCTAATGTAAAGTCCGTATATGATAAACGTTTGAATATACCAAAGAGAGTCATTCCATGAAATCCTACCTGGTCGGCGGAGCAGTCCGCGACAAACTGCTCGGAATAGAAGCAAAAGACAGGGATTACGTTGTTACCGGTGCAACAATTGAGCAAATGCTGGAAGCAGGATTTCAGCAGGTTGGAAAATCATTTCCCGTCTTTCTGCATCCGCAGACAAAATGCGAATATGCACTTGCAAGAATTGAACGTAAAAACGGTCATGGCTACGGCGGTTTCAACTTTGATTTTTCTCCTGACATTACACTCGAGGAGGATCTCTACAGAAGAGATCTTACAGTCAATGCAATGGCCATGGATGATGACGGCAGTATTATTGATCCGTACAACGGCAAATCTGACCTTGAAAACAGAATTCTAAGACATGTGGGACCGGCATTCAGAGAAGATCCTCTAAGAGTTCTCCGGGTTGCAAGATTCGCTGCTCGGTATTCAGATCTTGGATTTACTGTCGCCGCAGAAACCATGACGCTTATGAAGGACATCACCGCAAGCGGTGAACTTGAATATCTGACTGCAGAAAGGGTTTTTCTTGAATTCGACAAGGTTCTTAAAAACGGCAGCATTTCTGTATTTATCAAAGTTCTCAGAGAATGCGGAGCACTCAGGGTGCTTTTTAAAGAAATTGATGCTCTTTACGGGATCCCTGCCCGCAAGTACTGGCATCCGGAGATAGATACAGGAATTCACATGGAAATGTGTCTGGACTATGCTGTAAAGCACAATTACTCCATGGTTGAAAAATTCGCTGTCTTCTGCCACGATTTCGGCAAGGCTGCAACCCCAAAGGAAATTCTGCCAAGCCACCACGGTCACGGAGCAAGAGGTGTACCAATCATAACGGAATTTGCCGGCAGACTCAGAATACCCAATGAATACCACACTGCAGCCGTCTATGTGGCGGCGGAACACTCTTTTGTCCACACAGCGCTGCACCGCTCCTGCACGGAGATACTGGATTTTTTACTGAGAATCGCTGCCTTTCGCTTTCCGCAGAGGATCGAAATAATTCTCAACTGCTGCACAGCTGATATACGCGGTCGCCTCGGCTTTGAAAACCTTCAGTATTCGCATGCCGATTATGTCAGGGCATTGTTCAAATGTGCCGCGGGTATAGATGTCAAAGAGGTGGTGTCCGAGGGTTTCAGGGGAGCAGAAATCCAGAATGAACTCAACCGGCGCCGTCTGATTGCAATGGAGAAATTCAGCATCGAATGGAAAAATTCCAATAGGGAGCTGATAGAAAACGAAAGAAAAGATGATCCCAACTACAGAAGAAATCATATGCTGTAGCAGGATCGTGCCTCATCAGAACCGGCTTCGCACATTTTCCTTTCTGCACTCCCCGTTTCATAACGAGAAGTGCAGTTTCAAATGCATAAAACGCGGCACGAGTCTATTTTACTTGCCTGTTAACAGCCGTATTCATCCGCCGCTACGCACCACCGGCGGCAGTAAGTACAACATAAAACAGAATTCCCCCGAGCAGAAGTCTGTAGATAACAAAAGGCGTCATACCAATCCTGCTGATATAACGTATAAACAGTTTGATTACAATGTATGCACTGATAAACGAAAGAACAATGCCCAGAAGCATGCTGAGAGGATCCGCCGCTCCTGTTGTCTCTGACATTGCAACCTTAAGTCCGGAATAGCATCCTGCAGCCATTATCAAAGGTATGGAAAGCAGAAAAGAATAATCAGCGGCATCCTTACGGGTCAGTCCGAGAAAAAGAGCAACTGTTATAGAGATTCCGGATCTTGATGTACCTGGAACAAATGCAAGGATCTGAGATAAACCTATGGCAACAGCAATCACAAGCGGCATGGTTGCGACGGTTACTGCATTCTGCTTTTTCCTGCAGTACACGTCGGCAATCCACAGAAGTATACCAAAGGAAACCGTTGTAATAGCAATGACAATTTCCGCTTTATCACGAAATACCTCTTCAATCAGATGATTCAGCAGAAGTCCGGCCAGACAGACAGGTATGGTTGAAATAATAATAAACCATCCCAGCCTGCTGTCAGCGGTCTGCTGTCTGCTTTTAAGACTCTTGAACCAGTCTGCGGTAATTTTTTTCAGCCGGTCGAAATAGAAAAGGATAACAGCCAGAAGAGTTCCTACATGACAAGCCACATCAAAGGCCACGCCCTGATCCTCCCAGCCTAGAAGCTTTGATGGCAGAATAAGATGAGCCGAAGATGAAATCGGAAGAAATTCAGTAAGTCCCTGAATAAGAGAAAGAATAACAATCTGGATTAAATCCATTTAATGCACCTTAAATTCAACTAGTTTCAATTCATTCGATAAGATTCCAAGAATCGCTTCATCAGGAGGATCTCCGGGAAAAGGAATTCCTGCATCCGAGCACAGTTCAAACACAGGAACCGCAACATATGATCTCCGCCACAGATCAGGATGGGGAAGAAGATTTTCTACCGTGACACCCTCAAACCACAGTAAATCAAGATCAATGATGCACTCGTCCTTTTGATTTCTGATCCTGCCGCATACACTTTCTATCCGCTTAAGAGACAACCTCAGCTGATCCCACGGTAAAGAACAGTATCCGAAGGCAGCAAGATTAAGATAATCTGCACCGTAGGATCTTGATTTAGACTGATAGCAGGATGAAAAAGACAGATCTGCAATCAAATCATGCATAAGTCCGGCACCCATTGCAAGATGGATCTCCGCCTCCTGGTTGGATCCCATGCCGATAAAAACCTTTTTCATAAAGAGCGCTCTATTATCACACCGACAGCAGCAGCTTCAGGCACCGCCTCGGGTTTTGATATTTTTATGCGTATTTTCTCCGCACCGTATCTGCCGAGAATCATTTCACAAATTCTTTCCGCAGCTGTCTCCACCAGTTCAAAACGGGAAGACTGAAGCAAATCCGTAATATCTCTGCAGACCAGTGCATAATCAATAACCAGTCTGTAGTCATCAGACTGACCTGCTCCTCTGTTCCTATAATAGATATCACAGTCGACAATAACCGCCTGAGGATTTTTCTTTTCCTCTTCGTAAATGCCTATAATACAGTCCACCCTAAGTTTTTCAATAAAAACGCAGTCCATTAAAATTCCCCGTGCACTGAAGCACATAAGTTTCCGTCAGATTTTCTTTTCTCCGCCGATTGCTGTTTTTTCAGCATTTCCGTCGGGATCCGCCTGTGCATCCGCATTAAAGGGTGCAACCTTGAACAGAAGCAGCATTCCAGGAATCGCAAGAACATAGCAGCAGCAGAAGAAGGTAAACCACCCCAGACTCTCAACCAGATAACCTGTGAAGCTGTTGCACAGAACTCTTGGCAGCGCCGCTATTGATGTAAAAAGTGCAAACTGAGTGGCGGTGAAGGCTGGATTTGTGGCTCTTGCAATAAAAGCCGTGAAGGATGCTGTTCCGAGACCGACTCCAAGGTACTCTCCTGCAACCGCCAGTCCAAGAACATAAATATTCTGTCTGTATCCGCAGAGAAGAGCAAATCCCAGTATCGTAACAATCTGAACAAATCCGAAATACCACAGAGCCCTGTTGATCCCTATTTTAATCATGATAATTCCGCCGATAAGAGCTCCTATAATGGATGCGGAGGTACCAATGATTTTTGCTGTTGTTCCAATCTGGGAGGGAGAAAAACCCATATCTGTATAAAACGGTGTAATAAGCGCCGTTGCCATGGAATCACCAAGTTTATAGGCAAAAAGGAAAAATAAGAAAAAAAAGGCTCCCTTTAATCCCATGCGGGAAAAAAATTCCTTGAAGGGAGCTGTTACCGATTCCTTGAATCCGCGAAGCTTGCTGTAAAATTCAGGCTCCTTCATAAAAATTGAAAGAAGAACTCCAGGTATAAGGAAAAGAGTTGAAAAAATGAAAGCAACCTGCCAATCCAGAAAATCGGCAAGTATAAGAGCAAGACTCCCCGGAATCAGCTGTGAAAGTCTGTAGAAATTAACGTGAACACTGGTGCCGAATCCAAGTTCCCGATCCGAAAGGATTTCACGGCGGTATGCATCAATGGCAATATCCTGAGTAGCACTTGCCAATGCCACGGCGGCGGCAAGAACAAGCACGAGCTGCAAATTCTGAGCAGGATTGCAGAAAGAGAGTGTCAGGCACAGTACCAGGAGAAGAATCTGAGTTCCCAGCATCCACGTGCGCCGTCTGCCAAACGTTCTGACGGAAAACCTGTCACAAAGAGGCGACCACAGAAATTTCCAGTTATAGGGAAACATCAGAAGAGAAAAAAGTCCTATGGTTTTAAGATCTATACCGCCGGTTCTGAGCCATATTGGGAGAAGACTGACCAGTATAAAAAAAGGAAGTCCGGAAGAAAAACCAAGGATCATGCAGATCAATGCGTTTTTAGAAAAAATCAGCTGAAGTAATTTTCTGTCATCGGCTTTAGGTTTCTGCTCACCGCCTGTCGCATCTGTATCCATATAAACTATATCTGTCCAAAGGTAATTAATAAAAAAAGCCTCAGATCAAAATTCCAAGGCAAAGAAAAAGAATCTCAACTGATCCGCTGCTGTGTATCTCTTCTGTATTCACGCCAAGATACTCTAAATCTGTCACAGGGACTGTCCAGTACAATCAATCCCTGAAGTTGTTAAACTGGAACGGCTGTCCGAGATCTGAATTTCTGACGAGCTGAATTGCCGACTGCAGATCATCACGACTCTTTCCGGTTACGCGCACCGAATCACCCTGGATCTGAGTCTGAACCTTCATCTTGGAATCCTTGATAATCTTAACCAGCTTCTTTGCTATATCCATAGGAATGCCCTTCTTGAGCTTGATATCCTTATAGTATTTTTTGCCGGAATGAGTAATCTCGGCAGACTGATCAAATACGGAAGGATCAATTTTCCGCTTTGCAGCCTTATCCCGCAAAATATCAGTCATCTGCTTAATCTGAAAATCAGCATCCGCTTCCAGCTTGATTATCTCGTCCTTAAGTTCAAAAGAAGCCTCCACGCCTCTGAAATCAAATCTCGACTGCAGTTCACGGTTGGAATTGTCAACTGTATTCTGAATTTCATTCATTTCAACTTCGGAAACAATATCGAATGACGGCATACTTTCTTTTCTCCCATAAAAAAACTACAGTTCATGCACCTGCATGAACTCATGAATCTTCCTTACAATACCCTCTGCATCCATTCCAAGCTCATGGTAGAGTTCCTCCGGTTTGCCCTGCTCCACGAACTGATCTCCGATACCGATATTCAGCACCGGTACAGGACAGCTGCTGGCTGCTATAATCTGGGACACCTGTGAACCTGCTCCCCCGCTTACAATACCATCCTCAAGGGTAACCACAAGCTTGCCCGCACGGATTGCCTCCATCAGAACAAAATTCTGATCAAGAGGTTTGACATACCGCATATCACAGACCTCAGCATCAAGCTGCTCTCCGGCATCAAGGGCATACGAAAGAAGAGCACCGAAATTCATAATGACTATATGGTCTCCGTTTCTGACAACCTGACCGCGTCCGGTTTCAAGAGGGCCGTACCCGCTTCTGCTGACGCCCAGTTCACCGCCTCTTGGATATCTGATGGCAACAGAACCTTCAAACCTCGACGCATACTCCAGCATTCTGGTAAGTTCTTCAAAACAAGAAGGTGCAAGAATGGTAAGATTAGGAACAGTTCTAAGATATGCTATATCGAAAATACCCTGATGGGTCGGACCGTCCGCACCCACAATACCGGCCCTGTCAACAGCTATCACAACGGAAGTATTCTGGATAGCTATATCATGAATAATCTGATCATATGCCCGCTGCAGAAATGAGGAATATACGCAGACAATTGGATGAAGTCCATTAATTGCCATTCCGCCGCTGAAAGTGATGGCATGCTGTTCGGCAATTGCAACATCAAAGAATCTGTCCGGATATTTTTCCGCAAACTCAGCCATTCCCGAACCGTCCTTCATGGCAGGTGTAACCGCCACCATCAGAGGATCCTTCTGAGCCTGCTCCATCAGAAACTGTCCGAAAACGGATGAATACGATTTTTTATTATTCTGCGGAAGCTCATGATCCAGCTGAAACTGCGGAACGCCGTGATAAAGAGACGGATTATGCTCTGCCGGTTCGTATCCCTTACCCTTCTGGGTAACAATATGAAGCAGCTGAGGACCTTTAAGACTCTTCAGTTTCTGAAGCATTTCCACAAGGCCGTTAACATTGTGACCGTCGATAGGACCGACGTAATTGAAACCGAGCTCTTCAAACAGAGTGCTCGGCAGAACCATGCCCTTTACATGCTCCCCTGTTTTGTTGGCCAGTTTCTTTATCAGAGGAAAATTCTCAAGAACACTGTTGGCGCGGCTGCTGAGATCATTGTACAAAGGGCTGGCAATAAAATTGCTCAGAGTAGTGGACAGAGCACCTACTGTGGATGAAATGGAATTTTCATTGTCATTAAGAACCACTAGCATATTTGCCTTCAGACCGCCGGCCTGGTTCATTGCCTCATAGACCATACCGCCTGTAAGGGCGCCGTCACCCAAAACTGCAACAGTCCTGTTTTCAAGCCCCTTAAGAGTATTTGCGACCGACATGCCAAGAGCCATGCCGACAGATGTACTGGCATGACCTACCGAAACAGGATCGTACTCACTTTCATCCCTCCAAGGAAATGAGTGAAGACCGTTTCTGCGTCTGATGGTTTCAAGTTCCGATGCACGGCCGGTCAGAATTTTATGGGGATATGCCTGATGACCGACATCCCACACGATCTGGTCCTGCGGAGTATCATAAACATAGTGCAAAGCCACGGTCAGTTCCACCACTCCAAGACCAGAAGCCAGATGACCGGAACTTTTGCTTACTGATTTGAGAAGAAAATCTCTGAGTTCCGCGCACAGCGACTCCAACTTCTCACTCGGCAGTTTTTTCAGATCACCGGGAGTAAGAGCACACGACAGCAGCGGATATGTTTTCGGATCTACATTCATGGATCAGTTTTTCCGCTCTATTATGTACTTTGCAAACTCTTTCAGAACTCCGGTTTCATACGGAAGAGACTCGAGGCACTCAACAGCCTTCACATAAAGACTTTGCTCATATTCAACAGCCTTGTCAAGACCTAGAAGCGAAGGATATGTGCTTTTGGCATTTTCTATGTCTGAACCCTGCGGTTTGCCGAGAACCTCGGTATCACCCACAACATCCAGCACATCATCATGAACCTGAAAGGCAAGGCCTATGGCTGAAGCGTAGGATCTTAAAGTTTCAAAATGCTTCGGGTCGATCTGCGGAATACAGAGAGCTCCCATAAGCACCGCCGCCTCAATTAAAGCCCCTGTTTTATGACGATGTATCTTTTCAAGCTGTTCAAGACTCAGAGAGGCATTTTCACCTAGAAGATCAAGAGACTGTCCGCCGCACATTCCTCTCAGTCCGGTAGATGAACTCAGGATACGAATCATAGTCAGCTGGTTTGATTCAAGCTCTTTCGGAAAAGAGGCATGTGAAAGGATCTCAAAACCGAGAGTCTGAAGAGCATCTCCTGCAAGCATTCCCTGCGCTTCACCAAAAAGCTTGTGCACAGTAGGCTTTCCGCGTCTGAGATCATCATTATCCATACATGGCAGATCATCATGTATCAGAGAATAGGCATGAATACATTCTATTGCAGCCGCAGGAGCATCCATCAGTTCATCATCCGCACCAAGCATGCTGCCGACACTGTATACCAGAAAAGGTCTGACTCTTTTCCCTCCGAGCAGAAGACCGTGTCCCATTGCTTCAGCCAGCGGGTTTGACACATCAGGCAGTTCATCTATATGCCGCTTCAAAACACTGTCTATTCTGGTACGGTAGGTATCAAATAATTCTTTTAAGTTCATACAAATATATTTCCGCCACGATAAACTTCACACTCTGATAAATCTGAAAATATCTGCTTTCATCTAAAAAATTAAAAACGTCTGACTATTCTCCGCGAATGCGGCTCTCAAACATTACTCTTTTTTGAAAGCAGATCCTCCCGACTGCCTTAAAAACACAAAACATACCGGACCGGTATGCTATTGTATCAGCCGGTGAACCGGCATCAGATTCATCCGGAGTCCTGCTTCAGCCGAACACATTCTAGTTCTGAGCCGGCGGCACTCCGTTGCCAGCAAGGGGTACAAATGATGTCTCTGAAGTATTCTGACGCAGAAGAAGCTGAATGCGGTTCTGAGCATCGTCAAGCTGTCTTCGGCATGTTCCGATAATTCCCATTCCCTTTGAAAACAATTCTATTGATTCATCAAGTGTTGTATTTTCACTGTTCAGGCGTTCAAGAATGGAATTCAGTTCTGCAACCGATTCTTCAAAAGATTTATCAGCCATAAAATCCCCGCTTAAAATTTTCTATGATTTTACAAAATTTATTCCATATAGTGAACAAAAAACGAAGGCTATTCTTAAACCGGACCCAAACGAACAAGATGGCCGCGGAAACACCGCGGCCGAAAAAAATCAATGATAACTCTCAGTAGATACGTTCACATGACTTATAATCGTTTATCCAGTTCAGACTGTCACTTCCTGAACGTCCTCCTGATGAATATTTTTCCATGGCTCTGTGCTGATGATGTCTGAGATTGTCATACTCTCTTTCATAGCATCTGAGCTGTTTGCTGCAGCGTCTGTAGGCATCGGAATCGCTGTCATTGCGATCAAGACAGCGGTTGCTGTCACGGATCTTGCTGTCGATTCTGTCAAGAGCGGCATCAGAATCATTAAGCATTTTCGAAGCGGCTGATGCATTTTCAAGAGCATACGGATACGGAATCCCGCGCATAATTCCTGACAGATCGCGGGTTCTGAAATTTCCGCTGCGCCCGTGCTGCTTCACATACTCACAGTAATCGGAGGCTTCGTAGCGGTATCTTTCAAGATAGTCACGGTTGCTGTAAAGCTGAGAATTAAGAAAACCAAGTCTCCTGTCACCTGTATATGATTCTATATCGGATAGTGTGGAATCAATATCCCTCAGGTATGAGCATTCCTGTCTTACGGTCTTTCCCCTGCGGTAGTACTCACCGAAATTTGAATAATTCGATGAAACCCTGCATATGTCGGAAACACCCGTTCCATTCATGCCGAGCTGGTATGCATTGTCATCAGTACAGAAAACATCTGCACCCCTTCTGCGTCCTTCATTATATGCCGCAGTATCAACATGCACATATTTTTTGCATGCATCAATATATTCTCCGAGCATTGCTGATCCAGTACCGGAGGCTCCGTCACTGTACCCCTTGTCATACCAGTTTGCTGAACGGCATTCATCCTCGGACATGACCGCACAGCCGGACATTGAGCACACTGCTGCCAAAACAGTTGATAAACATGATATTTTGAAAAAATCCATATAAAAAACCCGTGCTAAAAATTTAAGAAAGATTTTGAAGAAAATCTTCATCAAAGAGCTGAGAACGACAGCGCGGACCCAAAGCACCGCCCGTTATGAAGACAGTGCTCATACCGTTCAGGACAACATTAAACAGAGCCGTTGACCTCAGTTGCTCTGAAGCAGTTTCTTGTAATTCTGACAAACCTGTCTGAGATTTTCCTCAGTCATACCCATACATCCGTAGGTTATCATAGGCTGCTGCACAACCATGCCTACAAAAGCTGCAGAGGTAAGGACCGGCTTAAACAGTTCCTCCAGCATCAGTCCTCCCTTCCTGTATTTATCCTGAGGACTGCCGGCTGAAATCACAAGTTGAAACTGTTTTCCCGCCAGGGCATGTCCACCGCTTCCGTATGCCCATCCGTGAGCAAATACTCTGTCCATGTATGCCTTAAGCATCGGAGGAACGTTAAACCAGAAAACCGGAGCCTGAAAAACTATACGGTTGTTTTCAGAAAGTTGTTTCTGTTCCGTTTCCACATCAATCTCGCTGAAATCAGTGCCGTACAGTCCGTCCAGATTGCGGATTGTAACATCGGGAACAGTATTCGCCGTCTCCAGCATACTGCGGTTTATTCTGGACTGCTGATAATAACTGTGGGAAAAAACTATGAGCGTTTTCATCTCAAACTCCTTACTGATTCGCAGAAAACTCAACATTTATGATTCATTCTACACCATAAAACCAGTGCCAAAGTGAGCTGAGGAAACATTAATCATAGTTTCGTGATCAACGTGATATAATTCCCGTGGAAAAACAAAAGTTCTCAGACAGTCTGAATTTCTGCCAATTCGTAAAATTTTAAAAATTTGACCTGAAACCGGCTCTCATCAGTGGTATGGGTAGTTCACAGCAAACCGAAAACGTCAGGTCATCGTAATAAACGTAAAGAATTCGCGGTAATTTGCATGCAGCAGGCATACGGGCTTAAAGAAATATGCAGGCACGCATTTATCCGGTAAATTCTGAAATTCAGTTATGAGACTTCCTGACAGAAATTTTTTTCTCCAATTTTCAATGAAACTAAATATTTAAAGCGCAGTTATGAGCCAAGAAAAGCAGAATATCACACAAAGCCAGGACTTTGAGAATAATTTATCCGTCAGCAGCAGTACAGAAGCAGAAATGTCGAATATATCATACGGCTGCGAACTGATAGACTCTGTCTATCCTAACATGTTTCTGATTAAACTTTTTCCTGAAATCATCATCAAAAGTCAGACCGTCAGAAAGGTTATGATAAGGCAGCTTAACAACAATATCAGAAATGTTCTCAAGCACTTCGGTATTGACAGCAGAATAAGCTCGGAATGGGACAAAATCATCGTAAGGACAGCCGAGTACAGTGATCACAGCGGTCTCGTGGGAATACTTTCAAATATTCCAGGAATTCATGCCATCCTCGAAGTACACAGTTCAAGCTACACTGATATGCATGATATATACCTTCAAACTCTTGAACTGTACAGAAACAGACTTAAAGGAAAAACCTTCTGCGTAAGAGTTAAACGCAAGGGGACTCAGGATTTCACATCAGTGGACGTTGAAAAATATGTCGGAGGAGGTCTTAATCAGAATCTTGAATCAGCAGGCGTCAAACTCAAAAATCCCGATATTCAGATCAATCTTGAAATAGACGGAGACCGACTTTACCTGATCAAGGAAATATACAAAGGTCTTGGAGGATATCCTCTAGGAACCCAGGAGGACGTTCTGAGCCTTATTTCCGGAGGTTTTGATTCAGGAGTGTCCTCATTCAGATTTATAAAGCGAGGATGCCGCGTTCACTACTGCTTCTTCAACATGGGCGGGAAACAGCACGAAACCGGAGTAAAGCAGGAGGCATACTATCTGTGGAACAGATTCGGATCATCACACAGAGTTAAATTCTACTCCATACCTTTTGAGGAGGTTGTCGGGGAAATACTGGAGAACATCAATCCTCATCTCATGGGGGTGGTGCTTAAGCGCATGATGATGAGGGCAGCGTCAGTAATTGCAGATCTGGCGGATGCCAAAGCCCTGGTTACCGGTGAAAGCGTCGGTCAGGTTTCAAGTCAGACGCTAACCAATCTCGGGGTTATAACAGAATCAACCAGCAAGATGATCCTTAGACCGCTTATTGCCGCAGACAAACAGGACATTATAGACGAAAGTCGTCTCATCGGTACGGATCAGATAGCAGAATCAATGCCGGAATACTGCGGCGTCATTTCCAAAAAACCCGATGTGCACGCAAAACTGTCTGCCGTTGTTGAGGAAGAAAAAAAATTCAACTTTAGTATTCTGAACAAGGCTGTTGAAAATGCCGTATGCACGGACATCAAAGACATAGGAAAGCAAACGGATGAAATAGTCAAGGAGGTCGAAACAGTTACCGCCATAAGCGACGGTGATGTCATTATCGATATACGTTCACAGGAAGAAATTGAGGACAGTCCTATCAGTTTTGAAAACATAACAATACTGCAGATCCCCTTCTATAAGCTGTCTACTGCATTCGGCGATCTGGATCAGAGCAAACGATATCTCTTGTTCTGCAATAACGGCGTCATGAGCAGAATACACGCCCTGTATCTCAGAGACAAGGGATATGAAAACGTGATGATTTTCAACAGAAACAGAAATTAACCATCCGCCTGGAGCGGGGGTTCACACAGCCGGCCGCTGCGCCTTACGGGGTAGCGGCTGAACGGTTCGTTTGCATCAATGCGCAGTACGAATCACAGGCGCCATGTTATGTCAAAAGACGGATACGCCCCACCATACCATGCAGTCTGATATCTTCATGAGATTTTCACCGTTTTACGTTTCCTGCGGTTTAAAACACAGGTTAATAAGTTCCGTAAATCGTATTTTCAGGCACTGTGCAATGTTTTTTTGAAAAAAATGCTATCAAATTCTCAATACATCCACAAGGTTACATATAAAATACTCCATAATTGCGTAATCATAAGCAAATCATTCTTGATGCAGATTCAGGTAAAACAGACATGAAAAAAACATTATTTGCACTGCTACTTTCCACATTGAGCATCGGTACCTGTCTTGGAGCCGGCGTACAGGGTAAAAACGACATACTAGATCCTATTTATGAAACAGCACCTCTCCCTGAGAATTACTACGTAAAAGAGGAAAGCGAAAACAAAATAATTTTTGCCAATGATCGTGTGCCAAACATGTCCCTGTCAGTAGAATTTCTGCAGTCAAATGGTAAGCAAGTATATGAAATTCTTGCTGACAAAATTTATAAATACAGAAAGAATAACCCTGATGATCTGTTGCAGAGCTGCCAGAATGATCTTATGCTCAAAAATTTTGCATCCTTCGCCTTTACATGCATCAGAAACCAGGATTCCACTGTGATGGTTGTGGCCACACAGTTTGAGGATATGAACAATCTTCCAAGCGACTTCTACCGTATCATGGTAATGTCTGCAAAATCCGGAGACAGTCCAGCATCCGATGAAATGGGCGAAATGATAAACTATGCCAACTATAAACTCGGATTTTTTGAAAACTTCAATATTCCACAGAAGACAACCCTCAACCACCACATTGACGACAACCTTAAAGACATAGATCTTGAGGGACTCATAAAAATTACAGCAGACAGAGAAAATTTCTGGTCAGGTCCCGATATAGCACCTCCTGTCGAGGTTGAGAATATAGATATTACCAACCAGGGCATGAAATTTTTCCTGAAACTTCCTACGACCAACGAAAAGTTTCTGGCAACCATGCACCTGAGTGAAATGGAGACAATTGACGGAATTGCAAAACAGGTAAGGAATGTTCTAGCCGGAGCATACCACAAATGCAAGAAACCTAAAGAAAACTCCGATGTTGACACATATACACTTGTATCTTCATGTTCTGAAGGCTCAATCAAAGTAGTTATCAAGCGTCTGCCTACAAATAAATATGAATTCAAGACATACCTTATAATTACAGGTGAGGAATCAACACTGGAGCAGCTTTTTAACAATCAGAATATGAATCAGAAGCTGAATTCATATCTTTTCAAGCAGTTTTATGACAGCGAGATGCTCCATAAATCAAACAATATCTTCGGGTATATGCAGGCGATAGAAGCCGGCGATAAAATTCCGGCAACAATGCATTATGTTGTAGACAAATCAACAGCAAAATCTCTCGTGGCATCGCAGGCTATTCCGGCAGACGGCAAGGATGACAAGAAGAATTCATCCAAACCTTCAGCAGTCGTAAATAAAAACGAATACGAAAAGGAAGATTATAAATACATTCTGATAGCTGGTGCATGTGCCGTTGCCGGGCTGCTCATATTTTTATTCTTAGCAATCAAAAAACAGAAAATCAAAAAGCAGAAGGAGGAGGAGGCGCTGCGGGAGCAGGAAGAGCTGGAAAAACACCAGCAGGAAAATGCAAATATTTCTCTCAGCGGAGAAAGCGACGAGCTCCTTGCTGAAATCGAAGCGGAAAGAATGGCCAGACGCCGTGCCGCATACAAAAATCAAAGAGATGCGGAAAACCTTGCAAAAGAACTTGAAGAAAAGAACAAGAACCTCAGCGAAGAGGAACGCAACAGAAGAAAGGCCGCTCTTGAAAATATAGCATCACAGAGTGCTCCGGATGCCATTGCTTCAGCACTTAGTGCACCGAAGGAAAAAGTGGCAGAGAGCAATCTCAAGGCAAACGAGATGATCAAGGCTCAGAGAGACGAGGAGTTCTCTGCACCCGCCAAGAAAGCAGAAGAACCGAAGCAGCCAAAACAGTCCAAACAGGAAAAAGAGAAGCCTGTTGTTAACAACGAGCCTGCCGCCGCTGAGGAGCCAGCCAGCAGTGAGCCTCAGATTAATCCTGAAGATTTAACGAAAACTGATGAGGAAATTAAAGCTGAACAGGAGAAAAAGCGCCAGGAGGAGGAGCGTAAAGCTAGAAGCAATGAACTTCTGATTAAGATGAAACAGGCTCAGAAGTCCGACCTTGCCGAAAGTGCGCAAAAAGAAACTAAAAAGCAGCCGGAACCGGTATCTACCAAGCCGTCAGTGAAATTTACACTTGCCGGTGACAAACCTAAAGAGAAAAAGGCTGAAACTAAGCAGGAACCTGTCGTACAGCCTAAAGTCCAGAGTTTCTTTGCCAGCGAGGAGATGGTTCAGCCTGCAGAAGCGGCAGTTCAAAAGGAAAACCAGAATTTCTTTGCAAATGAGGAAATGGTTCAGCCTTCAGAGCCGGCGGTTCAAAAGGAAAGCCAGAATTTCTTTGCAAATGAGGAAATGGTTCAGCCTTCAGAGCCGGCGATTCAAAAGGAAAGCCAGAATTTCTTTGCAAATGAGGAAATGGTTCAGCCTGCAGAACCGGCGGTTCAAAAGGAAAGCCAGAATTTCTTTGCAAATGAGGAAATGGTTCAGCCTGCAGAACCGGCAGAAAAAACGGAAACACAGAACTTTTTTGCCAACGAAGAAATGGTTCAGCCTGCAGTCGAGCAGACAGCTAACAATCAGCCGAAGATGCAGGATTTTTTTGAAAGCGAAGTTTCAGCTCAACCTATTCAGACGGCAGGAGTGTCTAAACCAAAGTTAAAAGATCCGCTGGAGGAACTCGCCAGAAAATCAAAGAAAATTGAAACCGCCATTGATGAAGAGCCGGAAATAGATTTGGAAAGTGCTTTAGGAGAGGAAATTAATCTTGACATGTTTGCCAATGATTTTTCTACTTTTGATCATGGAAGCCAGCAGAATACTGTTAACAGCGAAACTGTTCTGGATCTGTCCTCAGACGATGGAGTACTTGATTTATCATCCATGACAGATGATTCATTTGCGTCACAGGGAAGCAAGAGTACTGATACCAACAGAACTTCCGAGCAATATGCAGATTCAATTAATCTTGAAGTTGAAAGACCTGCAGAAGAGCCGGTTTCGCAGACCAAGCCGAAGAAAAAGACAACGAAAAAGATAAGAAAATTCAATCTAGGCTCGATTTCAGTATCACTTTCCGATAAGGAATAGCAGAAATCACAATACACGGAAGCTCCCGGATGAAAACGGGAGTTTTTTATCTGATTGTGCCGTAAAACCACGTCCTTTATCTGCGGATATAATCCCCGCCTTTAGGCAGGGTATGTCAATGCTGAAACATACTTTGCTACATTTACCGAAGGTATCACGGAACATTTGCATCAAAAATAAATCATATAAACAGGATCTGGAAAAAGATCTGAAACATTAACATGTTAGACATGGGTGAAAAGAGGTTTGCCATGAATATTATTAAAGGAATTATGTGCATTGCTGCATCAGCTTTACTGTCAATTTCCGCATTTGCCACCCCTCCCGAAGAACCGCCTGAGGGTACCAAAACCGAAAATACAGCAAATACAGATGCTCAGGGAAATAATCAGAGCGATGTAATCGACAAAATAAATTCTTCCAAAGTAGAAATACTGATGATCATTGACAAGAGCGGATCTATGTATTCTATGACTGACGATACAATCGGCGGTTTCAACTCCATGATCCAGAAATTCAAGGACAAGAAATTTACCGCCAGAGTCAGTACCGTTTTCTTCAATAATGAAATGAAGTTAATTCATGATCGTCAGGATCTGGATACTGTAAAAGAAATTACAACCAAAGAATACCAGGCTGAAGGAACCACTGCCCTGCTTGATGCTGTAGGGAAAAGCGTAACCAAACTCGCCGGATATCCAGATCTCAAGGAATCCAAGGATACCCAGGTTATAGTTGTAATTATCACTGACGGCATGGAAAACAGTAGCAAGGAATATCAGAAGAGTACAATTAAAACTATGATTGATGATCGCCAGAAAGACGGTTGGAAATTTGTGTTCCTGGGTGCAAATATCGATGCAGCTCATGAAGCTTCAACCCTTGGTATAAATCCGGAAAATGCAGTCAAATACAAAAATACCGGCAAGGGAGTAAGAGCCAATTATGAGGCAGTGGTTGATTTTGCTGAGTCAGCCGTTTCTCCTGACGGTGCTGTCGGCTCATCTTCATGGAAAGAAAAAATAGAAAAGGACGAGTAGTCTTACATTCACTGAAAAAAATTCTGAATGTAATAAAAAGAAGTCATTTACGTTAAATGACTTCTTTTTTTTCAATGAATCTATCATCCTCTTCTTATTTACGATGTCACGTTAAAAAAGAAATCTACTGATGAACGGATACTTCTGAATCAAGAATTTCAATTTCCGCCGCTACACTGCTGTAAAATCTTCACTTCACAATATTCTTATGCTTAAATAAAAGATTCACAAATTTTGGGACTATGTTCGCATAGCCCATATCATAAAGGATAATACCTAATTTACTTAAAAAATCATCATTATTGTTAAGTTTTAATATACGAATC